>Ga0209231_1000239_pt1 | contig 36935 bp, 29 predicted proteins | sample Deesub45470m_DNA_FD_188086 | JGI IMG/M metagenome (GOLD analysis project Ga0209231, IMG submission 188086) | Deep subsurface microbial communities from North Pacific Ocean - 450_OLKR46/470m Metagenome (SPAdes) (version 2) | ecosystem: Environmental > Terrestrial > Deep subsurface > Unclassified ... | reverse complement strand
AAACCGAATAGCCCTGCTGTTCGGTTTTTTTTGTTTTAATTTTCTAAATCAATTCTGTACTAAATAAAAAGTTCAATTATAAAAAAACTAATTATTAATACCTAATATCCGAGCGAGGGCAAATGAACAAACGGTGCGAAATCCGAAGTAATCGGACCAGAAAATGCGATGGACTTGTGGGAAAAGATTACGTAGGATTTGGTGTTTGTTCTTGATTTTTGGCTCTTTTTATCAAGAAAAAGAGCGTATAATTACAAAGCTATAACAATCCATATATACTGAGCAAGACAGCTAAAACATAACAATATCAGGTGGTTTGAGTGTTTTGTTTTAATCGTTTAGGACGCTATTGTTTCTAAATCAATCAATCAATTAGTGTAATCCGTGCTAATTTGTGTTGGTAGCATTAAAACACCTATTTTTGTTGATTAATTTTTCAATTCAAAGGAATATTGAATTCGTAGGTTAAGCCTTTATCAGCTTCGTTTTTTATGTGGTAAGTACTGTCCATTTGTAAAGCAAAGACTTCTATCAATTCCATTCCAAAACCTTTTTTTAGTGCTGCTTCATCAAAACCAACACCATTATCTTTGTAGGTAAACATTAAATCGTTGGCTTGCTTATTAAAAGAGAGCAGTATGTTTCCGTTGGTTTTTATACCGTGTTTTAAGGAATTAGATATTAATTCATTAATGATTAATCCTAAAGGAACAATGTTTTTTACATTTAGTTCAGAAAAATTAGTGCTAATATCTAACGTTACATTCTGAGTAGTTGAATGCAAGGAAGTTAAGTCGGTAGCTAATTCTTTAATGTAAGTTTCTAAATCAATTTTAGCTAAATTTTCTGTCTGGTACATGCGCTGATGAACCAAAGCCATTGCCTGAATTCTATGTTGAGCATCATCAAAAATAGCTTTAACTTCATCGCTTGAAATTTTATCAGACTGCAACCTAAGCATAGAACTCACCACTTGTAAGTTGTTTTTTACCCTGTGGTGAATTTCTTTTAGCATAATGATTTTTTCATGGTGTTGCTCATTAACCAATTTGTTTTGAGCTTCAAGGTGTTCGTTGCTTGTTTTAAGCTCTTCGGTAATTTGTCGGTTGGTTTTAATAAAGGTATTTAGTAAGTAAAAAATAATAAAAACAGCTATAGTAGCTTCTAACCCTAAGGTGTAGAAAATTACTGTTGGAAAGGTAGCAGCATCAAGGATATTCGCATGAAGAAAGAATGCAGCAAAAATAGAGTAAGCGGCTAGGCTTAACGCTGCAATAGCAACTCCACCTTTTTTACCTAGGTTGAAGGCTGCAAAAAAGATTAAAATTACCATCCAAAAAGCACCACCATAATGGATGGTGTTAGTGTTGAAATACATGTTACCAAACAAAATGGTGAAAATTAAAATTGTAAAAATGACGGATGAGATTCTTATGTTTTTAGTGAATTTTAATACAAAAAGATGTGTAATACAATAGAAAGCAGAAACGCCAGAAGGTATCATTGCTGGGTAAGCTTCAATAAAAAAAGTGATTAAAAACACAGAAAAGAAACAAATGAATCCAAAAAATGAAAAACAGTAGTTAGTTTCAATTTTTGCTTTTTCATAGGGATTCACTTCATTATTAAGAAGTTCGCCTATAAAAAAATATTTTAATTTATCCATCAATGCTAGTGTCTATCAAAGGTTACGAATATAACACTATAAATTAAAAATCAAAATAACTAAGTAAAAATTTGTAAGATTAATACAACCTCTCCTTGCGTAGCGAAGCGAAGACAAGGAGTCTAGCCTAATAATCAATAACTAAATATGGATCCCTGATCTCCACTTTGTTTCGTCAGGGAAGAAAAAAAGTAAATGATTTATTCTACTCATTCCTTAAGTTATTTTGTGTTCGTCATTACGAGGGAGGTACGACCGAAGTAATCTTTTAATTTGGACTTACGATTATACAGATTGCTTCACTATGTTCGCAATGACGGGTGAAAAATTACTTCCTTTTTAAAAGCAAGATTGGAAGTAACAGTAAATCGGTTATTACAGCAAAAATTAAGATAAGTGTAATGTAAACACCAATTAAATAAGTGCTTTTAAAATCGGACAACATCAGCGAAAGAAATCCACTACATAAAATTACAGAGGTAAGCACAATGGCTTTTCCGGTAGATAGAAAAGTTCGTTTTATGGCATATAAATTAGTTAAACCAATTCCTCGTTGAAGCTTGTATTTACTAAGAAAATGAATGGTGTCATCAACAGCAATTCCAAAAGCTATGGTAAAAATAATAGAAGTGGACATGTTAATAGATGTGCCCGTAAAACCCATAATTCCTGCTATAATAATAAGCGGAATAGCATTGGGAATTAATGAAATAAATGCCATTTTAAACGATTTGAATAAAATACCCATAAGCGATGCAATTAATAAAAAAGCAATGGATAAGCCAACTATCATGTTGGAAGCCATTATGCTATTGTTTTTATCTACCAACAAAGCTGTGCCGGTCATGTTGTAATCAAAATATTGGGATGTAATATTCTTTTTGAAAAAAGCATCAAAATCATCATTTAATATGCGTGATTGATAACTGCCTACATCATGCATTTTTCCTGTAAATCGAATGGTTTTTTTATCTGGAGAAACAAGGTTGGTAAGTCGCTTTTTTATAGATGGATTTTTCAGCCATTTAGTAATTTTTTGATACTCTTTTTTGGTCTCAGGAATTTTGTATGCGTTGCTATTGCCTGTATTTTGAGCTTTGTTAATGATTTTAACAACTGCTACTGGAGAGAGCAAAAAGTTCACTCCATAATCATCGTAAAGGTATTTTTCAACTTTATCAAGCTCTTTAATCACTTCATAATCGAATACCTGATGCGTATCTTTTAGCAAAATAGCCATTTCAAACGGACGAACGCCTGAGTAGGTATTTTCAAAAAACCTAAAATCTTGTTGGAGTGGGTGACTTTCATGTAAATCTTCCAGTAAATGAAAATCTACTTTCAGTTGAAAGATGCCTATTACAGAAGTTGCTAAGATAAGGGTGTAAATCACTACAATTCTTTTCGGATGCCTCAGCGTAATCAATAAGGTTTTAGATAAAAATCGGTTCCAAAACATTTCTTTTTTTCTGTGCTTAATAATAGCTGGAGGTCTTGATATTGTTAGAATAGCAGGCAATAAGGTAATGGCTATTAAAAAGGCAAAAACAACTCCAATTCCTGAGTAAATTCCAAATTCTTTAACAGGCACAACACTCACAACAATTAAGGTAAAAAAGCCAACAGCAGTAGTAACAGAAGTTAGTAAAGTGGCTAATCCAACTTCTTTAAAGGTAATTCTTACTGCTTCTTTTTTAGATTTGTTTTTCCGCAATTCTTCAATAAACCTGTTGAGTATATGCACAGCATCCGACATGCCGACAACAAACAAAATAGTAGGCAACAACATGGTCATTAAATCTAGTTTTTTGCCCAATAAAAACATTAAAGCCAAGGTCCAAATAATGGCAATGAAAACAGTAATAATAGGAATGACCGTTCCGAAAAATGAACGAAAACTAAAAATTAGAAATACAATAACCAACAATACAGAAGCAATTAAAAAAAGCTTCACTTCTTTATCCATAATGGTTAAATAAGCTTTTTGTCCTCTTATTTTTCCTGCATAGTGAATAATCTCAAAATCATATTGTTGTATTAATTCTTCTAAAGCAAAAATTAAAGCATCAGATTCTTTTTTATTGATGATGTCAACATTATTTACTACAATAGAAATAGACTTAAAATCGGGAGCAAAAAGCGTATTGATGTACTCTTTAGATTTGGTAATTCTGATAGAGTCGTTTTTATATTTTTCGGGTTCTCCAACATGCAGCAAAGGAATTTCCATAAAACCAAAAGCACTAAAAACAGGCTGTTTAATGTTGGTAGGAGAAATGACACTAACCACATGAGGCAGTTTTTCTAAATCAGCGGTAAATCGGTTTGCTTTTTCTAAAAAATTATCGGAAAAAATACCTTCTTTATTACCAATGGCAATGAGCATGTAGTCATTATCATTTTTAAAAGTTGCTCTGTATTTTAAGAAATAATCGAGGTCAGCATCTTCTTTAGGAAAAAAGCTTTCAAAATCATAATCGAACTTTAAACCTGATGCTAAATAAGTTGCAAATCCGGTGATAACCGTTATAATGATAATGATGCTTACAGCAATTCTTCTCGACAAAATAAATAATCTTTTAGTAGGAGCGGCTAAATTACTTAATTGATTTGAGAGCTATTGATTTTAAAACTTAATTAGCTTATCTTTACGCACTTCAATTTCTAAAACTTTGAAAACATGATAAATCAGGTTAAAACAATTAGTGATTTTTATTACTATCAACTACAACACACGCCAAGAACAGATGCTTTTACTCAAAAAGAGAATGGTAAATGGCAACCGCTTTCTATAGAGGCATTTATAGAAAAAAGTAAACATTTTAGTTTAGGTTTGTTGCAATTAGGAATTAATAAAGGAGATAGAATTGCCATTATTTCTAATAACAGAACTGAGTGGCATTTAACCGATTTAGCAGCTCAACAAATAGGAGTGGTAAATGTGCCTATTTATCCTAATATTACAGAAGAAGATTATATTTATATTCTTAATGATTGTGGAGCGAAAGCTGTTTTTGTATCCACCCAAGAATTACTTACATCTATTGAAAACATTAAAAGTAATGTGCCTGAATTAAAGCACGTTTATACCTATGATGAAATTGCAGGAAAAAGCAATTACAAAGAAATTTTAGCATTAGGAAAAGATGGAGACGAGTCTTCTATAAAAGCATTAAAAGATGCCATTAAACAAGAAGAGTTAGCTACCTTAATTTATACTTCCGGAACAACCGGAAAACCAAAGGGAGTAATGCTTTCACACCAAAATTTGGTGGCAAATGTATTGGCTTCAGAAGAAAGATTACCCATAGGAAAAGACTTTAGAATACTGAGTTTTCTCCCTCTTTGCCATGTTTTTGAGCGAATGATAGATTACTTGTTTATTTATAAAGGAATTTCAATCTATTACGCAGAATCGTTGGAGACCATAGCCGATAATTTAAAAGAAGTAAAACCACATTTGTTTGCTACTGTTCCTCGCTTGTTAGAGAAAGTGTATGATAAAATTGTAGCCAAAGGTTCTGATTTATCGGGCATTAAAAAAGCCTTGTTTTTCTGGGCATTAGAGCTAGGATTAGAATTTGACCCCCTGGAAGATAAAGGTTGGTGGTATAATTTCCGATTGAAAATTGCTAATAAATTAATTTTTAGCAAGTGGAGAGAAGCATTGGGAGGAAATGTGGTAGCCATTGTTTCGGGTGGAGCAGCTTTGCAAGCTCGTTTAGCTAGAGTCTTTACAGCAGCTCAAATCCCTATTTTAGAAGGCTACGGACTTACAGAAACTTCTCCCGTTATAGCCGTAAACTCTTTATTAAAAGAAGGAACTAAAATAGGAACGGTAGGAAAGCCTTTAGATAATTTAGATGTTAAAATTGCCGAAGATGGTGAAATTATAGTGAAAGGACCAAGTATTATGATGGGGTATTATAACCTGCCTGATGTAAGCAAAGAAGTTTTTGATAGCGAAGGTTATTTCCATACAGGAGATATAGGAGAGTTGGAGGGAGGTAAGTATTTAAAAATTACCGATAGAAAAAAAGAAATATTTAAAACTTCCGGAGGAAAATACATTGCTCCTCAGGTAATGGAAAATAAGTTTAAAGAATCGAGATTTATAGAGCAAATTATCGTAATTGGAGAAGGAGAGAAGTTTGCTTCCGCTCTTATTCAGCCCGATTTTGCTTTTCTTAAGGAATGGTGCGACAGAAAGAATGTAAAAGCAACAACTAACGAAGAAATGATTACTAATGAGCAAGTAATAAAACGTTTTGAAAAAGAAGTGGAAGAGCTAAATGAAAATTTCTCTAACTACGAAAAAATTAAACGATTTGAATTACTTAGCGAACCACTTTCTATTGATGCTGGAGAACTAACACCAACATTAAAATTGAAGCGTAAAAACATTTTAAGTAAATACAATCATTTGTATCAGAAAATTTACGTTTAACATGGACAACAGTGACATTATAGCACAAAAAAAAGCGTTACGACAAGAAATGCTGATTAGAAGAGCAAAAACGAATGGGACGCTTAAAAATAAGTATGATCAATGGATTTGTGAGCAGTTGGAAAACATTATTCTGGAAAAGGGCTATCAAAAAATTCATGCTTATTTACCCATGGGAAAAGAAATTGATATTTCTCCTTTATTACAGTCGCTTTTAGAAAAAAATATTACAGTAGTTGTCCCGAAAACCTTACCAAAAAGAAAACTGGAGAATTTAGTCTTAATGGACTTAAACAAGTTAGAGAAAGGTGTTTTTGGCACAACACATCCTGCTGAAGGCAAGGTTTACAATGATGCTTTTGACTTAATTATTGTCCCCGGTTTAGCTTTCGATAAAAACAAATACAGATTAGGTTATGGAGCTGGTTATTACGATAATTTTATTGTTAATCACCAAAATACAAGGAAGATAGGTGTTTTTTATCCTTTTCAGGAAGTAGAAAAAGTACCAACAGAAGCACATGATGTGCAGTTGGATGAAATATTAATAAATGATGGGATTTTATAGAAAAAAAGTGGGCAAGCTACTTACATCGCACCGCTCAACCACCTATCCTTGCTCTGTTCCCAGCCTGGGGAAGTTCAGTAGGAGCTGGTCGTATAAGACTTGCCCACCGCAAAAGTAGAAATATCTTTTAAAACATACCGATTAATTCAAGAAAAAAATTAATTAGTTTTGAAGCTTATGAATGAAGCATTAAATATATCAGTTGTAATTCCTCTTTATAATGAGGAAGAATCCTTACCGGAATTAGCTGAGTGGATACACAATGTATTGTCTCATCACCATTATTCGTATGAAATTATTTTTGTTGATGATGGTAGTAGAGACAATTCTTGGAAGGTTATTGAAGAGTTGAAAGCTAAAAACAGTAGGATTAAAGCCATTAAATTTAGAAGAAATTACGGTAAATCTGCTGGATTAAATGTTGGTTTTGCTGCTGCCGAAGGCGATGTAGTTTTTACGATGGATGCCGATTTACAAGATAGTCCTGATGAATTGCCTGATTTATACAAAATGATAGTAGAAGATGGCTATGATTTAGTTTCCGGATGGAAGAAAAAGCGCTACGACCCAATAACCAAAACTATTCCTACCAAATTATTTAATGCAGCAACTAGACGTATGTCGGGCATTAAAAACCTTCACGATTTTAATTGCGGACTAAAAGCATACAAAAAAGAGGTAATAAAAAACATAGAAGTATATGGCGAAATGCATCGTTATATTCCTGTTATAGCCAAATGGGCAGGATTTGAAAAAATCACCGAAAAAGTGGTGCAACACAGAGAAAGAAAGTACGGCACTACAAAATTTGGTATAGAGCGTTTTATCAATGGCTTTTTAGATTTATTGTCTATTACCTTTATGGCTAAATTCAGTAAAAGACCCATGCACTTGTTTGGTACATTGGGGACTTTCATGTTTTTAATCGGATTTTTAATTTCACTTTGGTTAGGAGTAAATAAACTTTTTATTGATACCAGTGCAAGATTACTAGCAGATAGAGCTGAGTTTTATTTGGCACTTACATCAATGATTTTAGGTTCTTTATTGTTTATCTCAGGTTTTTTAGGAGAATTAATTTCCAGGTCTTCTGTACACAGAAATAAATACCAAATAGAAAAAGAAATTTAATCGTCTATGAATATTGTTATTATAGGCCCTGCACACCCATTTAGAGGTGGTATTGCTTTGTTTTCTGAAAGATTGGCTCAACAGTTTCAATCAGAAGGTCACGAAGTTGAAATCATCACTTTTACCACTCAATACCCCAATATACTTTTTCCCGGTAAAACACAATTTTCAGATGCAGTAGCTCCTAACAATTTAAAAATAAGTAGAAAAATTAATTCTACCGCTCCATTAAATTGGTTAAAAGGGGGTAAGCAAATTAGGAAATCTAAACCAGATGTAGTTATTTTTAACTATTGGATGCCGTTTTTCGCACCATGTTTTGGTACAATTGCTAAACAGATTAAGAAAAATCAGCATACTAAAATATTAGCTATTACTCACAATGTTATTCCCCACGAAAAAAGAGTAGGAGATAGTTTGTTAACCAAGTACTTCACTACTAAAATAGATGGTTTTGTGGTGATGTCTCAACAAGTGATGGATGACTTAAAAACCTTTGTTCCTAAAACACCTACCCAACTTTCTCCACATCCATTGTACGATAACTTTGGAGAAATAAAAGATAAAACAATCGCTAAAAATGAATTAGGATTATCAACCGATTATCGTTACTTATTATTTTTCGGATTAATAAGACAGTATAAAGGATTAGATACGCTAATTAATGCTTTTGCAGACGAGCGAATAGATAAGTCTAAAGTAAAATTAATTGTCGCAGGAGAGTTTTATGATGACAAATTGCCTTATGAAACTTTGATTCAACAACATCAATTGCAGGATAGTATTATTTTGGTAGATAAGTTTATTCCCGACAATGAAGTGGTTAACTATTTTTGTGCTGCCGATATGGTTGTACAACCCTATAAAACTGCTACACAAAGCGGAGTGACACAAATTGCGTATCATTTTAATAAACCCATGTTGGTTACAGATGTTGGCGGATTAAAAGAAATGATTCCCAACAATGTGGTGGGCTATGTGGTTGAACCAAATGCAACAAGTGTTGCTAATGCTATAGTAGATTTTTATACCAACAATAAAGAAGTAGAATTTGTAAAAGGAGTAGCAATTGAAAAACAAAAATATGCGTGGAGCAATATGACGAAAACTTTGTTGTCGTTACTTGATGCGTAGTTTTCTACCGACTATTAACAATTTGTTTCTTTTAATACCATTCATTTCGCAAAGTTCATTTACAGACAATCCATATCTGTCAGCAATTTTATACATGTAATCGCCTCTTTCAATGGTGTGATATTCCACTCCGGTAGGTAGTGCTACATAATCATACTTTTGTTTAATTAATTCAGCAGAACTGCTTATAATGTTATTTTTTTTAAAAGAAATTAAAGCTTTAGGATTAATGGCTTTTCCTTTATAACGCACTTCAAAATGCAAATGACTTCCTGAAGACCTTCCCGAACTGCCACCTAACCCAACTACTTGTCCTGCTTGAACAATATCTCCGGCTTTAACTTTAAATCTATGTAAGTGAGCATACAAGGTTTCTAAACCATTGTAATGTCTAATAATTACTACTCTTCCATAACCGGGATGGTAAAGAGCTACACGCACCATTCCATCAAACGTAGCGTAAACAGGATCCCAAACCTCTAAATCTAAATCTATTCCGCTATGAGCTCTGCCACCTCTCCAACCAAAGTTAGAAGTAATTACAGGGTCGATTAACGGAGGATGATAATTGCAAAAATTGATAGAATCTGTTAAGGTGATAAGCATTGTAGTATCGTTTTTACAAATGGATTCATCATAAGGGAAAATGTTTTTGGTATCCCACTTTTGGTAAACAGAGTTGGCAGGTAGAGGAGAATCATCATAAAAATAAGTAAGTGAGTTGTAGTAATCATGTTCTAACAACCTGCTTTCTGCGTATTCGTTCAATTCTTTTAGAATCCCATTAGGAATTTGATCTAATTCCAATAAAGAATCTATCAGTTGAATAATTTGATTGCCTGAAAGTTCAGAAATAGATGGGTAAATAGGACTAGTAGAAGAAACCACCAATGCAGAAACAGTGTCTTTTTTGGTACGTTCTTCTTTTTTATCACCCTCTTCCAAATAAGAAAAAGCATGTAAATTGACTGTCAGTAACAGTAAAAATACATGGAATAAAACTTTATGGAAACTTACCTTTTTCATCTAATGGATGGCTAAAATACCAAAAAAATATAAAAATCAAAAAATACTATATATAAAAGAGGTGTTTTAACATAGACCTTGGCTCTATTTTACAGCTCTTATCATTTCTCTCTTCCCGGGTGGTCCAGGCAGTGTTTCTACTTGAAAACCAACAGATTTAATAGTTCTTTTTACCACTCCTTTAGCACAATAAGTTACTAAAATTCCACCAGCATTTAATAAGCTATAAATTTTCGAAAAAATTACATCCGTCCATAGTTCTGCTTGTTTTTCGGGAGCAAAAGCATCAAAATAAATAAGATCAAAAGTTGTAGTGGTTTGGAAATCTGCCAAATCTTCTTCAATTTTTAGAAGATTAAAGTTGTTAGAAATAGGAGTGGGAGTATTCCATTCACACTTATGTAAATCATTAAACAGTGCTGTTTGAGTGGTATTAAGTTTTAATTGAGTAGGATAATTTAGTTGTTGAATAAGCTCATTAGGAAGAGGAAATTTTTCTAGAGAGACATAATCAACTTTTTGAGAGGAGTTCTCTATTGCTAGTAATGTTAGTAAGGTATTTAATCCCGTTCCAAAGCCAATTTCTAAGATATTGATAGTCTCTTTATTGTTAAAATAACGTAAGCCATTTTTTATAAATACGTGTTGAGATTCTTGTATAGCTCCGTGAATAGAATGGTAGGTTTCATTTAGTTCAGGGACAAACAAGGTATGGGAACCATCAGCTGTTGTTTTTAATTCCATTTAATAATCTTTAACTTAAACAATGATATTAGTTATAGTTTCATGCTTAATAACATGTAATTTTGCAAGTGTAAATTTACGTTATGATAACACAAGAACACATCAACAAAAGTATCTCTTTTGAGGAATACTTCCAACTTCACGAAAAACAAGTAGCAACAGGTTCAACTTCAGGTGATGACCAATCTGAAGCACTTGTTGAATATACCAAACTTAATTTTTCTCGATTGAAAAGAAGTTATAAAACAACAACTCCTTCTGAAAAAGTATTGGAAACGGTTGATTGTTTAAATGATGAAATGACTTGGTTAGTGTTAACGGAGACATGGTGTGGTGATGCGGCTCAAAACATTCCTGTTTTAGCAAAAATTGCCGAAGCCAATCCGGCTATTTCTTTTCGTTTGATTTTTAGAGATGAACATCCTGAAGTAATGAATAATTTTCTTACTAATGGATCCAAATCTATTCCTAAATTAATTGCTTTAGATAAAAACCTTAATATATTAGGCACTTGGGGACCAAGACCTAAAGTGATTCAAGATTGGTTTTTAAGTGAGAAAGCCAATGGAGCAGATATGGACAAACTAAAAATTGATTTACAACATAAATACAACGAAGATAAAGGTCAAGCCTTACAACAAGAAATGGTTAAGCTTATGAAAGCATGGCTGAATAAAGAATGTTTTTCGATTTAAAATCTGTTATAATTAGTTTATTAAAAGAACTAAAAAACAATATTTTCAATAAATCAACGTAATAGTTTTCTATTTTTGCACTCATGCGTTTAGAAAACCATAACTATTTTTTTGCAATAGCACTTATTTTTGTGTTGTTGTCATCTATGTTTTATTCTTGTAGAAAGGATGATTTCACTACTGATTCTGGTGCAAAATTAAGTTTCTCAACAGATACCCTTTTGTTCGACACGGTTTTTACAACCATGAGTTCTACCACCAAAAGAATAAAGGTGTACAACAAAAATTCCGATAATTTAATAATATCAGATATTCGTCTGCAAAATGGTGCCAACTCTCAATTTAGAATTAATGTAGATGGACTTTCTGGAAACCAACACAGTGATATAGAAATTAGAAGCGGAGATAGTATTTATATTTTTTTAGAAGTAACCATAGACCCTAACAACGTACTTTCTCCTTTTGTTGTTGAAGAACCACTACTTTTTTCCACTAATGGGAATAATCAAAAAGTACATTTAATGGCTTGGGGACAAAATGCACATTATTTTACACCAAAAAAATATGTAAACGGTTTGCCGCCTTATTCATGTTTAGATGGAGATTGTTCAGGAAGTTTGCCGCCTGCAAATGTTAACTGGGTAAACGATAAACCTTATGTAATTGTGGGGTATTTAGTTATTGATTCTTTAGACAAATTAGTAATAGACCCCGGAGTAAAAGTGCATTTACATAATAATTCGGGCTTGTGGGTGTATAAAGATGGTAATTTGGTGGTTAATGGAACACCATCAGACCCAGTTATTTTTCAAGGAACAAGGTTAGAATATACTTATCAGGATATTGCCGGACAATGGGATAGGATATGGATAAATGAAGGTAGTGCTGACAATGTGATTAATCACGCTATTATTAAAAACGCATTTATAGGAATTCAGGCAGAACCTTTGCCTTTTAATCCCACCGCACCAACAAGCAACAACAAATTAAGATTAAATGGTTGCGAAATAACCAATTCAGCAGCGGTAAATTTATTGGCTACGAATTACCAAGTAACAGATACCAACTCATTAATTACCCAAGCAGGTCAGTCGAGTATATTTTTAAGAGGAGGAGGAAATTATAAATTTTACCATACTACAATTGCTAATTTTTGGGATCAGGGGACAAGAGATGGCTCGGCTGTTTTCCTTCAAAATTATTATCAAGATGTTAATGGAAATGTACAGGTAAGAGATATAGATTCAGCAGTTTTCGTAAATACTATTATTGAAGGAAATAATGAAATAGAGTTTGATACAGATGTGTTGGCACCAGGAGTTATTAATTTTAAAATTGATCATTCTATTGTTCGTTCTACCAAGAGTTTGTCTGGAGCAAATTATATAGGAATAATTCAAAACCCTACTGCTACTGTTTTTATAGATTACCTAAATAACAACTATAAAATCTGGTCAACATCTCCAGCAGCTAATGCGGGAAAAACAACTGGTGTTTTGTCTGATAAAGACGGAAACCCAAGAAATTCTCCACCAGATTTAGGTGCTTACGAAAATTAATTGCACCTTACCTAAATAAGCATTAAATTTGCCTTTTTTAAATTTATAATCAATGAATTACAAATCATTTTTAGCATTAACTATAGCTGTAATTATTTCTTTTTCAGCTCAATCTCAAGATAAAGTCGTTGTAAAAAGAGCTGCAAATTTATTCGATAAATATAATTTTATTGAAGCTCTTGATGAGTACCTTGCTCTTCTAGAAGGAACTCCGGATGATATGTTGTTTAACTATCGAGTAGGAGTTTGTTACTTAAATACTAACATAGATAAATCTAATGCAGTAAGTTATTTAGAAAAAGTGGTGAAAAGCGAAAAACCTAATCCAACTGCATTTTATTTATTAGGAAGAGCCTACCATTATGCTTATCGTTTTAGCGATGCCATAAACATGTTTGAGCAATTTAGAGAACTAAACAAAGGTGATGTAATTTCTGCGGAAGATGTAGCTAAACAAATAGAATATTGCTATAATGCTATTGAATTGATGAAATTCCAATTAGATGTTTCTTTTAATAATTTAGGGAGTCAAATTAATTCTTCAGGACCAGATTATTATCCATTTGTTCCTCAAGATGAATCTTTTATAGTTTATAATTCCAGAAGGGATGATGGAAGTATGAAAATGGAAAATGGTAATTATTTTTCTGAAATATACATATCAAAAGCTAAAAATGGTGAATTTCAAAAGGCAAGAAAATTAGATCAAAATATTAATATGCTTAATGGAAATGAAGAGGTTGTGGGTTTATCAGCGGATGGTAAATACATTCTTTTTTACTTTGAAAATGATAATCACTATGGAGATTTGTTTATTGCAGAATTAGCTGATGAAAAAGTGATTAATTTAGAAAAACTGCCAGCTGAAATTAATTCAACAGATCATGAAATAGCAGCTTCCATTGCTGCTGATGGAAATGAAGTGTATTTTGCCAGTGACAGAGATGGTGGTTATGGAGGTGTTGATATTTATGTAACCAAGAAGTTACCCAATGGAAAATGGGGTTTGCCACAAAATTTAGGACCAACCATTAATACCAAATTCGATGAAGATTTTCCTAATATATCTAATGATAGTAAAACCTTATATTTTAGTTCTAAAGGACATACTAGTATGGGAGGCTACGATATTTTCAAAGCTTCTTGGGATAATGTAAAAAGAATTTGGACGACTGTTAAAAATATTGGTTACCCAATTAATACTCCTGAAGATAACATGAATTACAGAGAATCTAAATCTGGTAGAACAGGTTATATTTCTACATTAAGAGCAAGCGGGTTAGGAGATTTGGATATTTACAGTGTAACTTTTAATGAAGTTGACCCTGAATATACGGTTGTTAAAGGGTTTATAACTACTTCAGATTCATCTCACATATTTACAGATGCAGCTATTTCTGTATTAGATTTACAAATTGATGAAGAGTATGGATCATATTTACCGAACCCTAACACAGGAAGGTTTATCATTATTTTACCACCTGGTAAATTTAATTTGTTAGTAGAAGTTCCCGGTTATAAATTGTATATGGAAGATATTGAAATTTACGGTAAAGACGCATATAGAAGTAATATATCAAAAGACATAGTGTTACAGAAAGATTAAATTTAAAACTCCAAATCTAACTTCTGTTGTGTAGGAAATAAGTTGTAGGATTTTCTATGATAGGGAGTAATACCATGTTTAATAATACTTTCTCTGTGCTTTTTTGTAGGATAAGCTTTATTTTTATTCCAATCGTAAACAGGAAATTCTTGGTGCATTTTTTCTAAAAACTCATCCCTGTAAGTCTTAGCTAAAACCGAAGCAGCGGCAATAGATAAAAATTTTGCATCTCCTTTAATAATACATTTGTGTGGAATAGAAGGGTAGGGAGTAAATCTATTTCCGTCAATTAAAAGTAACTCGGGTGTGGTGTTAAGTTGTTCAACAGCCAAATGCATCGCTAAAAAAGAAGCTTTTAAAATGTTAATTTCATCAATTTTTTGATTGTCAACAATGCCAACGCCAAAAGCTAAGGCATCTCTTTCAATTTCAATGCGGAGTTGATTTCTCTTTTTTTCAGAAAGTTGTTTAGAATCGTTTAGCAAACTGTTTTTATACTTTTTAGGTAAAATTACAGCCGCAGCATAAACAGGTCCGGCAAGACAGCCTCTACCAGCTTCATCACAACCGGCTTCTATAAGCTTATTTTGGAAGGATGAAGCTAGCAAAATGGTTATTTTTTATTAATGGTTTGATGTGTTTTTTCCAATAACTTAAAAGCGGCTTCATTGGTTTCTGCTCCTGCATAAGTTCTTAAAACAGGCTCAGTTCCAGAGGCTCTAATCATTACCCATTCATCATTATCAAAGAAATATTTAAAACCATCAATGGTTTCTACTTTTCTTACTTCTAAATCACCAAAAGAAGTGTAAGCACCTTTTTCACAATTAGCTACAATTCGCAGTTTATCTTCTTCTTTTAAGTGTAAATCTATTCTTTCGTATTTAAAAGCACCTACAATTTTATATACTTCTTCAATTAGTTCATCTAAGGTTTTATCTGATTTTACCATGTATTCCCAAATTACTAAACCCATCCAAATACCATCTCTTTCAGGAATATGACCTTTAATGGCTATTCCACCAGACTCTTCTCCACCTAATAACACATCTTCTTCGAGCATAATACCGGCAATGTGTTTAAATCCAATTTTTACCACTTCATAATCTAAACCATAATGCTCGCACATTTTTTGAATTTTAGGACTTAAAGAAAAAGAAATAACCACTTTTCCAGTTTGTTTTTTCTCTTCAACCAAGTATTTAATTAATAACAATACAATATGATGAGAATCTATAAAAACGCCTTTACTGTTGTATAAACCAATTCTGTCACCATCTCCATCAGTTGCTAAACCGCAATCTATTTCTCCATCAGATAATTTTATTAAATCAGAAAATTCTTGTAAGTTTCTATGAATTGGCTCGGGTGGAGTACCGTTAAAACCAGGATTATGTTCGCAATGTAAAAAATCAATGTCTGGCATTAACCTTCTCATCACATCCTGAGCTGAACCATACATCGCATCGAAAGCAAAATTCATATTTGAATTACGAATGGCTTCCATATCAAAATTTTCTTCAACATGATAAACATACATCGTCTCTAAATCAATGTATTCTACCATTCCTGATTGAACAAAATCTTCTAATTGTAAAGTATCTATATCAACATTATTATTGTCGGGAATTAAATCTTCTACCTCTTGAATTTCTTTAGGAAGTAATGGACCACCAAAAGAACCTTTTAATTTAAAACCTGCATAAGATGGAGGATTGTGCGATGCTGTTAAAATAATTCCCAATGAAGTTTTTTGCTTAAAAGCACCTAAACTTACCATTGGTGTACTAACCGGTCCTTTGGCTAAATACACTTTAACACCATTATCAGCAAATACTTTGGCAGCACATTCTGCAAATAATTCTCCTGCAAAACGACAATCATGTCCGAGTACGATAGAAGGTGAACCAGTTCTTTGTTTTAACCAAGCAGTAGTTCCTAAAACAACTCTAAGTAAATTATCTACGGTATATTCTTTAGCAATGATGGCTCTCCATCCGTCTGTTCCAAATTTTATTTTATACATCTTTTTTATTTTAATGGGTTTCAAAAATAGGTTTTATTCATTTATTTTTAAAAGGATTTATGTTACTTTTATAAAAAATAAACAAACTATGAAAGAAGAACTGATTTCAGCTGATTTTGCAGCCTATTTTAAAAATTATATAAGCATGGTTGAAGAGGATGATGTAATTGCTGCCTTAAAAAAAGCTACAAAAAAGTTTAAAAAACTATGTAAATTGTTAGATGAAGAAAACACCACTTACAAATATGCTGGTGATAAATGGACCATTAAAGAAATGTTGCTTCATATTGTTGATACAGAACGAATTTTTAATTACAGAGCTTTATGCTTTGCCAGAAATGAACAAGCCGCCTTACCAGGATTTAATCATGATGAATATGTAACTTACTCTAATGCCAATAATAGAAGTTTTAAAAGCATTAGAAAAGAATATTTTGCTGTCAGAAAAGCTACCATTCTTTTATTTAAGAGTTTCGATGAAACCATGTTAGAAAAAGTAGGAGTGATGAATGGTAATAAACTATCTGTAGTAGGAATAGGGTTTGTAATTGCCGGACATCAACAACACCATATTAATATTTTACATGAAAAATATTTATGCCAATAGAAAGAGAAAATTATAACTTTCAGAAAATTGTTGCCTTTGTTGGGGTAGTGCTATTGGCTATTAAATTAGCTGCTTGGTACATTACCGATTCTGTGGCTATTCTTACCGATGCGTTAGAAGGCATAGTGAACGTTATTGCTGCATTTATTGGTTTATATAGCTTATATCTTTCTGCTCAACCAAAAGACAAAAACCATCCTTACGGACATGGAAAAGTAGAGTTTATTTCTGCAGGAATTGAAGGGGTAATGATTGCTTTTGCTGGGATATGGATTATTTTTGAAGCAATCAATCACATCATCAATCCACAAGAAATTAAACAAATAGATTTAGGTATTGTATTGATTGTTTTTGCAGGGTTAACTAATTTTATTGTAGGCTATTTAGCAGTTAAAAAAGGAAAGAAAAACAATTCCATAGCTTTAATTTCTAGTGGTAAACATTTAATTTCTGATACTTACACAACTTTAGGAGTTATAATTGGGTTAGTTATTATTAAAATCACATCAATATATTGGTTAGATAGTGCTTTTGCAATGGTTTTCGGAATTATTATTATCTTTACAGGAGTTAAGATTTTAAGACAATCTGTAGCGGGGATAATGGATGAAGCAGATACCCAACTGCTAGAAGATATGGTTGAAACGCTGAATAAAAATAGAGTACCCAATTGGATAGACTTACATAATTTAAGAATAATAAAATTCGGCAGTGGCTTGCATATTGATTGTCATTTAACAGTGCCTTGGTATTTAACTGTAAAAGAGGCTCATGAAGAAGTTGATGCTATTGAAACGTTAATTCAAAAAAAATATGGAAATAATATAGAGCTATTTGTTCATTCGGATTATTGTAAACCTAAATCGTGCGAAATTTGCACAAAAATTGATTGTGATGTAAGAGTTAAACCTTTTATTCAGCAAATAGATTGGAACTTGAGCAATGTAGTTGATAATAAAAAACATCAGTTGTCGGAATAAATTGGAATCTTAAATCAAGACAAAGCTTTCAAAAAGAATATTTTATACGTCATTTATAACATAATTACTCTTTATATTTGCACCCTTAAAAAATATAACTATGGAAAAGAAATGGATTTATTTATTAGCAGTATTGATATCGTTTTCATTTATAAATGATAAACCTGCTTACCAACTATTTAACGAAAAAGGTAAAAAAACCAATTATAAAAAACTTTTAAAAGCTACTGAAGAAGCTGATATTATTCTTTTCGGAGAATTACATAATAATCCAATTAATCATTGGCTTCAATTAGAATTAACTAAAGATGTTCATCAACAAATTAATCAAGAAGTTGTATTAGGAGCAGAAATGTTTGAAGCAGATGACCAAATGATTATTAATGAATACTTGTCCGGTAAGTATGATTATAAAACTTTTGCTAAAGAAATGAAACTTTGGCCAAATAATAAGACTGATTATCAGCCATTAATGGACTATGCTTTAAAATATCAATTGAGTTTTATTGCCACCAATATTCCTAGAAGATATGCCAATATGGTTTATAAAGATGGTTTTGGGCCATTAAACAGCTTAACAGATAAGGGAAGACAGTTTATTGCTCCATTACCAATTGCTTATGATAAAGATTTGCCGGGCTACCAAAAAATGGTAGAAATGGCAGGAGGACATGGAGGTGAAAATTTACCAAAAGCTCAAGCTATAAAAGATGCTACCATGGCTCACTTCATCTTAAAAAATTGGAAAAAAGGTCAGACATTTATCCATTACAACGGCACTTACCACTCTAATAATTTTGAAGGAATAAGCTGGTATCTAAACCAAGAAAAAGGTGGTTTAAAAATAGTTACCATAGCTGCTGTAGAGCAAGATCAGTTAGATTCTTTGTCAGCAGAAAGTATTGGTATAGCTGATTTTATTATCTGCACCCCAAGTACTATGACAAAAACACATTAATAAAAGAATACTAGCTAAACCACATATAGAAACATAAGACTAGTTTTTGATAGGGTTAAAAATTATTTTTTACCACTTCCCAAATTTTATCGGTAGCACCCACGCTATTTTTAATATATTTTGTGGCTGCATTTTTAGTGTCTTGTAGATTTTCTTTCATCATTAAGTGGTTTACTATAGCTATAAAATCATCTAAACTACTAATAGAAAAAGCTGCATAATTGTCAATTAATTCTTGAGCTTCATGGAATTTTTCGTGTTTTTCGCCAAATAATATGGCATTACCAAAACTAGCAGGTTCTAAAATATTATGTAAAGAGCCAGAAAAGCCGCCACCAATTAATGTTATATCAGTATATTGATAACAGTTGGCTAAAATGCCAATATTGTCGATAATTAAAATATTGTGCTGTGTAGCATTTCTTTGGTTAGCTTCCGAGTAGAGTAGGTGATTGCTATCGAGCGTTGTTATTAAGTTATCTATATGTGCTTTACTAACATCATGCGGAGCAATAATATAATTAAACTCCTTGTCGGTAGTTTGAATGTAAGTGCTAATAATTTCTTCTTCTTTTTCCCATGAACTACCTATAATTATAGTAGGTTTTTTATTGGTAAATTTTTCTATTATTGGCAATGGAGTGGGAGATTGAGAGTTTTCATAAACCCTGTCTATACGAGTATCTCCACTTTGTGTAATATTATTAAGGCCAATACTATTTAATAAATCTACTGAAGCTTTATTTTGTAAAAAAAAGTGGGTAAAAAAAGAAAGCATTTTTCTGTTAAAACTTCCGTACCATTTAAAAAAGGATTGATTAGCTCTAAAAACTCCTGAAATTAAATAAGTTGGAACATTTTGTTGATGTAAAGTTGCTAAATAAAAATACCAAAACTCATACTTAATAAAATAAGCTTGTTTAGGGTTTACTAACTTCATAAACTTTCTTGCATTTTTTTTACTGTCGATGGGTAAATAACAAACATAGTCTATTAATGGATTATCTTTACGGTATTCATAACCTGAAGGAGAGAAAAAAGTAACCAACAATTTATACTCAGGATGAAGTTTTTTTATTTTTTCCATGAGTGGTTTGCCTTGTTCAAACTCACCTAAACTAGCACAATGGAACCAAATAATTTGATCCTCTTTTTTGATTTGCGTTTCAAGGTAAGGAAAACTATTTTTTCTACCTTTAAGCCATAGTTTGGCTTTGTGATTAAACAATGAAGCAATTCTGATAAGAATTGTGTAGGAAAATAAGGCTATTTGATAAATTAATTTCATGTGTTTAACTCATTTTTTTCAGTAGTCACAGTATAATCATCTGCCTGAGTGTGTCATTTTTTTATATTGGATAGATGTTTCATTGGTTGAAAACAAAGCTACTTATTTTTTACTGAGTTTTTCAAACACGGGTTTCAATACTGAAGGCTTTATTTTTTTAATTGATTTTTAATCGAGATAAGAATTTAGTGTTATTATGTTCCTTGTTTTGATATAAAAAATATATATAATTATCGTGTGTTTTAATATTTTCTACGAAATGAAATGGAATTTTGTAGGAGTCATTAAGAAGTCCATTGTTTAAGTTTATTTCCTTTAACGTACTAACTCCATTAGATTCATAAATTGCATAAACCTTTTGTGTTTTATCATCGATACACATTTCTTTTTTCCAGTTTTTATTAGCATGAAAACTTATTTCTATTTCTTTTACTATTTGGTTTGAAGCATAATATTTAATTTTTGAATTGATATAATCAAATACATAAATGGTGTCGTCTAATATAAATAATGGAGCATAAATTTCTTCATACAAAATAGTCTCAGCAAATATGCGTTCAAATTCCTTTAAAACAGGTCTTCTATACATTCCGGCAGCTTCTTTTTCGTTTAAAAATTTTGTTTCCTCAGCACTTAGTTCAATTATTTCTTGATCGCTAATTGTAACTAAAGTACTTTTTTGTTTAGTTGATTTATTGATGTAATAATAATTTAAAACATGATTATTAGTTTGTATTCTAAAGCGTTCTGTTTCTATTTGATGTATTCCATATTTTTTCATAAAATATAAATTTTGGGAATCTTCCGCGACACAAGAAAAAAGAACAGCTTCAAATTTTTCAACACTTGAAGGAGGTAAAAGATGCAGTTTGGCTGAATCGAAATATACCTGATAAACATTTTTACCGGATATAATATGATTATTTCCGAAACAGTCTTTGAACAAACGTAATGGTCTTTCCGGAATGTTAATTTTGTCTAATGTATCCAGTTTTGGACTGATAATAACAAGTTTTGATTTTAATAACTTATTGGTGTAAGTGATAAGTAAGATATTGTCACCATTAAAGCTATAGTCGAGAACATTACTAATTATTGTTTCAATGGGTGATGAACTAATCACTACTTCTTCAAGTATTTCAGTCTTTGGTGATAAGGTAACAATTAAGGAGTTATTAGAACTGTCATTTAGCTGAATAAACTTTTTTTCATATCCTATGTAAGAAAAAATTAAAATAATTGATTTTTCTCTGTATGAAAGCTCAAATATTCCATTGCTATCTGTAGTGGTACCTTGTAATGTTCCATTAATTTGAACATTAACATTACTTAAAGGTAATTGTGTTTGTAGATCAATTACTTTGCCTGAGATTTTAAACACGGAATTTTGGGCAAAAACAGGAAATGTTAGTGCTATTGTAAAAAATAGTATAAATGCATTTTTGTTCATGCTTAGATAGTAAATTATTACTTTAACTGAAATAAGCTATAAAATACTTACTTTTAAAAAGCAGGAGTAGTATTATTGTATAGGTTAAAAATTCTCCACCCATTGTCAAGTATTTTGTTTTGCTCGTCATATATCCAAAGGTTTCAATAATACAAACTAAAGCCATTAACCCGTAAGCAACTGCCATTATTTGCGGTGTTTTGTTCCATTGAGAAAAGTATCCATACAATAAACTTACTGAGGCAAACAATACAGAACTCCAATGAACAATTAACACCCAAAATGGAAAATCAGGATTGGTAAAAGGTTTCCATGGCACTTTTGGTAAAATCATTTCGATGAAACCACCTATTGCCCAAAATAATAAAAATCCGTGAATAAGAACTAATGTGTATCCAATGTATTGCATCTTTTTATTTTTTTATGCTTAATATCATTTTTCAACGGGCAAAGCTACATTTAGTTCTCTATTTACCGTTTTAAAACCTAAAAATCCTTCTCTAACAGTAATTTCATAAAAATTGTATTGCAAAAAATCATTTTCATCAGGATAGGTAAGCTCTGTAATTTTGTATTTTCCGGTAATTAGGTTTCTTTCTACTTCAATTCCCAGGGTGGAAATAGTGCGTTGTTCTTCCACAAAATATTCCTTAATAAAGTAAAAATGGGTAAACGTTGTGGTATAAAAATAATAATTTAATAGCAATAAACTGCCGCAAACAAATGGAGCAACTCCCATTAAGTTAAATATAAAGGCTTCGTATTTAGTAAAATGAAACCATTTAGTGTAAAGCCTTAAAGGAAGTAAAAAGCCAATTACTGCTAAAAATACAAATATTTTAGAGAAATCGTAAAAATTGATTAAGGTATAAGGGTAATAAGCTACACACCACATGCTACCAATAAAAAAACCAGCAATAACAATAGTAATAATCGTCATGCTTTTGTCTTTTTTCGGTTGGTACTCTTTTACAACTTTTTCAGTAGATATTTCGGTGCTTTTCTTCAATAATTAATCTTTAAATTAACTAGCATTTTCCCCAACAAAAGGGTTATATTTTTTTTCATTACCAATGGTGGTAGATGGGCCATGCCCGGTATGCACTACATAATCATTCGGCAAAGTAAAAAGCTGTGTTTTAATACTGTTTAGTAAGGTGTTCAAATCGCCACCGGGTAAATCTGTTCTACCAATACTGTTATAGAAAAGCACATCGCCATTAATTACCAATCTTTCTAAATGATTAATAAAAACCACATGTCCGGGAGCATGTCCAGGAGTAAACCTAACTTCTAGTTCGGTATTTCCAAAGCGGATAATTTCGTTTTCTTCAATAAACCGAGTAGGTTCAGGAGATGGATCAACAGTAAAACCATATAAATGTCCGTATTCTGTTGTTGCTAAAAGTACAGGCAGGTCTTCTTTATGAATTTCTAATCCTAAATTAAATTTTTTAGCGATAAAATTATTACCTAAAATATGGTCGATATGGCAATGCGTATTGAGCAACCTAACAGGCTTTAATTCATTTTCTATAATAAAACTTGCCAATTGGTTTTGTTCGGCAACGGTGTAACATCCCGGGTCAATAATCACACATTCTTTGGTTTCATCATAAAGTACGTAAGTATTTTCTTGAAAACCATTAAACACAAAAGATTGTAAGTTAAGCATAATTGTTAATTTTGATTTTTGGAAATGTAAAAGTATCACATTCATTACAAAAAGTCTTATTTTTACGCTAAACATTTGAACACGCTTATCAAAAATAACATCAAAAATATCTTACTGTTAAGTACTATTTTTTTGCTGGCTACAACTCAGTTGGATGCTCAGTTTTACAATGGGACTAAGGTTGGTTTTGGTAAAAATCGTGTTCAGTATGATTATTTCGAGTGGAAATTCTATCGTTATCAACAATATGAAACCTACTTCTATACCGGAGGAAAAGAATTAGCAGAATATACCGCAAAAGTTGCCCGAAAATATATTCCCGAGCAGGAAGAGTTGTTTGAGTTTAACTTAGTAGATAAAATTCAATTTATCATTTATAATAAGCAATCGCATTTTAAACAAAGCAATGTAGGGCTTTCGTTAGAGAATGGTGAGTTGGGAGGAATTACCTCCATAATGGGCGAGAAAGTTTTTCTTTATTTTGATGGTAACCACGAAAATTTTGATATCCAAATCAAAGAAGGAATAGCAAGAGTACTTATTAATCAGCAGGTTTATGGCAGTAACTGGCGACAAGTAATAAAAAACTCTACTTTACTGACCTTGCCCGATTGGTATCAACTAGGGTTGACTTCTTTTATTTCTAAAGGTTGGGATTCTGAAATTGAAAATAGTGTTAGAGATGGTGTAATGTCGGGGAAATATAAAAAGTTTAACCGATTATCTGATAAAGATGCTATAGTTGCCGGTCATTCACTTTGGGCATACATTACAGCTACTTACGGGGAAGCTGTAATTCCCAACATTTTATACATGACAAGGGTTACGCAAAGTGTAGATAAAGGCTTTCTGTATGTCTTGGGTGTCTCTACTAAAAGTCTTACAAAAGAATGGCTGGAATACTACAAATCTGAATTTAAGAGCTTGGACAAAACTCCTAAAGAATTTTATGAGAAGAATGAGTTGTTCAAGATTAGAAAGAAGAGAGATTATTCTCAATTTAAAGTAAGTAATGATGGAAACAACTTTGCTTATGTAACCAATAAATTGGGGCAGTACAAGATTTATATCTATTACAAGGATAATGATAAGAAATATAAAATTTTCAAAAAAGAATTTAAATTAGATAGGGTAAATGATCATTCTTATCCTGTTTTAGCATGGCACCCGGCAAGTGAAATATTATCGTTTGTAACAGAGGAAAAAGGGTTTTTAAAAATGTATTATTTCGATATAAATTCTGGTGGACTAGAAGTGAAAGCCTTATTTAATTTAGAGAAAGTAACAGCAATGGATTACCATGATAATGGTAGAGAAATGGTTTTTTCAGGTGTTTATAAAGGGCAATCGGATTTGTATATTTACAACATTGGAGCTAATTCTCATAAAAAGATTACCAATGATTTGTTTGATGATTTAGAACCTCAGTTTATAGAAAATTCAACAAAAATAATTTTTACTTCTAATAGATTAACTGATTCTTTAGGCTATCAACCTGCTAATTTAGAGTTGTTTTACAATAAAAGAGATGTTTGGATTTTAGATTACCTGTCGGAAGATAAAACGCTTTCTAAAGTTACAGAATCTACTAGGTTTTCAGAAAGTTTACCTTATGGATATGATTCTGCAGTATATTATTTAGGAGAACAAGATAGGGTAAATACCCAGTTTAGTGCGGTAAAAGATAGTTTTATAACACATATTGATACTACTATTCATTACCACCATTTTTATGATGCAAAGCCTGCAAAAACCATTTTTAGTAGAGGAATAAAAGAACATTTTATAAATTCGAGAGGTATTTCTACTACGGTGTTAGTGGATGATTTTAAATATCATTTATTATCGAATGACATTAATCAACCTATTTTAGATAGTGTTAGTCAGCAACAGCAACAAGACTCGCTACAAAATGAACAATTGCCTAAAAATCTACCTGATAGAAGTAATTCTATTTTGTTAAAACCGGTAGAATATTCATCAGAAGTAACCAATATAGAACAAGAAACTGTTGATATAAGAAATTACGTTTTTGATAGTGAAAAAACTACTCCTGTTCAGAAAAATACCATTGTAATTGGAGAGCGAAAATCTGAACTAGATTCTTTACCTGAAGAATTTAAAATGCCTAACCAACGAAATTACAACTTATCCTTTTTTAATGATAATTCCGCTTTAAGATTGAGTAATAATTTTGTTAATGGCGAATATCAGTTATTTACAGGAGGTGCTTTTAATGGGCCGGGAATAGGAGGGTTGATAAAATTAGGAACAGTAGATTTGTTTGAAGACCATAAGATTTATGGTGGAGTAAGGATTTCGTCAGGAACAAGAGAGTATTTTATGACTTATCAGAATTTAGTAAGAAGATGGGATAAAGAATACACTTTTGCCAGAACAACTTTTAGTGCTACAAATGGATTGAATGTTTTTGGAGTAGCTACCAACACCTTACATTACTCATTAAAATACCCTTTTAGTGAAGTAGCCAGCATAAGAGGTACAGCAAGTGTAAGAAATGATAATATTATTGTAAAATCTACCGATCAGTTTGCTCTTGAGGCTAACAATTTAAATGAATTTAGAGGAGTTATAAAATTGGCTTATGTTTTTGATAATTCTAGACATAAAATGCCAAACATCTATTTTGGTACTAAGTTTAAGTTGTTTGGAGAATATTATCAAGAAGTTTTTGAAAACAATACTACAGGAGATGGAACAATTGGAAACACACAAGTATTGGGATTAGACTTAAGACATTCTTTGCAATTGAGTAGAGAAATTGTTTGGGTAAACAGATTGGCTTCTAGTGCTTCTTTTGGTAATGAAAAATTGATTTATTATATGGGGAGTGTGGATGAATGGATTCCTTTAGGAGGTCAAAACAGATTTATCAATCAGGAAGATATAGATTTCACTAAAAACTACCGATATCAAGCATTGGCAGCCAACTTAAGAGGGTTTCCTCAAAATATTAGAAGAGGGTCAAACTTTGCGGTAATTAACAGTGAGCTGAGAGTTCCTGTATTTAAATATCTTATTAGAAGACCAATACGTTCTAAATTTATAGAAAATTTTCAGTTAATTGCTTTTGCAGATGCAGGAAGTGCGTGGGATGGTGTAAATCCTTGGGATAAGGAAAACAGAATTAACAAAGAGGTAATTGTTGATGGACCGATAAGGGTTACTGTATTTAAAAATATAGACCCAATAGTAGCGGGTTATGGTTTCGGAATGAGAACAACTTTGTTGGGATATTTTGTAAGAGCAGATTGGGCTTGGGGAGTAGAAAATAGAGTATCCAACAAAAAACCTATTTTTTATCTTTCACTTAGTTTAGATATTTAAAAAATTTATAACCACATAGTAATTTCAAACAACTTCCTAAACAATAAAAACTATGTTACAATGTGGTTAAAAAATTATACTAGTAAATAATTACAAAAAATGAACGAAATTATATCCTTAATAAAACAAAAAGCAGCCAATTATAAAGCCGAAGTAATTGCTTTAAGAAGGCATTTACATCAACACCCGGAACTTTCTTTTAATGAGCATAATACATCTGAATTTATTTGTCAAAAATTAACTGAATACAAAGTTGAGTTTCAAAAAGGAATTGTGAAAACAGGTGTAGTAGCTTTAATAAAAGGAAAGCATCCTGATAAAAAAGTAATTGCTTTAAGAGGAGATATTGATGCACTTCCCATACAAGAAGAAAATGAAGTAGATTATCGTTCTAAAAATGCAGGTGTAATGCATGCGTGTGGACATGATGTTCATACTGCCTCATTGTTAGGAGTTATAAAAATACTATCAGAATTAACCGATAAATTTGAAGGGACAATAAAATGTATCTTTCAACCTGGTGAAGAAAAATTACCAGGAGGAGCTTCATTAATGATTAAAGAAGGCGTGCTTAAAAACCCTAGTCCGACAGCTATTTTTGGGCAACATGTTTATCCCCAATTAACTGCCGGAAAAGTTGGTTTTCGTAAAGGAATGTATATGGCTTCTACCGATGAATTGTATTTAACAGTTATTGGTAAAGGCGGACATGCAGCTTTGCCTCATTTAAATGTAGACCCGATAATGATAGCGGCTCAAACGCTTATTGCACTTCAGCAAGTAGTAAGCAGAGGAGCAAATCCAATTATTCCTTCGGTACTTTCTTTTGGTAAAATACAGGCCAATGGAGCTACTAATGTAATTCCCGACAAAGTTTATATGGAAGGAACTTTTAGAACCATGGATGAGGCATGGAGAAAGGCAGCTCATGAAAAAATAACGACTATAGCCGAACAAACAGCAATAGCAATGGGAGGGAAGTGTGAAGTAGAAATTAGAAAAGGCTATCCTTTTTTGGTGAATGATGAGGAACTTACAGCAAAAGCACAAGAAGCTGCCGAACTTTTTTTAGGAAAAGATAATGTGGTGGACTTAGATGTAAGAATGACAGCAGAAGATTTTGCTTATTATTCGCAAGAAATGCCTGCTTGCTTTTACCGCTTAGGCACTGCATTTAAAGACAAAACCAATTCTGGTCTGCATACACCTACTTTTAATATTGATGAAACTGCTATAGAAACAAGCATAGGTTTAATGAGCTGGTTAGCGGTTAATGAGTTAGTAGATTAAATCGCTTTCAAACTCAAATCTAAACTATTAATTTGGTGAGTTAATGCACCTACGGATATAAAATCTACTCCACAAGCAGCATAATCTCTGATGGTGGTTTCGGTAATACCCCCCGAAGCTTCCGTTTTATATTTTCCGTTAATCTTTTTTACAGCAGTTCGCATGTCTTCAAAAGAGAAATTATCCAACATAATAACATCAACGTTTCCTACGGCTAAAATTTCATCCAATTCGGTTAAATTACGAGCCTCAATTTCTATTTTTAAGTCTAAGCTGTTTTCTTTAAGATAAGCATTAGTTTTGCTAATAGCAGCTTTAATACCACCTGCAAAATCAATGTGGTTATCTTTAATCATAATCATATCGTACAACCCCATTCGGTGATTTTGTCCACCACCAATTTTTACCGCCATTTTCTCGATTAAACGTAAGCCGGGAGTGGTTTTTCTGGTATCCAATACCTTGGTGTTAAAACCTTTAATTAGTTGTGTATAATAATGAGTTTTAGTGGCGATACCACTCATGCGTTGCATAAAGTTTAAGACAATACGCTCAGCTTTCAATATAGACTGATTGCTACCTTCAACAGTAAAGGCAATATCTCCGGGAGTAATAAAATCTCCATCTTTTAACAAAGGATTAAAAACTAAATTTTTATCAATACGTTGGAAGACCATGTTAGCCACTTCCATTCCGGCTAATACGCCTTTTTCTTTTACTAAAAGTTGGGCTTTCCCAATCGCATCGGCAGGAATACAAGATAAAGAAGTATGGTCGCCACTGCCAATATCTTCGGCAATAGCCATTTCAATTAAATTATTAATATCCATTAAGGTGAACTATTTTGATTTTTTTATTCGTCAGATTCAATTCTTAATTCAAGAATTACAATATTACTACCATTTTCTTGATAAAGAATGTAAGTTCTAAAAACACCGTTAGCCGTAATTAAATTACCAATAGAGTATAGGGTGTTGTTTTTAGACTCGCCATCATGAACCACTTTAAAATCGGTGGGTTTGTTAGCGGTAAAGAAGTTTTTAAGAATAATTTCAGCTTGAGCTTTGCTGAAAACACCTTCATTTTTAGGGAGGGTTAAATCAACCGTATTGTTAAAAAAACTTGCTATAGCAGCAGCATTACCATTTTTTAAGGCTTTTGCTATATTTTCGTTGATAATAGGGTTTACAAATGCTGTAAGAGCAACAAATAAAGTGATAATGAGTAATGATTTTTTCATCAGTTGTTTCATGTGTTTTTGTTTTTCGAGAGTCAGCAAAAACTAAGCCATTAAGCCATAGCTATATTTTATAGAAACAAATGTAAATTAATTTTTTAATTTAGCCTCATGAAGATTAAATTAATTGCAATAGGCAAAACAGACGAGACTTATTTAAAAGAAGGTATAGACAAGTATTTGGGGAGGTTAAAGCATTATATTCAGTTTGAATTTATTATTGTTAATGATGTGAAATTGGGTAAAAAAAGTAATGTTGAAGTGCAAAAAGAATTGGAAGGTAAGGCTATTTTAGAAAAAATCATTACTAATGAAGTCGTTATTTTATTAGATGAAAATGGAAAAGAGTTCAATTCTGTAGGGTTCTCAAACTTTATGCAAAAAGCACTAAACGCGGGTACTAACATGGTTTTTGTAATTGGCGGACCTTATGGTTTTTCAGAAGCCATGTATCAACGTGCAAGTGCTAAAATTGCCTTATCTAAACTTACTTTTTCGCATCAAATGGTAAGGTTATTTTTTGTAGAACAATTATATAGGGCTTTTACCATTATTAATGGAGAAAAGTATCATCATGTTTAATAGGATGCTTTTTTACTTCTTCAAAAACTGACTTAATTTAGAAATAGGTTTAAGAATTAAAGTAAAAGGATGGGGCTTTAAGCCATTTACTAGCCAAGCTTTTTTATCTTCTCTGTTAGCACGAATTCGGTTTTTTAAACTAGCATTGCTAATCCCACCAACACGCATTTTCACAATAACACGAGGTAAATAAGTTAATGAAATTTCGTATTTGTGTATAAAACGAAGCATCAATTCGTAATCGGCAGCAGAAGTAAAATCAAGGTTGAACTTGCCATATCGTTGATAGATTTCCTTTTTGACAAAAAAAGTAGGGTGGGGAGGCATCCAACCTTTTAAAAACATACCTTTTTTATATTCATTGGATTTCCAAAGACGAGTTATTTTGTTGGTGTTTTCGTTATCAACATAATGTAAATCAGCGTAAAGTCCGTCAGCATTTGTCTGTTGGAGTTGATTTACTACATCTTCAATCACATTATTGTCAGTATAAAAATCATCAGAATTTAAATTTCCTATAATTTCACCGGTAGCAGAATCAATTCCTTTGTTGATGGCATCATAAATACCCTTGTCTTTTTCAGAAATAATAAGTGAAATGTTGTTTTTGTATTTATTTATTATGGAGAGTGTTGAGTCAGAAGACTTACCATCAATAACAATATATTCAATAGTTGAGTAAGTTTGATTAATTACCGATTGAATAGTATCTTCAATAGTTTTTTCGCTATTGTAACAAACGGTTATGATAGAAATTTTGGGTTGCATTTTGGCAAATGTACATCTTTTTAATAATAAAGCGGTTGATTGAATTATCTAACAATTTATCAACAAACTGTTAATAACTATTAGAGATGAAGTACGCAACAAAAGCTTATTTTGATTACAATAAGTTAACTTTGAAAAAATAATTCTGTTATATGAATTATATAAAATATAGAATATTAATTAAAACTTATATTTATGAAAAATCGTTACAAAAAATTTTTAAAAGTATTTACGCTTTTTAGCTTTTTTACTTTTTTATTAACTTACGACTCTTATGCGCAATTTGGTTGTGGCACAGGAGTTATAATTACAAATGGATATACCCAAATGGGTATAACAACTCCCGGCACTGCTGGTATAGAAGATTGGAACACGAACCCAACTGGTACATCAATTAATTCTTCTTACTGGGATGACGATGTGTATCTGTTTGAATATACAGCAGGTGCTACTGCTGAAAATATTTCGATGACTATTTTTACTAGAAATGGTTGGAATGGTATAGGAATATTTGATGATTGTACTGGAACAACTTTCTCAACTGAGTTGGATGCAGATGGTTCTTCTACTGCAAATGTTTCTAGAACAGTTTCTGCTACTATTGCTGCTGGAAATACTATTTATATTGCCGTTGGACAATGGGGAACTCCAAATGATTTAGATTTTGATGTAACTGACTTTACAGTTACTCAAATTTTATGTCCAGACCCAACAGCTTTAACAGCTTTAAACTTAACAGCAACATCAGCAGATTTAGGATGGACAGAAAATGGAACAGCAACTACGTGGGATATAGAATGGGGGGCTGCTGGTTTTACCCCAACAGGAACGCCAAATATAGTGGGTACTACTACTAACCCTCATAACTTGACAGGATTAACCGCTCAAACTGATTATGACTTTTATATAAGAAGTGATTGTGCTGGAAATGGAACAAGTGCTTGGGTTGGTCCTTATACTTTTACTACAGCTTGTACTGCACAATTAGCAGGTACCTATACTATTGGTGCAACAGGAAACTATGCTACCTTTACAGATGCGGTAAATGCATTGTCTTGTGGTATTTCTGCACCAGTTATTTTTAATGTATTAACAGGTTCAGGTCCTTTCAATGAACAAATAATGCTTACTCCTGTAATTGGAGCAAGTGCTACTAATACCATTACTTTTAATGGTAATGGTGAAACAATAACATCCACAACTGCTACAGGTAGTCGTTCTTTAATTTTATTAGATGGAGCTGATTATGTTACTATAAACGATTTAGTTTTAGTACCACAGTCATCTACTAATAACTTTACGGTTCAATTGACCAATGATGCAGACTTCAATACTATTAATAATTGTACTGTAGATTTAACTGCTGCAATTAGTAGTACATCAACCACTAATGCTGGTATTGTAATTTCTGGTAGTTTAACTAGTGCTACTTCAACATTAGCATCAGGAAGTAATAACACTATTTCAAACAATACAGTAATAGGAGGTTATTATGCTATTACTCTTGCGGGAGCAAACAATAACATGGTTACTAATAATGATGTTCAAGACTTTTATCTTTATGGCGTTTATCATAACACAGCTAACAATAATGAAGTTAAAAACAACACTATTAGTCGTCCTAATAGAACAAGTATTAGTACATTTTATGGTATATACTATACAGGAAGTGGAGAAAATAACTTAGCAGAAGCTAATGAAATTTTTAACCCAATGGGAGGGAATACAACAAGTACATCATCAATTTATCCTATATATCATACAGGAGTTGATGCAACAGTTGGAAATGAAAATAAAGTAATCAATAATGTTATTCATTCAATAAATGGTAACGGAACTATCTATGGATTATATAATTCAAGTAGTGATGGAGTATTCTATTATCATAATACAGTATCATTAGATGATGCTAATGCTACAGCTGGAACTACAAGAGGTTTTTACCAGCTTACAACTGCTACAGGTATTGAGTTGAAGAATAACATCATCACAATTACAAGAGGTGGTACAGGTACTAAGTATTGTATCTATTTTGGATCTACAGGTTCTACTATAACTAGTGATAACAATGTTTTCTACATTAATGCATCGGCAGGAACCAATAACTTAGGTTATTTTTCTGCAACTGCTCAAGCTACTCTAGTAGATTGGCAAACAGCTTCATCTCAAGATGCTAGTTCTTCTGATGCAGATCCTTTGTATGTTAATATGTTAGCTAATGACTTAACACCAAGTAACGGAACTATTGATGGAATAGCAGATGCTACAGTTGGTGTAGTAAATGATTTCTTTGGTACAGCAAGAGCTGTAACTCCAGATCCAGGAGCTATAGAATTTATGCCTCCTGCTTGTCCTGCTCCATCTGCTTTAACTGCTTCTAATATTACAGTAGCTTCTGCTGATTTAGCTTGGACAGAAAATGGTTCAGCTACAACTTGGGATATAGAGTGGGGTACTGCTGGATTTGTTCCAACAGGAACACCAACTATTTTAGGAACAACTACTAATCCTCATAATTTAACAGGTTTAACAGCTCAAACTTCTTATGACTTTTATGTAAGAGCTGATTGTGGTGGTTCAGGAGCAAGTACTTGGTCAGGACCATTTACCTTCACAACCGAATGTGCAGCTGTTGTAGCTCCATGGGTTGAAAATTTTGAAAATGCAGGTGCTATTCCGGCATGTTGGGCACAAGGAACTACAAATAGTGAAGATTGGTTGTTTGACAATACTGGAACAGGTAACCACATTGGTAATAATGGTACTATGACAGGAACTACTACTAGTGGAAATTATTTTGCTTGGGTGGATGACTCATCACCTCATAGTACAGGAACTACTTTAGAAAGTCCATTTATAGATGTAACAGCATTAACCAATCCTATGTTATCATTCTTTTTAATTAGTGATAACGAAGGAAATTCAAATGTTGATTTTTCTGTTGATGTTTGGGATGGTGCTGCTTGGAATACGGGTGTATATACAAGTAATACAAATACCTTAAACGGAGGATGGGAACAAATTAATGTTTACTTAAACTCATTAACCATCACAGGTGATATTAAATTAAGATTCATTGTTGATGAAAACAATGGTACTGATTTTTATGATGATGTGGCAATTGATGATGTTGAAATTAAAGAAGCACCATCTTGTCCGGATCCATCAGCATTAACAGCCACTAATGTTACTGCAACATCAGCAGATTTAGGATGGACAGAAAATGGAACTGCAACTACTTGGGATATAGAGTGGGGAGCTGCTGGATTTACACCAACAGGAACTCCAACCATTTTAGGAACAACTACTAACCCACATAATTTAACAGGATTAACAGCACAAACTTCTTACGATTTTTATGTAAGAGCAATGTGTAGTGCTTCTGACTCAAGTGCTTGGGTAGGACCATTTACGTTTACAACTCCATGTGCAGCTGTTATCGCTCCATGGATTGAAAGCTTTGAAAATGCAGGAAATATTCCAGCATGTTGGTCTCAAGGAGCATCTAATGGTGAAGATTGGTTGTTTGCCAACACAGGTGCTGGAAACCACATTGGAAGTAATGGTACAATTACAGGAACAACTACCAGTGGAAATTTCTTTGCTTGGGTGGATGATTCTACTCCACAGAGTCTTGCTACAACTTTAGAAAGTCCATTTATAGACGTAACGGCATTAACTAATCCAATGTTATCGTTCTTTTTAATTAGTGATAATGAAGGAAATAGTAATGTTGATTTTTCTGTTGATGTTTGGGATGGTGCAGCTTGGAATACAGGTGTATATACAAGTAATACGAATACCTTAAATGGTGGATGGGAACAAATAAATGTTGTTTTATCATCATTAACCATAACAGGCGACATAAGACTTAGATTTATTGTTGATGAAAATAATGGTACTGATTTTTATGATGATGTGGCAATTGATGATGTTGAAATTAAAGAAGCACCATCATGTCCTGCTCCATCAGCATTAACAGCCACTAATGTTACTGCAACATCAGCAGATTTAGGATGGACAGAAAATGGAACAGCAACTACATGGGATATAGAGTGGGGAGCTGCTGGATTTACACCAACAGGAACTCCAACTATTTTAGGCACTACAACTAATCCTCATAATTTATCAGGTTTAACTGCTAATACTTCTTATGATTTTTATGTAAGAGCAATGTGTAGTGCTTCTGATTCAAGTGCTTGGATAGGCCCACTAGTATTTACAACTGCTTGCGCAGTTATTACGCCTAGTCATACAGAACCATTTAATACTTTCCTTCCTAATGCATGTTGGAATGAGGCTGATGGAGGTGATTTAATTTCAGGACCTACATCACTAGGTGCTTCACCTTGGATTGATGGTACTGCAATAGGAAATACAGCAAGAATCAATTTATATACAACCACAAGAAGTGATTGGATTTTATCACCCTATTTTGATTTATCAGCAGGAGGGTATGAAATAGTATTGGATGTAGCTGTTACGGATTGGAATGGATCAACTTCTGATGTAATGGGATCTGATGATTCAGTAAGAGTTGTGTATACAGAAGATGGGTTGACATGGAACACATTGATGGTATTTACTGCTGCAGACAATCTACCTAATTCATTAACAACATTCAATACGTTAATTCCTTCAATAGGAAATAATGTACAGTTTGGAATTTTAGCAACAGATGGCCCTGTTAATGATTTAGAAGATTATGATTTTCATATTGATAATTTTATTATCAGATTACCTATCACTTGTTCAGATCCTTCTAACTTAACTGCATTTAATGTTCAACCAACATCTGCAATGTTAGACTGGACAGAAAATGGAACAGCTACTAACTGGAACATTGAGTGGGATTTTACTGGATTCACTTTAGGAACTGGAAACCCTCAAGCTGTTGCTGCTAAGCCTTATTTGTTACAAGGTTTAAGTCCAGGAACTGCTTATGATTACTATGTTCAAGCTGATTGTGGGTTAGGAGACACTAGTAATTGGGTTGGTCCATTTACGTTTACAACTCCTCCATGTATGCCTATTGTTGTAGATTTAGGTGCTGATACAACAGTATGTTCTAATGATAGCATTTTGCTTGATGCAGGTGCTGGTGGTAATTACACTTATTCTTGGTCAACAGGTGGTACTGCTCAAACAGAGTTAATTGATACCACTTTAATGGGCGGAAACGGAACTTACAACATTTCTGTAACAGTTACTGATGTTATTTCAGGTTGTATGTATACGGATGATATCAATATCACTTTCCAACTATGTACTGATATTGATGAGTTAGGAAATGAAAATAATATTGCAATTTATCCTAATCCAACCAATGGACTACTTAATGTAATGATTAATGGTGCTACTAGTAATACTACGTTAACCATTGTTGATGTTCAAGGTAAAGTTGTTTATATGAAAAACAATTTCACCAACTCAGCAAGTTTAGTAGAAACTATTGATTTAAGTGGAAACGATAAAGGTATTTACTTTATAACGTTAACTACAGATAAAGCAACTGTTGTTAAAAAAGTAATCCTTCATTAATAACTTAATTTAGTTAATCTTAAAAAGCAGCTTCCAAATTATTGGAAGCTGCTTTTTTTTATGGGCTTATGTAAGTTTAGATTGGGTTCTATTGAAAAGCAAACAGTGTAAACTATAGCGTATAAAAAAAGCCAAGTGAGAAATTTTCACTTGGCTTTTTTATTATAACTATAATATATAAGTATTAAATACTTTGTTGTCCTAGCATAATAACCGGATTTTCCATTAAGTGTTTAAAAGTTTGTAAAAAAGCAGCTCCACTAGCTCCATCAACAACTCTGTGGTCGCAAGAAAGTGTAACTTTCATGATGTTTCCCGGAACAATTTGTCCGTTTTTAACTACAGGCGTTTCTTTAATACCCCCAACAGCCATAATACAAGCATCAGGTGGATTGATAATAGCGGTAAACTCATCTATACCAAACATTCCTAAATTAGAAATGGTGAATGTACTTCCTTCCCAATCTTGAGGTTGTAGTTTTTTATCTTTTGCTTTTTGAGCAAATTCTTTTACTTCAGAAGTAATAATGCTCAACGGTTTTCCATCAGCAAAACGAACAACAGGAACCAATAAACCTTCTTCAACAGCTACCGCCACACCAATGTTTA
>Ga0209231_1000238_pt1 | contig 37070 bp, 33 predicted proteins | sample Deesub45470m_DNA_FD_188086 | JGI IMG/M metagenome (GOLD analysis project Ga0209231, IMG submission 188086) | Deep subsurface microbial communities from North Pacific Ocean - 450_OLKR46/470m Metagenome (SPAdes) (version 2) | ecosystem: Environmental > Terrestrial > Deep subsurface > Unclassified ... | reverse complement strand
GTCGTAAAGGGGATCTGGGTCAGATCCCCTTTACGACCAAGGCCGATCTCGAGGAGTACAACGAGGAGCTGCTGTGCACCTCCCGGAGAGAGATCGTCGATTTGTGCCTGACCTCGGGGACCACCGGCAAACCTGTGGCCATGCTGCAGACCCGCCAGGACCTGGACCGGGTCGCCTACAACGAAGAACTCTCCTTCCGCCGCGCCGGACTCGAGGCCGATGACCGGGTGCTCATCGCCGCCGCCATCGACCGCTGTTTCATGGCCGGACTCGCCTACTTTCTCGGATTGACCCGGATCGGGGCGATGGTGATCCGCGGCGGCTCGAGCAGCGTGCCCCATCTCGGCGAGCTGGTTCGCCGCTACCGGCCGACGGCCATCGTCGGGGTTCCCTCCCTTCTGGCCGCACTCGGCCTTCGCCTCCGGGAGGAAGGGTGCGATCCGGCCCTCCTCGGGGTGGGGAAGCTGATCTGCATCGGCGAGCCGGTGCGTTCGGCCGACCTCTCCCTGTCGGTGCTCGGGCAAAGGCTGGTGGAACTCTGGGGTGCGCAGATCTACGGCACCTATGCCAGCACCGAAATGGCGACGGCCTTTACCGACTGCGCCGAAGGGCGCGGCGGTCATGTCCCCCCCGAGCTGGTCCTTCTCGAAACGGTCGATGAGCTGGGACGTCCCCTGCCCCCCGGGGAGCCCGGGGAAGTCGTCGCCACGCCGCTGCAGGTGACAGGCATGCCCCTTCTGCGCTATCGTACGGGAGACATCGCCACCCTGCACGAAGACCCCTGCCTCTGCGGCTCCCTCGCCCCCCGGCTCGGGCCGGTTCTCGGGCGCAAGGCGCAGATGCTGAAAATCCGCGGAACCACCGTCTATCCGCCGGCCATTTTCGCCGTCCTTCAGGAATGGGCGGTCATTGAAGGGTATTTCATCGAGGTCTATGACGACTTCGAGCTCTCCGACCGCATCCGCGTGGTGGTGGGGAGCCGGGAGGCGGGTCTGAGCGCCGAGGCCGTCGCCGAACGGATCGGCGCCCGCATCCGCGTAAAACCCGAGGTCGTCCTCACCACGCCCGAAGAGATCGTGCGTCGCACCCTCCAGGGGGAAAAGCGCAAACCCGTCACCTTTTTCGACTACCGCCGTTCCGCGGTCCCTGCCGACCGAAAGCAGGACGACGCGAATTATTCAACAGAAAAGGATTCCTGATTATCATGGCTGAGCGTCCGACTGTCGTTCTCAACGGAAATGATCTGACCATCGAAGATATCGTCGCCATCGGGGTCGGCGACAAGGTGGTGGCACTCGACCCCGCCGCCCTCGATCGCTGCCGGGCCAGCCGGCAGTTTCTCGAAGAGGAGGTCAAGGCCCGGCGCATCATCTACGGCGTCAACACCTCCTTCGGGCCGATGTGCAACAAGATCATCGAGGACTCAGAGATCGAAACCCTGCAGGTCAACCTGATCCGCAGCCACGCCGCCGGCCTCGGCGACCCCCTCAAGCCCTACATCGCCCTGGCAGTGCTGGTGGTGCGCCTCAATACCCTGGTCAAGGGATACAGCGGGGTGCGCCTCGAACTCCTCGAGTTCATGAAGGAGATGATCAACCGCGGCGTGACCCCCTACATCCCCGAGTGCGGCAGCGTCGGCGCCTCCGGCGACCTCATTCATCTGGCCCACATGTCGCTGGCGATCATCGGCGAAGGGAAGGTCTACTACCAGGGGGAGCTGCGGCAGGCCTCGGAGGTTCTTTCCTCCCTCGGCATGGCGCCCATGCGCCTCTCCTTCAAGGAGGGGATCGCCCTGATGAACGGCACCAGCGCCATGACGGCCCTGGCCGCCTTCGCCCTCTTCGGCGCCAAAAAGCTCCTGCGCGCCAGCTGCGTCACCGGCGCCTTTGCTCTGGAGATCTTCGGCGGCATCGACGACGCCTTCGACGAGGATCTCCATCGGGTCAAGCCCCATCCCGGGCAGGTCTCCATCGCCGAAACGATCCGCAGCCTCTACACCGGTTCAAAAAATATCGTTCTGCGGGCGGACATGCACGAGCGCATCCGCCAGGAGCACAAGGACGGCCCGGTCTTCGAGACGAGCATCAACGTGCAGGACGTCTATTCGGTGCGCTGCACCCCCCAGGTGCTGGCGCCGGTGGCCGAGACGATCGAAGCGGCGACGCGCACCGTGGAAATCGAGGCCAACTCCTCCAACGACAACCCCATCATCATTCCGGAAAAGAAAAAGATCATTCACGGCGGCAACTTTCACGGCCAGAGCATCAGTTTTGCCATGGACGCCCTGTGCATCGCCATATCCACCCTGTGCAACCTGTCGGAGCGGCGCACCAACAAGTTTCTCGACAAGCACCTCAACGAGGGATTGCCCGAATTCCTCATCCCCGGAACCCTCGGGCTGACCATGGGCTTCATGGGGTCCCAGTACCTGGCCACCTCCACCACCGCCGAAAACCGGCAGCTCGCCGGGCCGATGAGCATCCACACCATCTCCTGCAACGCCTCCAACCAGGACGTGGTGAGCATGGGGACGGTGGCCGCCCGCAAGGCCTTCCGCTCGGTAAGCAACGCCAAACACGTCCTGACGCTGGAAGTTCTGGCCGATCTCCAGGCCCTCTCCTTTCGTAACGCCGCCGGACTGGGGACGGGGATCGGGCGCATCTACGACATCCTCGGCCGGGAGTTTTCCGTCTACGACAACGGCCGCATCTTTCACGAGGATCTGGTGAAATTTCGCCGACTCCTCTTTTCCACCGCGATCCTCGACGATCTCGACGTTTACTGCCGGTAGCCGAGGGGTCGGCCACCACCTTTGGAGTCTTCCCATGGTTCATGACCTTGTCCTGCCGATGGCGGCGGAGGCGCTGATTCCCCACCGCCTCCCCATGCGCCTTATCGACCGTCTGCTGAGCTTTTCCGACGGAGGGGGGACCGTGGAGGCGGCGGTGGGAGCCGACCATCTCTTTCTTGATGACGCGGGCTTTCTCGAGGATGTCGCTCTGGTGGAAATTCTCGCCCAGGCCTACGCGGCGGTGAAGGGATATGCCGAGCTGCAGCAGGGCGGGGCGGTGGGCCAGGGGTTTCTCGTCGGCATCCGCAGGGCGCAGCTTCTCGGGAAGGCCAGGGTCGGCGACCGTCTGGAGGTCGCGATCCGGACCCTGGCGGCCATCGAGGGTTTTGCCATCGCCGAGGGGGAGGTCCGAAGGGGAGGGGAGGTTCTGGCCACGGCGAACCTCAAGCTCTGGGTGCCGCCGGCCGGGCCGATTGGAGAGGAGAAGGAATGAGACGACTGACGGCAGCGACCCTGATGTTTCTGTGCGCCCTGGTCGCACCGGCCTGGGCGGAAAAGGCCCCGGACCCCCTCGAGCCGGTGCTGGTGCGGATCGAGAATCTGGCCTCCGGCGTCCGGACCCTGGAGAGCGATTTCGTTCAGGAAAAGCACCTGGCCGTTTTTCAGGAGGTGCTCCTCTCGAAGGGACGTTTTTACTATGCCCGGGAGAACCGGCTGCGCTGGGAGCTCCTGACACCGGTGCAGAGCGGCTTCGTCCTCAACGGGCAAAGCGGCCGCCGCTGGCACAGCCGTACCGGCGACTCCGAATCCTTCGATCTCAACAGCGACCCGGTGATGAAGATCGTCGCCGGACAGCTCCTCGCCTGGACCCGGGCCGATTTTCCGGCGCTGGGCCGGGAGTACCGCATCGTCCTCCTTGCTGAATCGCCGGTCAAGCTGCGACTCGAGCCGACCACGGCCGCCGCCGGTTTTATCGACTACCTGCAGATCGTCTTTTCGTCCGACGGCCGGCATGTCCAGGTGGTGGAGATTCATGAGAAGGACGGGGATTTCACCCGCATCCGCTTCGAGAATACGCAGGTCAACACGACCCTGGCCAAGGATCTGTTCTAGGTGATGATGGACGTCAAGGGGATTTTCGCCACAACCTACCGGTTTTTCTCCGGCCGCCGCCGCCTCCTCTTTGCGGCGACGCTCCTGTTGCTCCTGGCCAGCGTCCTGGCCTTTCAGGGGGTGCACATGGAGGAGGACATCGCCGCGATGCTCCCCGACGACGGCTCTTCGACCTCCGTCGATTTTCAACTGCTGCAGCGCGCCCCCCTGCTGCGCAAAATAGTCATCGATCTCGAAGCCCTTGACGAGACGGGGAGGGGGCTGCTGACGGAGTCGGCGGACCGTCTCTCTAGTGCCCTCTCTCCCCCCCTCTTCTCCCGGGTGGTGACCGGCCCCGGTCCCCTCGGCGGGGAGAATCTCCTCCCCTGGCTCAGTGAAGCGCTGCCGAGTCTCCTCACCGCAGAGGAACTGGAGAAGCTCTCCTCCGGGCTGGATGAAAGCGGCGTCGGCGAGCGCCTTGCCGAAAGTTATCGGCAGCTTCTTTCCCCGGAGGGGTGGGCGCTCAAGGGGATGATCCGAAGCGATCCCTTCGCCTTCTACCGCCTCGGCCTGGAGAAGATGCGCCATGTGAACGTCATCTCCAAGGTGCGCCTGGAGAACGGACATTTTCTCAGCGCCGACGGCCTGCATTCCCTCCTCATCGTCGAGACGCCGGTGTCGATCACCGATTCGGAGGGCGCCGAGGCGCTCCTCGCCGAATTCGCGACCGCCGCCAAGAGCCTGCCGCCGTCCATCGGCGCCACCCTAATCAGCGGCCATCGCTACACCCTGGCCAATGCTAGGGCGATCAAGAAGGACCTCGTCGTCATTCTCAGCGCCTCGACCCTGGCGCTGATCGCCCTCTTTTTCATCTACCTGCGGCACTGGCGGGCGGTCTTCGTCTTTGTCGTCCCCTTTTCGGTTCTCTGCCTGGCGGCGGTGGCGGTCTCCCTCGTCTACCCTTCGGTTTCGGCGGTGACCATCGGTTTCGGGGCGGTCCTCCTCGGCATCTCCGTCGACTATGCCCTGCATGTCTACTTTTCCCTGCGTCACGGCGGCGGCGAGCCTGACCAGGTTGTCGGCGAGGTGGCGCGACCGGTGGTCTTCGGCGGGCTGACGACGGTGGCCGCCTTTGCCGTCCTCCTCTTCTCCGATCTCCCCGGCCAGCGGCAACTGGCCGTCTTTGCCATCGTCGGCCTGACGGTCTCCCTCCTCCTTTCCCTGGTGGTCCTGCCGCATCTGGTTCCTTCGGGCGTCGCGGGGGAGGGTCGGCTCGCCGAGCCCGCTTCGTCCGGGGGAAAAAGAGGGCGTCTGATTCTCCTGTGCTGGGGAGCACTCCTGTTGCTCTCCCTGTGGCAGGGGAGCGGACTTCGCTTCAACGGCGATCTGCGCACCCTGAGCCTGGTGCCGCCGGAGCTTGCCGCCGCCGAGGCGCAGCTCAAGGAGACCTGGGGCGATTTCCGCGGCAAGGCCCTCATCTTTGCCGAAGGGGAGGATCTGCAGTCGGCCCTGGCGGCCAACGACCGCCTCTTCGTCCGTCTCTCCTCGGCGTTGCCGGCCGGAGAGATCGTAAGTCTTGCTCCTCTCCTCCCTTCCGCGGCGACGCAGGGCGAAAACCGCTGGCGATGGATGGCCTACTGGCAAAGCGAGGCGGGGCAGGGGGTGATTGCCCACCTGCAGGAGAAGGCCGCGGCGCTCGGCTTTTCTCCGGACGCCTTTGCCCCGTTTCTGCAGCGGCTCAAGGAGAGCCCGCCCCCGGTCACCGTCGAGACCCTCGAGGCCGCCGGCCTCGGCGAGCTGGTGGGCGCCCTGGTTCTGCGGGACGAGAAGACGGTGCGCATTCTCAGCCTGGTCCCCGACACGGCCGAAGTGGCGCGCCTCCTCGGCGAAGCCGGCGAAAATGGCGAAAACGGCTGGCGGCTCGTCAGCCAGAGCCGCTTTCGCCAGGAGGTCGGCCGGGCCATCGCCCGGGATTTTTTCCGCTTCATTCTCCTGGCCTCCCTGGCGGTGACCCTGCTTCTCGTCTGGCTCTTTCGTCATCCGGGGAAGGTCCTTCTGGCCCTTGTCCCCGTCGGCACCGGCCTGGCGGCGATGTTCGGCGCCATGGCGGCCCTGGGACTCGATTTTACCCTCTTCAATGTCGTCGCCACGGTCCTCGTCATCGGCCTCTCCGTCGACTACGGCATCTTCATGGTCTGCAAGCTCACCCAGGGGATGGACCGCTCCGTGGACCGGGCGGTCCTCGTCTCGGGGCTGACGACCCTGGCCGGTTTCGGAGCCCTGGTGCTGGCCCGCCATCCGGCCCTGCATTCCATCGGCGTCACCGTCCTCCTCGGGATCGGCGCCGCCATCCCGGCGGCGCTGCTGGTGATCCCGGCCCTCTATCGGCGGGAATGGCGATGAAGAGAATCCTCGGCACCCTCCTTCTGGCGGCCGTTCTGCTGGTGAGCGGCTGCGCGCGGCTCCCCTTTGCCGTGACGGAATCGGTTCCGATCCCTGCGGACTTGACTGCGGCCGAGCTCTCCGCCCGCACCTGGACCGCCGTCCCCCAGACGTTGCGGATGCGTCAATCGGGCCTCTTCGAGTTCCGCGGGCGCAAGGTGCCGCTGGTCGGTTTCATGGTCCTCGACAATGCCGCCGCCACCGCGCGCCTGGTGGGGATGAACGATCTGGGGGTCAAATTTTTCGACCTGGAGGTGGGGGAAAAGGGGGTCAGGGAGCACTTCGTCCTCCCCGAACTGGCCAAATATCCCGGCTTTGCCGAGGCGGTGGCGACTTCGGTGCGGCGAATTTTCCTGACGCCGCGCCCGGCCCGGGAGGATGGCCTGGAAATCGATCCCCAAGAGGCGCGCCTGGTGCGCCGGGAGGACGGGCGAAACCTCACCTTTGTCTTCGGCGGCAACGGTCCCGAGTGGCTGGAGACACGGGCGGCGGGGGAGAAGGAGGAGTGGCGGTTGCGCTTTTTCCAATACCGATGCGACAATGGCCTGACCTATCCCGCCGGGATCGTTCTCGATGACGAGAAGGCCGGCTACCGGCTGATCCTTTGGCTCGAAAGCGTGAAAGGAAGCGAAGATGGGAATTAAAAGGGCCATTGATGCCGCGGCACTCGAAGCTCCGCGGCGGCAGGAAGGGGGAGAGCTGCTCGGGCGCTACGCCTTTCCCGCAGATTTCCCCGGCTTTGCCGGCCACTTCCCCGGCGCCCCCATCGTCCCGGCGGTGGTGCAGTTGCGGACGGTGCAGGCTCTCTTCGAAAGGGCGGCAGGGCGCTCCACTACCCTCCTCGGGGTCGACAACGCCAAATTTCTTCTTCAGCTGCAGCCGGAGGAGGAGATCGAGGTCTCTTGCCGGGAGCGCCAGGGGGGATTAGAGCCGGTGGTGGAAGGGAAGCTCAGGGTGCAGGGAGCCCTGGCCGCCTCCTTCGTCCTTCGTCTGGCGGCCGTGGGAGAGAAGCCGTGAACAAGCCTTATTTTTCCGCTCAGCCCGGCGATCCCGCACCGCTTCGCACGCGGGTGCCGAGGGTGGTGCGTTTCGAGGAGGTCGATCCCCTCGGGATCGTCTGGCACGGCCGCTACCCGAGCTACCTGGAGGACGGCCGGGTCGCTCTCGGGGAGGTTTACGGCATCGGCTACATGGATTTTTACCGCCAGGGTGTCCTGACGCCGATCAAGAAGATGCATCTGGACTACCACCGTCCCCTGCGTTTCGGCGAGCCCTTTTCCATCGAGGGGATTCTTCACTGGTCCGAGGCCGCCCGGCTCAACTTCGAATTCATCCTCCGCAACGAGGCCGAAGAGGTGACGACCACCGGGTACACGGTGCAGATGATGATGGATCTGGAACACAATCTCCTTCTTCTCCTCCCCCCCTTCTACCGGGAATTCTGCGCCTCCTGGCTCCAGGGAGACCTGGCATGATTCCGGTTCTGGTGACTTCCGCCGCCGCCGTCACCGGCCTGGGGGAGAGCCTGGACGAGACCTGGCGTCGCCTTTTGCAGGGGGAGTCGGCCATCGCTCCGGTGACCCGCTTCGATACGAGCGTCTACCAGAGCCGACTTGCCTCCTGCATCCCGGGGCTGTCCCGAGGGGGGGAAGAGACGCTCCTGACACCCCTTCTCGAACGCCTCTTTGAAGGTTTCCCCGACCTGCCGGCGGAGATCCGCCTTCTTCTGGCCACCACCAAGGGGGGGATCGACGTGCTGGAGCGGCAGCGCCGGGGAGAGGCCGTCCGGCTGGAGGCTCTGCTCCCGGAGACGACTCTCGCAGCCGTTGCCGGCCGGTTCGGCCTCAAGGAGAGCGGGGTGAACATCAACGCCGCTTGCGCCTCCTCGACCATCGCCGTGGCCCGGGGCGCCGCCCTCATCGCTTCCGGGTTCGCCGAAACGGTTCTGGTCTGCTGTCTCGATCTGGTGAGCGAATTCGTCTTCTCCGGCTTTTCGGCGCTGCGGGCCCTCTCCCCGGAGCCGAGCCGCCCCTTCGATCGGGAGAGGGCGGGGCTGACCCTCGGCGAGGGCGCGGCGGCCCTGGTGCTGATGAGCCCCGGGGCAGCGAGGCGCTGCGGGCGTCTCCCCCTCGGCCGGGTTCTCGGCTGGGGGGTGGCCAACGACGCCACCCACATCACCGCTCCGGCCCGGGACGGCTGCGGTCTGATTCTCGCCGTCCGGCAGGCCCTGGCAAAGGCGGAACTCTGCCCTGGTGCCGTCTCCGCCATCAGCGCCCACGGCACCGGCACCGTCTACAACGACCTCATGGAATTGACGGCCTTTGCCACCGTCTTCGGCGCCCACAGGGTGCCGATCCACTCGGCCAAGGGGGCCATCGGCCACACCCTGGGGGCGGCCGGAGGGATCGAGGTGGCCCTCGGCTTCAAGGCCCTTGCCGCCGCCATCGTTCCGCCGACGGTCGGGTTTCAGACCCCCGAGGCGGGAGCGGAGGAGATCGTCAAGTCGCAGGCCGTCTCCTTTGCCGGGGACGTTCTGCTGACCACCAACTCGGGGTTCGGCGGGGTCAACGCCGCCCTTCTCCTCGGAAAGGGAGAGGCGGCATGAAGGCGAGCATTTCCGGGATCGGCTGGATCACCGCCGCCGGCTTCGGCCAGGGGAGGGGCACGGGCGACTTCGCCATGACGGATGGGGCCCTGCCGGAGATCGCCCGCAAGGATTTTTTCGCCGATCCCTTTCCGCGCTTCGGGCGCCTCGACGAATTCTCCCGCCTCGGTCTCTCGGCCATCGCCCTGGCCCTGGGGGATGCGGGACTCGACCAGTGGGAGGAAAAGCGCAATTTCGGTCTCATCGCCGCCTCCGCCTACGGCTGCCTGACGACGGACATCGCCTATTTCGATACGGTCCTTGCCGACGGCGGCGCCCTGGCCAGTCCCAACCTCTTTGCCTACACCCTGGCCAACTGCGTTCTCGGCGAAGCCGCCATCCGCTTCGGTCTGACTGGCCCGGGGTTCGTCGTCAACGAGACGGCGGCAAGCCGCCTGACCTCCCTGGTCATGGCCCTCGAGAGCCTTTTTTGGGGGGAGTGCGACGTCCTTGTCGCCGGCGTCTGCGATCTCCCCTTTCCTCTCGAGACGACCGGCATCGCGCCGGTTGCACCCGGAGCCCTCTTTCTCGTCCTGACGAAGGATTCTTCGCCGGATGAAAAAAGGTCCTCCCCCCTCCTCGGCCTCGATGGCCGGGGGGATCTGGAGATCGACGGCGTCCCGGTTCGGGACTGGACCGAAGTGGCCCGGGCCTCTCTGGCGCCGGCCGCCTCCGGTGGAAAAATGAGCGCTGTCAACAGTTAACCTTCGCTTTTTCGGGAGAATTGCCCCATGAAACTGAAACTTGTCTATCCCTGCTGGCCGAAGCTCGACCGGCAGACCGAATTCCATCTCCCCCCCCACGGACCCGTCGTCTTCGCCGCCGCCGTTCCGGCGGGGATCGAGGTCGCCTTCACCGACGAGAACCTCGAGGCCATCGATTTCGACGACCCGGCCGACCTGGTGGCTATTTCCACCATGCTCACCTGTCAGTTGCCGCGCGCCTTCGAGGTCGCCCGGGAATTCAAGGCCCGGGGGCGCACGGTCATCTTCGGCGGCATCGCCACCATGCTCCACGCCGAGGAGGTCATGCAGCATGCCGACTCCGTCTTCCTCGGCGAGGTCGAGGGGCGCCTCGAGGCCCTCTTCGAGGATTTCCGCAAGGGAAAGCTGAAGAAGGTCTACGACTTCATGAACAATCCGCCGGCCATCGAGCTGGTCGGCACGGCGCGCCGGGAAATCCTCAACCGCGAACTCTACAACTACCGGGGAGTGCAGATGCTCGATCTGGTGCACGCCTCGCGGGGGTGCAAGTTCGACTGCTTCCCCTGCTGCACCGGCTTTCTCGGCGGCAAGAAGTTCCGTCCCCGCCCCGTCGACCAGGTCATCGAGGAGATGGAGGCGATCCGCAACAACCGCCTCTTCATCGTCGACAACTCCCTGGCCCAGGACCGGGAGTGGCTCAAGGACCTTTTCACGGCCATGATTCCCCTCAAGAAGAAGTGGGTGTCGCACCCGATCCTCGATGATCCCGAGATCCTCAAGCTTGCCGCCGACGCCGGCGCCTGGTACGTCTACCAGGCCGTCTTCGACACCTCCGACGTGATCCGCAACCGGATCCGGCGCCTCAAGGACCACGGCATCGGCATCGAAGGGACGATCATTCTCGGCACCGACGATCAGGACGAGGACGACATCAAGCGCCTCGTCGACTTTCTCCTCGAGGTGGAGCTGGATGTGGCCGAATTCACCATCCTCACCCCCTTCCCCCATTCCCCCATACGGGGTCAGATGGAGGGCGAAGGGCGCATCCTGAGCAACAACTGGATCGACTACACCGCCGGCAAGGTCGTTTTTCAGCCGAAAAAAATGACTCCAGAGAAACTTCAGGAGATGTATCACTACGCCTGGGACACCTTCTACGCCGGCGGCGGCCACCAGCTCAAGATGGGCGAACTCTTCAAAAACGTCATCCGCCGGGAGATGGATGACGGCACCTACCGGCGTTACAATCCGAAAACGCGCCGCACCTTCGACAGGCAAAAGGGGCAGGCATGAGCCGGATTTTCCTCCTCTCCTGCAACGTCACCACCGAGCCCTATCCGGTCTATCCCCTGGGGATGGCGGTCATCGCCTCCGCCCTCCAGGGGGCGGGGCACCAGGTGCAGCAGTTCGACTATCTCGCCTCCGGGCGCTCGGAGGAGAAGCTGCGCGAGGCGCTGCGGGGGTTCGCTCCGGATTTCGTCTGCCTCTCCCTGCGCAACATCGACAACGTCGACTCTTTCGCTTCGGAGCGGGCCTGGTACCTCGGCCTGGCCCGGGCGCAGGTGGCGCTCATCCGGGAAGTGACAGAGGCTCCGCTCATCGTCGGCGGCCCGGCCTTCTCCATCATGCCCGGAGAGATCCTTTCCTACATCGGCGCCGACTTCGGTGTCGCCGGCGAGGGGGAAAAAGCGGTCTGCGACCTGATCGAAGCGCTCGGCCGGGGGGAGGATCCGCCGCGGATCGTTTCGGGAAACGCGGCGCCGCTTTCCGGGGAGCAGATGGTCTCCCCTCTCTACGACCAGGAGCTCATCGATTTCTATGTCGGGGAGAGCGGCATGGTCAATTTGCAGACCAAGCGCGGCTGCCCGCACAATTGCAGCTACTGCACCTATCCGGCCCTGGAGGGGAATCTCTTCCGGGTCCGGGAGCCGAAAGCCGTGGTGGACGACATCGAGCGCATCCAGCGCGATCACGGCGCCGCCAGTTTTTTCTTCACCGATTCGGTCTTCAACGACGCCGCCGGTCACTACCTGCTGGTGGCCGAGGAGCTGATCCGGCGCCGGACGAAAGTCCGCTGGTGCGGCTTTTTCCGCCCCCAGGGGCTGGGGCGGCCCGAGATCTCCCTCCTCAAGGCCTCGGGGCTCTACGCCGTGGAACTCGGGACCGACGCCGCCAGCGACACCACCCTGCGCGCCCTGAACAAGGGGTTCACCTTTGCCGACGTCCTTGCCGTCAACGAGGCCTGCGTCGCCGAGGAGCTTCCCTGCTCCCATTTCATCATGTTCGGCGGCCCCGGCGAAACCCTGGAGACGGTGGACGAGGGGCTTGCCAACATCGCCCGGCTAAAGCATGCGGTGGTCTTCGCCTTCTCCGGCATCCGCATCCTCCCCGGCACCGACCTCCATGCCCAGGCGGTGCGCGAGGGGGTGCTCGAAGCCTCCGCGCCGCTCCTCATGCCGTCCTACTATTTCTCCCCGGGGCTCGATCCCGAGGCGATGAACGCCCGCATCCTCGCCTCCTTCCAAGGGCGCCGCGACCGCATCTTCCCCCCCTCCGACGGCCAGGAAAAGATGGCGGTGATGCACCGCTTCGGTTATCGCGGCATTCTCTGGGACAAGCTCATCTCCTATCGCAGCGCCGGGAAAAAGGCTTAGGAATCCCATGACAGCCTACAACAAGGGCAACATCCTCCTCGTTCACCCCCTGGGGTACCGTGTCGAGGCCGCCGGGCGGGACATCTCCCGCATGGCCAACATCATGCCCCCCCTCGGGCTGGCGAGCATCGCCGCCTACCTGGAGAAAAAGGGGTATGGTGCCGAGATCATCGACTGCTACGCCCACCCCGACGGACAGAGCGTCATTCGAGAGGCTCTGCGCAAGCACCGGCCGGCGTTCATCGGCCTGAGCTGCACCACCTCAAGCTTTCTCGACGGCGTGCGAATCGCCGCCCTGGCCAGGGAGGAGATCCCGTCCATCCGCGCCGTCTTCGGCGGTCCCCACGTCTCCGCACTCAAGGAGCAGGTGCTGCGGGACTACCCCGGGGTCGATTTTGCGGTGGCCGGGGAGGGGGAGGAAACCCTGGAGGAACTTTTATCTTCCGACGGGGAGAATCCCGAGCAAATCAAGGGGCTCGTCTACCGCGACAAGGACGGCGAGGCGGCTTTCACCGGCTATCGCGAAAAGGGGATCGAACTCGATTCCCTCCCTTTTCCGGCCTACGAAAAGCTCGCCGGTTATCCGCAGGCCTACCGCCTGCCGATCTTCAACTACCCCAAGGCGCCGAACACCAGCTGCATCTCCAGCCGCGGCTGTCCCTACGCCTGCAGCTACTGCGACCGGTCGGTCTTCGGCCGCTCCTTCCGCTACAATTCGGCCGAATACCTCTACGAGCACCTGCGCTACCTGCGGGAGCGCTTCGGCATCCGGCACGTCAACTTTTATGACGACCAGTTCACCTTCAACCGCACCCGCGTCGAGGCCTTCTGCACGATGATGATCGACCGGCCCCTGGGGATGACCTTCAACTGCGCGGTGCGCGCCGAGCATATCGACCCGGCGTTGCTGCGTTTGATGAAGAAGGCCGGCTGCTGGATGGCCAGCCTCGGGATCGAGACCGGTGATCCGGAGCTTTTGGCTCAGCACCGCCAGAACCCCGACCTGGAGATGCTCGCCGAAAAGATCCGCATGATCAAGGGGGCGGGGATCCGGACCAAGGGGCTGCTGATGATGGGGCTTCCCGGAGAGAGCGAGACGAGCATCCGCCGCAGCATGGAGTATGTCTTCTCTCTCCCCGTCGACGACTTCAATCTCGCCAAGTTCACCCCCTTTCCCGGTTCGCCGCTCTACGAGACGATCCACGAGCTCGGGTCCTTCGACGAGGATTGGGAGAAGATGGACTGCATGCAGTTCCAGTTTATTCCCCACGGCATGACCCGGGAGAGGCTGGAAGTCCTCTTTCAGGAATTCTACAAACGGCATTTCATGCGGCCGCAGGTCCTCCTCGGTTACGGAGCGATGCTCTGGCGCTCTCCCGACAGCTGGCGCCGCTTCGTCGCCAATCTCGGCGACTTCGTCCGTTTCGCCCGCAGCAACGATCGCCTGGGAGAGAAGTAAAGTGATTTTCGATCGACAAAAAACCCTCGTCGTCATCCCCCTCTACAACCACGCCGCCACGGTGCGCGCGGTGGTCGAGGGCGTCCTGGCCATCCACGACCAGGTGCTGGTGGTGGACGACGGCAGCACCGACTTCGGCGGCGACACCCTGGGCGGGCTCCCGGTCGCCCTGCTGCGCCACGAGAGGAACCGCGGCAAGGGGGCGGCGATCATGACCGCCGCCCGCCAGGCCCGGCGGCAAGGGATGACCCATATCCTCACCATCGACGCCGACGGCCAGCACGATCCGGCCGACATTCCCCTCTTTTTCCGGCGCCTCTCCGAAGGACCCCTGACGGTGGTGGTCGGCAAGCGCAATTTCGCGACCGCCAATGTGCCGGCCTCCAGCCGCTTCGGGCGCAAATTCTCCAATTTCTGGCTGCGCCTGCAGACCGGTCAGAGCCTGGGGGATACCCAGAGCGGTTTTCGCGCCTATCCCCTCGCCGTTCTCGAGGGGCTGCGCCTCAATGAGATTCACTATTCCTTCGAGGTCGAGGTCCTGGTGAAGGCGGCCTGGGCCGGGGTCCCTCTGGCCGATGTCGACATCTCCGTCTACTATCCTCCCGCCGGAGAGAGGATCTCCCACTTCCGCGGATTTATGGACAACCTGCGCCTCACCCTGCTCAATACCAAGCTGACCATGCGCTCGGTGGCGCCCTGGCCGCACCGCAGGATCGTCGCCGCCGCAGGCGGCGCAGCCAAGGTGAGCGTCCTGCACCCCTGGCGCTCGCTGCGCCTGCTGCTGACCGAAAACACCTCGCCGGCGCAACTCTCTTTTGCCTGCGCCCTGGGGGTCTTCCTCGGCGCCGTCCCATTGATCGCCCTCCACACCATCGCCATCCTTTTTGCCTCCGGCTTCTTCCGCCTGAACAAGGTGGCGGCGGTGAGCGCCAGCCAGCTCTGCATCCCCCCGCTGGTTCCCGCCCTGTGCATCGAGGTCGGCTATTACCTGCGCAACGGGTCGTTTCTCACCGAGATCTCCCTGGAAACCCTCGGCTATCAGGGGCTGGAGCGGCTCTACGAGTGGTTCCTCGGCTCCCTCCTCCTCGGTCCCCTCCTGGCGGCCGTCGTTGGAGGCATCATCTACGTCATGGCCTCGGCCCTGCGGAGGGAAAAACGTGTCGAAGCCTGAAGGGGAGGAGCAGAAGGGGGCCTGGAGCAGCCGCAGTATCGGCAGCGGCTGGCAGCACCGGATCTTCTATCTGCTGATCCGCCTGGGCGGGCGGCGGGCGGCGTATCTCCTCCTCTATTTCGTCGTTTTGTACTACGTTCTGCTGCGCCCCGACCAGCGGCGCAAGAGCGAATACTACCTGCGTCGGCGCTTCCCCGGGGACGGACCGATGGGGCGCCTGGCGAAGAGTTACCGCATGAGTCTGCAGCTCGGCAAGGTCCTGGTCGACCGGGCGGTGGTGGGGATTCTCGGACCCGAAGAGGTGACGGTTGACCTCGGCGGGCAGGAGGAACTCCTCTCCCTCCTCGGCGAAGGGAAGGGGCTGGTGCTGATGACGGCCCACGTCGGCTGCTGGCAGGTGGCCATGTCGGCTCTCGGCTTTTTGTCGGTTCCGGTGAGCCTTCTCATGCAGCGGGAGGAGGGGGACCTCGACCGGCACTATTTCGAGCATGCCGGACTCGACTCCCCCTACCGGATCATCGACCCGCGCGGGTTTCTCGGCGGCACCATGGAGATGCTCGGCGTCCTGAAAAAGGGGGAAGTCCTTTCGGTCATGGGCGACCGGATGCTCGGCGACGACCACAACGGCGTGGCCGTTACCTTTCTCGGCTCCCCGATCCTGATCCCCTATTCCGCCTTCAAGCTCGCCTCGGCGACGGGGGCTCCGATTGCCGTTCTCCTCTCCTGGAAGAGCGGACCGAGAAGCTACCGGCTCAAACTCTTCCGGGTGATCCGGGTGGCCCCCGATCTCGGCCGTCGCGCCGAGGCCTTTGCTCCCTACGCCCAGGAATTTTCCGCGGTGCTGGAGGAATTCACCCGGGACCATCCGTTTCAGTTTTTCAATTTTTACGATATGTGGCAAACTTCCCCTCCCCGAGCCGGGGCGGGTTCTGCCCCGAACACCAAAGGAGCATGAAACGATGACGATCAAGGAAAAACTCAAGAAGCTGCTCGTGGAAGAACTCAATCTGGAGGATATGACCCCTGAGGAGATCCTCGATGATGCGCCCCTCTTCGGCGAAGGGCTCGGACTCGATTCCCTCGATGCCGTTGAACTGGTGGTCCTGGTGCAGAAGCACTTCGGGGTGGAGATCAAGGACATGGACGAAGGACGTCCGGCCCTGCAGTCCGTCGCCTCCCTGGCGGCTTTCATCGAAGAGAAGCTCGCCAAATGAACTTCCGGGCTCCTGTTGCCGTGACCGGCCTCGGCTGCCTGTGCGCCGCCGGCAACACTCTCGGCGAATGCACCGAGACGCTCTTTACCGGCAGGCGCTCGCCTTCGCCCCCCGGCCGTTTTTCCACGACGCACCCGGTCTCCTATCCCGTCTTCGAGGTCCCTGATGCCGCGCTCTCGGAGAGCGCGGGGGAGGAAGCGGGACTGCTGCGCACGTCCCGCCTCGCTCTGGCGGCGGCCCGGGAAGCGGTGGCCGACGCCGGCTGGTCGTCCGCCGATCTGGGGGCGCTGCGGGTCGGCGTCTGCGTCGGGACGACGGTGGGGAGCGCCATGAACAACGAGGAGTTTTATCGCCAGTACCGGGAGGGGGGCCGTCCGGAGATGACTCCCATCGAGCGTTTTCTTCTGAGCAACCCGGCGGCGGCGATCTCCCGGGCCTACACCCTCAACGGCCCCTGTCAGACGGTGGTCAACGCCTGCGCCTCGGGGACGGACGCCATCGGCCTGGCCGCCTCGTGGATCCGCGCCGGACTCTGCGACCTGGCGATCGCCGGGGGGGCCGACGAGCTCTGCCGGGTGACCTACAACGGCTTTATCTCCCTGATGATCGCCGATACCGAGCCGGTCCGCCCCTTCGATTCCACCCGCAGGGGGCTCAACCTCGGCGAGGGGGCGGCGATGCTGATTCTCGAATCGGAAGCACTCCGCAGACAGAAAAAGGGGAGGGCGCGCGCCTTCGTTCTCGGGTACGGCTCGGCCTGCGACGCCTATCACCTGACGGCGCCGAGCCCCGAGGGGACCGGCCTGCGGCGGGCCATCGAGGAGGCTCTCGAGACCTCCGGCGTCGCCGCCGCCGAAATCGCCTTCGTCAACGCCCACGGCACCGGCACCCCCGATAACGACCGGGTGGAGAGCCGGGTGCTCTGCGACGCCCTGCCGCAGGTCCCCTTCTTCTCCACCAAGGGGTATACCGGCCACACCCTGGGGGCGGCGGGGGCGATCGAGTCCGCTCTCACCGTCGCCTGTCTGGAGCGCCGGGAGATCCCGGCCAGCGTCGGCTTTTCCCTCCCCGATCCCGATCTGCCGGGGCGGCCGACGGAAATAGCGGTCGCCATCCGGGGACGGGTCGCCCTCTCCGAGTCGCTGGCCTTCGGCGGGAACAATGCCGTGATCATTTTCGGTTCGGGAGACAACTCATGACGGCTCTGGCCATCGAGGGGATCGGCGTGGTCGGCGGTTTCGGCTGCGGCCTGGACGCCCTGCGCCAGGCGCTGGATTCGGGCTTCAGCCCGATAGGGGCCCTTAAAACAGGACCCGGAGAGGAGGAAGGGAGTCGTCCGGCGTTCCTCGCCGAGAGTTCGCAACTGGAGGCGTTTCTCCCCAAGCGCGCCTTTCGCCGCATCGATCATTTCGCCCGTCTGGCTCTCCTCGGCTCCCATCTGGCGCTCCAGGACGCCGGACGACTGGAGGAAAATCGGCAGCGTCTCGGCGTGGTGATCGCCACCGGCTACGGAGCCGCCCGGACGACCTTCTCCTTTCTCGATTCGGTGCTCGACGACGGCGACACCTGCGCCTCGCCGACCAACTTTTCCAACTCGGTCCACAACGCCGCGGCGGCCCACGTCTCGATTCTCCTCGGCGCCACCGGGCCGAGCCTCACCGTCAGTCAGTTCGAGATGTCGGTCTTCTCGGCGCTCCTCACCGCCCGGCAGTGGCTGCTGGAAAAGAGGGTGGACGCCGTCCTCTTCGGCGGCGTCGACGAATGCGGCCCGGTGCTCGGGTATTGTCACGAGCGCTTCTTCGGCGAGGAGTGCAAGGAAATGACCCCCCTCCTTTTCGACCGGCAAAGCGCGGTGGTCGGCGAAGGCGCGGCTTTTTTCCTCCTCACCCGCGGCGGGGAGGGGGCCGGCCGTTACGGATTTCTCTCCGACCTCGGGTTCGGCCGACTTTCGGCCGGAGGGCCCAAAATGCCGGGAAACGCCCTCCTTTTGATCGGCGCCGATGGCCACGCCCGCTGCGGCGCCGGATACGGAGCGCTTGTCCCCCGGGGGGCCGAGGTGGCCGCCTATGCCCCTCTCTACGGCTCTCTCCCCGTCGGGTCGGCCTTCGATCTTGCCGTGGCGGGTCTGACGCTGCGCGAGGGACGGGTCTTCGCCCAGCCCGGGCCGGCACCAGAAAACGTTCTCTGGCGCGCTGCGTCCCCCGGAGCCCTGGGTGACCGCCCTGTCTGCGGCCTGAAAATCGATGGAGAAGGGGTCTTCGGCTCCTTTACGGTGCAGCATGGCCCGTCATAAACGTTTCCTCCTCCTCGCCCTTGTCGTGACCCTCTTCGCCGTCTCCCCGGCGGCGGCCGAGACGGAGCTCCTCCCCACCCGCTACGGCATGGGGATTTCCTACGGCCTGGCCTACGATCCGACGAATCAAGTCGACTTTGCCCTCCTCTCGGGCGTGGTCCTCTTCGACTACGACCGGGTTTGGCCCCACCGGGCGCCGGAGGCGCTGCGCTTCAAGGTGGAGGTGAGCGCCGGAGTCATCACCTCTCCCCAGCCCCGGGGGATCGTTTCGGCCAACATCCTCGCCCTCTATTATCTCGACCGTTTCGCCACCCCGACCCTGCGCCCCTACGTCGAGGCGGGGATCGGGGTGATCTATACGGATTTCCAGGTCGAGGGGCAGGGGCTGCGGCTCAATTTCAACCCCCAGGCCGGCCTGGGGGTTGAAATCGGTCACAATCCCGACTCCCCCTGGTACCTGGCCTGCCGGGGGCATCACGTCTCCAACGGCGGACTCTACAGTGACAACCGGGGGATCAACTCGGTGGTCTTTTTGCTCGGCAAATATTTCTGATGGCGCCAGTGTCCCGATTGGTTAATTCCGTCCATTAATTCCGGTCCTTTTGGCCGCTCCCTGCGTTGGGTCTCCTCGGTTTAAGCCCGGCTAGGCCTGCGTCGACCCGCCTTGGCAGCGACCAAAATTCCTCAGAATTATCTGAATGGACTAACCAAACGGTACACTAAAGAGGGTTTTATGGAGAAAAAAATGGTTCCCCAGGACGCCTGCCTGCTCGGCCCGTGGCACGAGATCTGCTACGCCGTCGATGAGCAGGGGCGTTACGTCCTGGCACCGAGCGCCGGCTGGGATCCGGCCAACACCGCCAATCTGCAGGCCTGGGAGGTGATCGGCGAGGAGATCGCTGCGGCCGTCGGCCGGGTGGCCGGCGGGAAAACGAGTCCTCTCGACGTCCACATGGCGCGCTGCCAGATGGACGTCTCCCTTCTGGCGACCTATGTCGGCCTGGCCCGCTGGCGGGTGCGGCGGCATCTTCGCCCGGCCGTCTTTTCTCGGCTCAAGCCGGCTCTGCTGGCCCGCTACGCCGATATTTTCGCCGTGCTCCCCGAAATGCTCGGCCGGATCCCGGACATGGCCGAGATCCCCGTTTCCCTCCAACGGTTTGAGAAGGATCAGTCTTCGTGAATCCCGAATTTTCCCACCGGCAGTCGGCGCACTGTGAAAGCGGCGTGACGGCCAACCTCTTTCGGCATCAGGGGATCGCCCTCTCCGAGGCGATGGTCTTCGGTCTCGGCAGCGGTCTCTTCTTCGGCTACCTCCCCATGGTGCGCATCAACGCCCTGCCGCTCATCACCTTCCGCAACGCTCCGGGGGGAATCTTCAAGCGGGTCACCCGGCGCCTGGGGGCCCGGGTGAAAACTTCCCGTTTTCGCCGGCAGGCTAAAGCCATGGCCGCCCTCGACCGGAACCTCGGCAAGGGGATTCCCACGGGGCTGCAGACGGGAGTCTTCTGGCTCCCCTATTTTCCGCCGGCGCTGCGCTTCCACTTCAACGCCCACAACCTGGTGGTGACCGGCAAGGAGGGGGAGGACTACCGCATCAGCGACCCGGTTCTCGAAGAGACGGTCCTCTGCCCGCCGCAGGATCTGGCCCGGGCCCGGTTCGCCAAGGGAGCCCTCGCGCCGCGGGGGAGGATGTTCGTTCTCGAAGGGGTTTCCGATCATTTCGATCTCCCCGGGGCGGTACGCGCCGCCATCCGGGAGACCTGCCGGGGGATGGTGAAAACCCCGGTGCCGTTCATCGGCGTGAAGGGGATTCGTCTGCTGGCGCGGCGGTTGGAGCAGTGGCCGGAGAAGCTGGGAGCACGCAAGGCCTCTCTCCATCTCGGTCATCTCATCCGCATGCAGGAGGAGATCGGCACCGGCGGCGGCGGCTTTCGTTTTATCTACGCGGCCTTTTTACAGGAGGTGGCGGAGCTTTTGGGGGAGAGCCGACTGCAGGAGCTTTCGCGGGAGATGACCGCCGTCGGCGATCGCTGGCGGGATTTCGCCCTGCTCGGAGCCCGTCATATCAAGGGGCGGGGGGCTGAAGAAATCTCCTACCCGTCGCTGGCCGGCATCCTGCGGGAATGTGCCGATCGCGAAGAACAACTCTTCCGCAAACTCTTGCTGATCCTTGCCTGAGCGGCCCGGACTCGAAAGAAGGAGCGATTCGATGCGCGCGCTGATGAAGGAACCGAAGGCGATCCGGCTGGAAGAGAGGCCTCGTCCGGAAAAAAAGACGGTCCTCGAAGTCGTGGACCTGGTCAAGCTCTACAGGGGGGCCGCGGTGCCCGCCCTCAACGGCTTCAGTGTTTCCATCGGCGAAGGGGGCGTTCTCGGACTCCTCGGGCCGAACGGGGCGGGAAAGACGACCGCCATCTCGATCATGACCACCCTGCTGCGGCCGACCTCGGGACGACTGACTCTCTGCGGCGTCGATGTGCTGAAAAATCCCCGGGAAGCCCGGCGCCTGATCGGTCTGGTCCCCCAGGAGATCGCTCTCTACCCGAGTCTTAGCGCCCGGGAAAATCTCCGCTATTTCGGGCGGCTGCACGGTCGGCGCGGGAAGGCGCTGGAGGGAAGGATCGAGGAGTGCCTGGAGATGGTCGGGCTCGAAGAGAGCGCCGACCGGCAGGTCTCGACCTATTCCGGAGGGATGAAACGGCGCGCCAACCTGGCGGCGGGAGTCCTCCACGAGCCGCGGATCCTTTTTCTCGACGAGCCGACGGTCGGCATCGACGCCCAGTCGCGAAATCTGATCCTGGAAAACCTCGGCCGGATGAAGGAGAGGGGGATGACCCTGGTCTACACCACCCACTATATGGAAGAAGCCCGTCAGCTCTGCACCCAGGTGGCCATTGTCGACGGCGGGCGCGTCCTTGCCGAGGGTCCGCCGGCGGAGCTCGTGGCCGGCGCCGACGGGTGCGCCAATCTCGAAGAACTTTTTCTGCAGCTGACCGGAAAACTTCTGCGGGACTGAAGCCGCCGTTTCGAAAAATCCCCTTATTCGACGGACCTATGTATAAATTCTGGGCGACCTTCTGTAAAGAACTCCTCCTCCTCTCCCGCGACAAGGGGGGGGTGCTGGTGCTGTTCGTCATGCCGGCCGTGCTGGTCCTGGTGGTGTCTCTGGTGCAGAACAACGTCCTGGAGGCCACCGGCGAGGGGAGCATTCGCGTTCTCTTCGTCGACCACGAAGAGGGGGCGCTGGGAGAGAAGATCCGTCAGGGGCTCCTCTCCTCGGGCGCCCTCGCCCTGGTTTCGGAACTCGACGGAAAGCCGGTCACCGACGGCGTCGCCCGGAAGGCGGTCTCGCGGGGAGATTTTCAATTCTGTATCCTCATCCCGGAGGGAGCCACGGCGGCGCTGCACCGCCGCGCCGGGGACTTTGCCGAAAGGGCGATGGCCGGCGAGGGCGAGCAAGCGACCTCCGGGGCAGCCGTCGAAGAGGCCGTCCCATTGACCGTCTTTTTCGACCCGACGGTGCAGGGGGTTTTTCGCACCGCCGTCACCAGTTCCCTGGAGCGGGTCGTTCAGGGGGTGGAGGCCGAAGAGAAGGCGAGGGTCCTTTCCGCCTCCCTGAAAAAGAGCGTCGCCAGAATTCTCGCCCCGCGCCTCAGCCCCATGGCGGTGGGGCAGGCGCTGGGCGAATTCCCCGATCTGCAGGCGGCCTGGGGACGGGAATCGCTCCTGGCGGTCCGGCCGCAGGTGGCCGCAGGGGAAGGGGCGAAGGCGGTTTTGATGCCCAACGCCGTGCAGCAGAACGTCCCTGCCTGGGCGCTGTTCGGCATGTTCTTCATCGTCGTTCCCCTCTCCGGGAATTTGATCCGCGAGCGCCAGGAAGGGACTCTGCAGCGGCTGCTGAGCATTCCGGTCTCCTCCGGCTCGCTCCTCGCCGGCAAGCTCCTGGCCTATGTGGCCGTCTGCCTGGTTCAGTTCGCCCTGATGCTCCTGGTGGGGAAGACCCTTCTTCCGCTCTTCGGCACGCCGGTTCTCGAACTCGGCGATCAGATTCCGGCCGTCGCTTTTCTCGCCCTCTGCGCGGCTCTGGCGGCGGCCGGCTACGGTCTTCTGATCGGGACGCTGGTGCGCAGCTATGAACAGGCGTCCATGTTCGGGGCCGTTTCGGTGGTTGTGGCCGCCGCTCTCGGGGGGATCATGGTCCCCGTCTACGTGATGCCCAAAGCCATGCAGGCTCTCAGTATCCTCTCGCCTCTCGGTTGGGGGCTCGAAGGTTTCCTGGAAATTTTCGTGCGCCGCGCCGGGTTTTTAGACATTATCGACAATGCCCTGTCGCTCCTCGTTTTTTTCGCCCTGACCCTGGCCATTGCCTGGGCCTCGTTCTATCGGCGATACCGGGGCGGGAGATGATGCAACGAATAACTGGGATTAAAATCGGGAGAAGTTCATGGAGCTGGCAGTAAAAGACGGACTGGAAAATGAGCTGTGGGAGATGATCATCGCGACGTGCAACGTCCTCGACCCGCCGGAAACGCGGGACGGCGCTGCGCCCTTGATCGGGCCGAATTCCCCCCTGGGACTCGACTCCCTGGACGCGGTTGAGATCGTCGTGGCGGTGCAGAAAGGCTATGATGTTCGCATCGGCGCCGAGGACAGCAGCCGCGAGGTCCTCCGCTCGATTGCCACCCTGGCCGATTTTATTCGCCGGTCTCGCATGTAAGGGGCGGGAACGGCGGCCGGCCGGCGCGGAATTAACAACTTTTCTGTCGCATCGACAGACAAAAAAACGGCTGCCGCCTTTGAGAGGGCGCAGCCGTTTTTGTTTTTCAAGAGGAAGCGTCGGTGCGGATTTTTTCCGGCTCAGACGGCGGTGAGCTGCATGTAGCACATGGAGAAGCGGCCGCTCTCGGGGATGAAGCAGAGGAGGCGCTCGCCTTTTTGGATTCTCCCCGAATGGAAGAGTTCTTCGAGAATGATGAAGATGGAGGCCGCTCCGGTGTTCCCCTTCTCGGCGAGGTTGGTGAACCAGCGATCCTGGGGAATATGAAAATCGATCCCCTTCATCCGGTCATGGAGATCCTGGCGGAAGTAATCGGAGGAGTAGTGGGGGAGAAACCACTGGAAGTCTTCGGCGGCAAGGGCGTGTTTTTTGATGATGCGGGGCAGGGTCCTCTCCACCGCGGTGCGGATGATTTCGCGGTTGAGGAGCTTGGTGTCCTGCTTGATGAGGAAGGAGCCCTGATCGAATGCCTCATGAAGGGAGTCGTGCTCCCGCCAGCCTTTGATTCGGCCGTTTGCGTCTTTGACCGCGCCGGCAAACATGCAGGTCTCCAACTCGTGGGCAAAGGAGAGATGTTCGATCCAGTCGACCCGCAGGGAAAGCCCCTCGGGAGCCGGCGTGTCGGAGAGATAGGCCGCACCGGCGCCGTCGGAGAGCATCCAGCGCAGAAAGTCGGCGTCGAAGGAGAGGATCGGCTGCGCCTCCAGCGCCGCCGCCTTCCGGGGGTCGACGTCGCTGCACAGCTGCGCCCGCATGAAGGTCGAGGCGAGCTCCGAGCCGGCGGCCACGGCGTTTTTCGAAAGGCCGAGGGCCACGTTCATGTAGGCGTACTTGAAGGCCGTCATCCCCGAGAGGCAGATGCCGGCCGTGCTCACCACCTCGCAGGGCTGGCCGCCGAGTTCGCCGTGAACCATCGGTCCGTGGCCGGGCATCAGCTGGTCGGGGGAGGAGGTGCCGCAGCAGAGGCATTCGATGTCGGCGGCGGAAAAGCCGGGATAGGGACGGAGGCGGCGCACCGCTTCGGCGGTGAGCTGGGCATTGCTGTGGGTCGGGAGCCCCGTTTCCGGATGGAGCGCGTAATGCCTGTTGCGAATCCTGTTGTTGCGCAGGATGATGGCTCGGGTCCGCGACGGAACGGCGTTGACCATGCCGAGGATCTGTTCCATCCCCTCGTTGGGCACCGGGTCATTGGGGAGGAAGGCTGCCAGGTCGGTGATGAATACGGCCATGAACGATGGTTCTCTCTTTCGGCACGATCTACTAGGAGCCTGTCGGACTATCCATGAGCCGGCTGCAAAATCGTCTATTTGGTCCATATCCGAGCTTCTTTTCGACCAATAGAGACGACTATTGGCTCTCAAACAAGCTCGAATCTGTCCTCAAATATCCAATTTTTCGCTTCGGCCCGTATAGTCCGACAGGCTCCTAGAGCTTGGCCCGGGCATGGGCGTTCCTGGTGAGGCGGGCGTAGTTTTCGTAAAAGATCTTTTCATCCAGACGGGTCGGGACGACGGCATTGGTCAGGGTGTAATAATCGAGATCGTCGATGACGATCCGTTCCTTTTCCTCCCGGTAGAGGGGGGTGCCCGGCAAAGGGGTCAGGACCGTGAAGATCGGCAGGTCGATGGGGTTGTCTTCGAGATATTTATCCAGGACCGCAAAGGCCTCCTCGTCGTAATCGGGGGAGATGATGAAATCCCCGACGATGGTGATGCCGATCTCGTGAAGGATGCGGATCGCCTCCCGGTTGGCTGCGGCACTGTTGGCCTTGTTCAGCTCCCCCAGTCGGGCATCGTCGAGCGCTTCGAAGCCGATGATCACCGAACGGAGGCCCGCCTCCTTCCATTCCCGGAGGAGCTCGGGATGGCGCACCACCGTGTCGGAGCGAACGTCGGCGAGGAAATTTTTCCGGATTCCGGCTTGGCGGATCTGCCGGCAGAGGAGCCGGGCATGCTCAGGATTCCCGAAGGTGTTGGCGTCGACGAGGCGGATGACCGGGATGTCTCGCAGCAGCCGGATGTCGCGGACGACCGATTCGCTGCTCTGGGTGAGGTAGCGGCCGCCGGTGAGTCCGGCGATGCAGCAGAAGCTGCATTCGAAGGGGCAGCCGAAGGCCGAGGCGACAGCCCCCATGTCGAGTCCCAGGGATTTCAGCGTGTAGTGGGGCCGGTAACGCTCCACGAGGTCATAGCGCGGCGGAGCCGACTGCACCAGGTCGGCGGCCGAAAAGGAGCGGACGGTGAAGGAGAGACGATCTCCCGGGCGGGTGCGGGCGACTCCGGGGATGCGGCCGCCGTCGGCCGGAAGGGTGTCGACGAGTTGGCGAAAGCTCAGTTTGCCCAGGCCGACGATGATGTAATCGATTTCGGCCCGGTTGAAAAATTCCGGGTCGTTGGAGGCATGGACGCCTCCGACGACGATGGTCGCGCCGCAGCTCTCCTTGATTTGTCCGGCCAGCTTCACCAGGGTATTGGCTTCGCAGGTCACCCCGGTCAGGCCGGCCAGATCCGGACGGAAATCGGCCAGTTCCCGGGAGAGGGAGCCTGGGGCGGCTTTGAGGTCGACGATTCGCACCTCGTGGCCGTCGAGATTCCCCGCCAACGTTTCCAGGGCCAAGGGCTCGCCGCGGAAAATCTGCCGGAGGGTATCGATGCCGTAGCGTTCCTCGGGAATGCTGCGCCCGCAATCGGGGGGATTGACGAGAAGAATTTTCATGGTCCTGCAGGCCCGGCGATGGTGCCGGAGGGGGGGGCAACACCGTCGCAGTCAGGGGAGAATTAAAATCCGGGACAACGGGGTCGACCTTACCTTTTTTTGGCAAAAATGTAAATTCCTGAAAGGGAAAATCAGGGGATTTGTTTTGTCAGGTCAAGGAGGGGGCGAACCTCGGTGATTTGGAAGATCACCCGAGCCTTGATCGCTCTTCCCGCCGCTCTTCCGGCGGTTCGAGCGACGTCCCGTACCATGGCTTCCAGGTGTCCGCCGTCCGTTTCGATGCCGCTAACCTGCAGATAGATCCGGGCGCCCTGCCAGCCCAGGACCGAGGCGCCCGGGCGGAAGACGAGAAAGACCGCCCGGGGGTTTTGCCGCAGATGGGCCAGGGAGCGGTTTTCGCCGAGGCCGAGAACCAAGGTCTCTTCGTCGACCATCCGCACCGATCCGAAGACGGCTGCGTTGACTTCCCCGGCGCCATCGCCGGTGCTGAGAATGCCCGGTCCGGCGGTCTCATTGACGAAGGTCATCAGTTCGGTACGGGTCATTGAGCAAGACTCCTGGTTGAGCGCCAGCCCCGAATGTAATCCACCTGTCCCCAGGGGCTCAAGGCGTTGCGTCATGAAAATGGATATTTCAGTAGTGATGGTCACGACAAAAGCACAAACTTGACCGCAGAGAACACTGAGAACACTGAGAACACAGAGATAAACCAAACCAAAATCATTCTCCGCGGACGTTCAGCGAAGTGGAGATTTTTATTGCCTGGAGATCGGTCTTTGATAGAATCAGCCGATCTTTTCCGGGGCCGGACGCCCGGAGGATTGAAAGGGGAGGGTTGAATGGACATAAAGCGTCTTGAGGTGTTCTGCAAGGTCGTCGAGTTGAAGAGTTTCACCCGGGCCGCCGAGGCGGTTTTTCTGGCCCAGCCGACGGTGAGCGAGATCGTGCGGCAGCTCGAGGAGACCTTCGGTGAAAAGCTCCTCGACCGCCTGGGGCGGGAGGTGCTGCCGACGCCGGTCGGCGCGGTCGTCTACCGCTACGCCCTCGGGATTGTCGGCATGCAGAAGGAGGCCTTCGAAGCCGTCGCCAGCTTTGTCGGTACGGTCAGCGGAACGCTGCGCCTCGGCGCCGGAACCGTTCCCGGAACCTATCTGCTGCCGCGGCTCCTGGAATCGTTCCGCGCGCTCTATCCTTCGGTCCGATTCGGTCTGAAGATCGCCGGGACCGCCAGGGTCGCCGAGGAACTGGCCGCCGGGGGGACGGAGCTGGCGGTGACCGGCGGGGTCTGCAACTCGCCGCAGCTGGAGTGGGAGCAGATCTTCGTCGACGAACTGGTGCTGACGGTCTTTCCGCAGCACCCCTGGGCGCGGCGCGAGTCGGTGTCCGTGGAGGAGCTCTCCGGGGAGCCGTTTCTGCTTCGGGAGGAAGGATCCGGCACCCGGACGGCTCTGGCCGAGGCGCTCGGGGAACGGGGATTTGCGGCCTCCCGCCTGCAGGTCGTCGCCGAGATGGACAGCAGCGAAGCCATCCGTCAGGGGATCCGGGCCCGGCTCGGGATTTCGATCCTCTCGTCCCTGGTGGTTGCCGAAGACCTGGCCGCCGGACTCCTGGTCGGCGTTCCTTTGCAGGGCGTTCAACTTCAGCGCCCTCTTTTCCTCGCCCGACGCCGCAACCGCAAGCTTTCCCCCGCCGCCGCCTCTTTCCTCGATCACCTCAGGGCCTCCCTTTCCGGCTGAAAGGCTGCCGTTCAGGCCTTTTCCACGTCGAGCTTCAGGCGTTTGATCTTCTCCACCAGGGTGGTGCGGTTGATGTTCAGCAGCGCCGCCGCCCGGGCCTTGACCCCGCCGCCGAGGGCCATCGCCTCATGGATCAGGCCGCACTCGATCTCCTCGACGATCCTGACCATATCGACCCCTTCGGCGGTGATCCGCGGGCAGAGGACCTGCTGCATCTCCCTGGGGTCCGTCCCGGCGATGTTCGACGGCAGGTCGCTGCGCTGGATGACCTGGCCGTCGGTCAGGGCCACGGAGCGTTCGATGACGTTTTCCATCTCGCGGACGTTTCCCGGCCAGTCGTAGGTCTCGAGGGCGGTCATGGCCTCGGTGGACAGGGACATGAGCGGGCGCTTCATCTCCCGGCAGCTTTTTTGCAAAAAATGCCGGGCGAGGAGGGCGACATCCTCGCGCCGTTCCCGCAGGGGGGGGAGAAGGATCGGGATGACGTTGAGGCGGTAATAGAGGTCCTCGCGGAAGTGCCCGAGTTTGACCGTTTCCTCGAGGTTGGCATTGGTCGCCGAGATCACCCTGACATCGAGCTTGATCGTTTTGCTCGAGCCGACCCGCTCCACCTCCTGTTCCTGAAGGACCCGCAGGAGTTTGATCTGCAGATGCAGCGGCATGGTGCCGATTTCGTCGAGAAAGATGGTCCCGTTGTTGGCGACCTCGAACTTCCCCGGCTTGTCGGCCACGGCGCCGGTGAAGGCCCCCTTGAGGTGGCCGAAGAGTTCGCTCTCGAGGAGGTCGGCGGGGATGGCGCCGCAGTTGATGGCGACAAAGGGCTTGTCCTTGCGCGGGCCGTTGAAGTGAATCGCCTTGGCGACCAGCTCCTTGCCGGTCCCCGAGTCGCCGAGGATCAGGATCGTCGAGTCGGTGTTGACGACCCGTTCCATGCGCGCGAAGACCTGCTGCATGGCCAGGCTGTGGCCGAGAATTCTGTCGAACTTGTACTTGCCGCGCAGTTGCTGGCGCAGATAGAGATTTTCGGCGACCAGGCGGCTTTTTTCCAGGGCCTTGGCGACGATGATCTTGAGCTTTTCGAAATTCACCGGTTTGGTGATGTAGTCGAAGGCCCCTTCCTTCATCGCTTCGACGGCCGATTCGGCCGAAGCGTTGCCGGTGATGAGGATGACGTTGGTGTAGGGGGAGTCTTCCTTGACCCTTTTGAGGATGTCGATGCCGCTGACACCGGGGAGAAAAAGATCGGTGACGACGATCTCGAAGGGCGTTTTCCGGAGGATCTCCAACGCCTCTTCCCCCGATTCGGCGGTCTCGACCTGGTAGCCGGCGTGGGTGAGGAGAAGAGAGAGGGCGTCGCGGTTGTGCGCCTCGTCGTCGATGAGGAGAATCTGCGAGAGATTTTTCATGAGGACTCCCGGGAGCGCTGCGTCATTTGTTTGACGAACGCCAATTTAGCATGTTCCCCGGCACGGCGCAAGGAGCGCTTTTTCAGGAAGATTCCCCCGGTCCGGCGGCGGTTTGACAGGGGCCTCCCTCCTGTTAATCTCTTTGCAATGAAGACACAATTCTCCGTCCTCTTTTTTCTCCTTGCGGCCCTCCTGCTTCTCCCGCAGGCCGCGGCGGCCAATTCGGTCGCTCCACCGTCCGCCGAGATTCGGGTGGTACGCGTCGCCGACGTCATCAGCCCGGTGGTGGCTGATTTCATCGGCGCCGAGCTCGACCGGGTCAATCACTCGGGCGGGCGGGCCTTCCTCCTCGAACTCGACACCCCGGGCGGCCTCGATTCGGCCATGCGCACCATCATTCAGAAGATTCTCGGTTCCCGGGCTCCGGTCATCGTCTATGTCTATCCGTCGGGAGCGCGGGCCGCCTCGGCCGGAGCGCTCATCACCCTCGCCGCCGATTTTGCCGCCATGGCCCCCGGCACCAACCTCGGGGCGGCCCATCCGGTGGCCATCGGTCCCGGTTCCGGCGGCGAGGAGACGATGATGGAGAAGGTCGTCAACGATGCCGTGGCCTATGCCCGCAGTCTTGCCGAGCAGCGCGGGCGCAACGTCGACTGGGCCGAGAAAATGGTGCGGGAGAGTATCTCCACCTCCGCCGGAGAGGCGTTGGAGTTGAAGGTGATCGACCTGATTGCCGCCGATGAAGCAGCCCTCCTTGTGGCCCTCGACGGCCGCCGCTACCTGCGGGACGGGGCGTCGCAGATCCTGTCCACCGCCGACGCCGTTTTGGTCCGGGCCGAAATGGGGTGGCGCCAGAAGATTCTTGCCACCATCAGCAATCCAAACGTCGCCTATCTGCTGCTGATGCTCGGGATCATGGGGATATTTTTCGAGATTTCCCAGCCGGGGGTGATCCTCCCCGGTGCAATCGGCACTCTCGCTCTTCTTCTTGCCCTCTTCGCCTTCCAGACCCTGCCGGTCAACTACACCGGTGTGCTGCTCATCCTCCTGGCGATCGTTCTCTTTATCCTCGAGATCAAGGTCGTCTCCTACGGCATGCTCACTGTCGGCGGAATCGTCGCCCTGGCCCTCGGTTCTTTGATGCTCATCGAAAGCACCGACCCCGCCCTGCGCATCTCCCCGGCGCTGATCGCCGCGACGGTGGCCGTCTCCGGCGGTTTCTTCGCCCTGGTGCTATTTTTCGTGGTGCGCACCCAGCAGGGGCGCTTCGTCTCCGGGGTCGAGGGGATGGTCGGGGAGCGGGGGGCGGCGGTGAGCGGCGTCTCCGAAACGGGGCGGGTCTTTGTCCATGGCGAGTACTGGGACGCCTGGTCCCGATCGCCGATTTCCGCCGGCGAGGCGGTGGAGGTGGTGCGGGTCGAGGAGGGGATGCGCCTTGAAGTGCGGCGCGCCGCGGCGCAAAAAGAGAAACAGGGAGATTGAAACCTTGGGGAGGTGCAGATGATTTCTTTCGGTGTGATCGGTTGGGGAGTGGTTCTGGTGATGGCCGCCGCTCTGGTCGGGAGCGCGGTGCGGGTCCTCTTCGAATACGAGCGAGGGGTGGTGTTTCGCCTCGGACGCTTTGCCGGCGTCAAGGGGCCGGGGCTGCGCTTCATCATTCCGGTGGTCGACAAACTGGTCAAGGTCAGCCTGCGCACCGTCGCCATGGATGTTCCGCCGCAGGACGTCATCACCAAGGACAACGTTTCGGTCAAGGTTAACGCCGTCCTCTATTTTCGCGTCGTCGCGCCGGAAAAATCGCTGATCGAGGTGGAAAATTATCTCTATGCCACCAGCCAGCTCGCCCAGACCTCGCTGCGGAGCGTTCTCGGGCAGTCCGAGCTCGACGAGCTCCTTGCCCAGCGGGACCGGATCAACCAGCATCTGCAGGAGATCCTCGACCGCCAGACCGATCCCTGGGGGGTGAAGATCTCCAACGTCGAAATCAAGCACGTCGATCTCCCCCTGGAAATGCAGCGGGCCATGGCCCGCCAGGCCGAAGCGGAGCGGGAACGGCGCTCCAAGGTGATCCATGCCGAAGGGGAGTTCCAGGCCTCGCAGAAACTGGCCGACGCCGCCAAGATCATCTCGACGGAAAACGGCGCCCTGCAGTTGCGCTTTCTTCAGACCCTCACCGAAGTTTCGGCTGAGAAAAATTCCACCATCATTTTCCCCATCCCCATCGACCTCATCGGCCCTTTTCTCCCGCAGAAGGAAAAATCGGAGAAATAGAGGCCAACGATTGGAAATTGCAGGGTATTTGGCAATATTTTAGAAGAATGTTATGGAATTGCGATATGTGGAATTATTTGTGAAAGAGGGTAGCCGTTGGCTTTTGAAATCAATATCTTACAAAATCAAACAAGATTTTATCTTGACAGTAAGCCGGGCCTTTGCTTACATGGGCAGCCATGGCAATTACCGCTAAGCAATTATAATTGCTAAAAAAATTAACTTTAAATAAAAGTTTATCCTGATTACATTTGTTTTATTTTAAATAAAAGTTGCCGCTGGAATTGTCGGGGAATCGTTCGGAGGAGATTTGATGGAAATCAGAACGTTCAAAAAGGTCATGGCTGCCAATCGCGGGGAAATCGCCATTCGCATCTTTCGCGCATGCACCGAGCTGGGGATCAAGACAGTCGCCATCTATTCGGAGGAGGACAAACTCTCCCTCCACCGTTACAAGGCCGATGAAGCCTACCTCATCGGCAAGGGAAAGGGACCGATCGACGTCTATCTGGGGATCGACGAGATCATCGACCTGGCTCGTAAAAAGGAGGTCGACGCCATCCATCCCGGCTACGGCTTCCTCTCCGAAAATGCCGAATTCGCCGAGGCCTGCGAACGGGCCGGAATCGTCTTTATCGGACCGACCCCGGAAATCCAGCGCCGTCTCGGCGACAAGGTTTCCGGGCGGCAGGTCGCCGTCGAGGCGGGAGTTCCCGTGGTTCCGGGGACGGAGAAACCGATCACCAGCGAAGAACAGGCCCTGATCTTCGCCAAGGAGTCGGGCTACCCGATTATCGTCAAGGCTTCGGCCGGCGGCGGCGGTCGTGGCATGCGCGTGGCCCGTGACCGCAAGGAACTGATCGAGGGGCTCAAGTCGGCGGCTTCGGAAGCCAAGGCCGCCTTTGGCGACGCCACGGTCTTTCTCGAGAAATACATCGAGCGTCCCAAGCACGTCGAGGTACAGATCCTCGGCGACAGGCACGGCAACGTGGTGCATCTGTACGAACGCGACTGCTCGATCCAGCGCCGTCATCAGAAGGTCATTGAGATGGCGCCGTCCCTCTACCTGACCGAGGCGAAGAGGGCGGAGGTCTGCGACTATGCCATGAAGATCGCCCGGGCCGTCGGCTACATCAACGCCGGGACCATTGAATTCCTCATGGACAAGGAGGAGAACTTCTACTTCATCGAGGTCAATCCCCGCATCCAGGTGGAGCACACCGTCACCGAACTGGTTACCGGCCGTAATCTGGTGCAGGCGCAGATCCGCATTGCCGAGGGGTACAAGCTCTCCGATCCGGCCATCGGCATCCCCGACCAGGACGCCATCGCCCTGCGCGGCTATGCGATCCAGTCGCGGATCACCACCGAAGATCCGCAGAACAACTTCGCCCCCGATTTCGGCATCATCAAGGCGTTCCGCACCGCCGCCGGTTTCGGTGTCCGTCTCGACGCCGCCGCCGGCTATGCCGGCGCCCTGATCACTCCCCACTACGACTCGCTGCTGGTGAAAATTTCCGCCAACGGCCTGACCTTTCGCGATGCCGCCCGGACCATGCACCGGGCCCTGCAGGAATTCCGCATCCGCGGCGTCAAAACCAACATCGGCTTTCTCGAGCGGGTCATCACCCACCCGGTCTTTCTCGAGGGGAAGTGCGACACCTCCTTTCTCGACGATCATCCCGAACTCTTCGAACTGCCGCAGAAGAAAGACCGTGCCACCAAGATCCTCAATTTCATCGGCCACACGGTGGTCAACGGCTACCCGGGAATCAAGCGGGAGAAAGCCCTCAAATTCAGGGACCTGCGCGACCCCGAGGTCCCCGAGATCCCCTACGGTCAGCCGCACCCCCGCGGGACCCGCGACATCCTCCTCGACAAGGGGGCCGAGGGCCTGGCCGAATGGACCCTCAAACAGAAAAAGCTTCTGCTGACCGATACCACCATGCGCGATGCCCACCAGTCGCTGATGGCCACCCGCTTCCGTACCTTCGACCTCGACCGCATCGCCGAGGCGACCGCCCATCTCGGCGGTTCCCTCTATTCCCTGGAGATGTGGGGGGGGGCGACCTTCGACGTGTCGATGCGTTTCCTCAACGAGGACCCCTGGGAGCGTCTCGACCGGCTGCGGGCCAAGATCCCCAATATTCTCTTCCAGATGCTTTTGCGCGGCTCCAACGCCGTCGGCTACACCAACTATCCGGACAACGTCGTCCAGGAATTCGTCTCGAAAGCCGCCAAAAGCGGGATCGACATATTCAGGGTCTTCGATTCCCTCAACTGGACGACGGGGATGAAGGTGGCCATGGAGGCGGTGCGCAAATCGGGCGCGGTCTGCGAGGCTTCGATCTGCTATACCGGCGACATCAGCGATCCGAAACGGGACAAGTATCCCCTCGCCTACTACGTGAACATGGCCAAGGAGCTCGAAAAGATGGGGGCCCACATCCTGGCGATCAAGGATATGGCCGGCCTCCTCAAGCCCTTTGCCGCCGAAAAGCTGGTCAAGGCCCTCAAGAGCGAAATCGGCCTGCCGATCCATCTCCATACCCACGATACTTCGAGCAACGGCGGAGCCATGCTCCTGATGGCGACCAAGGCGGGCGTCGACATCGTCGACTGCGCCCTCTCCTCGGTGTCGGGGCTGACCGCCCAACCCAACCTTAATGCCCTGGTGTCGACCCTCAAGGGGACGATCTGGGACCCGAAGGTCGACGAGGAAGGGCTGCAGAAACTGGCCAACTACTGGGAGGCGGTTCGTCCCTGCTACGCCCCCTTCGAGTCCGAACTGCGCAGCGGCACCGCCCAGGTCTATCATCATGAGATTCCCGGCGGTCAGTACTCCAACTACAAGCCCCAGGTCGAAGGCCTCGGCCTCGGTCATCGCTGGGAAGAGTGCAAGGAGATGTACCGCAAGGTCAACGACATGTTCGGCGACCTGGTCAAGGTCACTCCCTCCTCGAAGATCGTCGGCGACATGGCGATGTTCATGGTGCAGAACAACCTGCAGCCCGAGGATGTCATGGAGCGCGGCCAGGATCTCACCTATCCCCAGGGGGTCGTCGATTTCTTCAAGGGGATGATCGGCCAGCCCTACGGCGGCTTTCCCGAAAAACTGCAGAAGATCATCCTCAAGGGAGAGGAGCCTCTCACCTGCCGCCCCGGCGAACTCCTCGAGCCGGTCGACTTCGCTGCCAAGAAGATCGCCGTGGAGAAAAAACTCGGCCATCCGATCAGCGATCGGGACGTCCTCTCGGCGGTCCTCTACCCGGGGGTCTTCGAGGAGTTCGACCGCCACCGCCAGCTCTACAGCGACACCTCCTTCATGCCGACACCGGTCTTCTTCTACGGCCTCGACGTCAACGACGAGGTCAGCATCGACATCCAGCCGGGAAAGACCCTCATCATCAAACTCAACGCCGTCGGCCGTGTGCAGAAGGACGGCACACGCAATATCTATTTCGAGCTCAACGGCGAGCCGCGGCAGGTGACGGTGAAGGATGTCTCCGTCGAGTCCGATGAGGCGGCCCATGTCAAGGCCGAAGTCGGCAACGACAGGGAGATCGGCGCGCCGATGCCGGGGAAGATCTTCAAAGTCCTGGTTTCCGTCGGCGACGCGGTCAAGGCCGGCGACACCCTTCTCTCCACCGAGGCGATGAAGATGGAGACCAACATCAAGGCCAGGGAGGACGGAGTCGTCGCCGAAATTCTCTTCAAGGAAGGGGCACAGGTCCAGCAGGGGGACCTGCTGATGGTTCTCAAATAATCGTCGACTGCCAGGGTCTACGACCGACAAGGAGCCGGTTCCGCAAGGGACCGGCTCCTTTTTTTATTTTTTTGGTGGGGCGGCGCATCCCGGTCGTCCTTCGGAAAAAAAGAGGGATCTTTGCTACTTTTTGCCCGGAGTAATTAAAACATGCAGGTGCCTATTTTTTTCATGCAGGGCTCAGGCCCCAGCCGGCGCGGTTTGCGGTGGTTCCCCGCTCCCTCGGTCCTGTGACTGTATGCAGCGATTATACATGTCTGGTGTGAATATGCTCGGCGTGGGGTTGGGGAGTGCAGAGGTTAAAGTCCAGTAAAACAGGGAGTTGTCGTCTATTTAGGGCCGTTGAATTTTGTTGGCACAGCAAATGCTAATTAAACAGGACAAAGGGATCGGAAGTTTAACCTCCAAGGAGAAGGAGACAGTCATGAGAGCCAACGGACGCATCGCCAGTATGATCGCAGTCGTCGTCGGTAACGCTTACCCCGCCTTTGCCGCATCCGGTGCCCGGGAAGACAGCAGTGGACTGGCCGTATGGATCTTTCTCGGCTTCTGCGCCCTGATCGTTCTGGCCCAGCTGGTTCCGGCAGTCCTGATGATGCTGGGCCTGGTCAAGGGGATCACCGAGTCCCGGGAGGAAACGGTCAAACAATCGGTCGAATAATTTCCGGCACCGGGAAGAAGTTCCCCGATGATCGAAAGGGAGAGTGAGATGGGTATCCACACAAGAATCGTGATGACAATCCTCCTGATGCTGCCGGCCCTGGCGCTGCAATCGCCTGCGGCCGGCGCGATGGAAACCGCCGACTGTCTCGGCTGTCATGGAGACAGCTCGGCGGTCGGCGCTGAGTATGTGGTCGGTGCCGCCTTCGACAGCACCGCCCATGCCGAGCTGGGGTGTGCCTCCTGCCATCCGTCGGTGGGATCAAGCCATCCCGACGACGGGCTTTCCCTGGAAAAAACTCACTGTCAAAATTGCCATGACGATATTCAAGCGGAATATGCCGCCAGCATGCACGGGGAAAATGCTGCCTGCAACGACTGTCACAACCCGCATAATTCGCGGGGATCGGAGGAAGTCTCCGGATACGACATGAACCGGCCCTGCGTCGTCTGCCATGACGGTTCTGAAATGGCCGGAAGTCATGGCGAATGGCTCCCCCAGGCCGACTTGCACCTCGGCGCGCTCCCCTGCATCACCTGCCATACCGGTTCCCAGGAGTACGTCATCACCTTCTATCTGAGAACGAAAAGGGTGGGGGATGCCGTCGGATCGTTTCTCCCCGCGGATTATGAGGAACTCTCCATTCTGGCCAGGGACTCCGGCGTTCAGCGCCTGATCGACGGCAATGGCGACGACCTGATCAGTCTCGAAGAACTCTATGTCTTCAACCGGCAAAAAAATGGAGGAGGGTTGATCCTCCAGGGGATGATGACCCCGGCGACCCTGACCCACAGCTACGAGATACTCGAGAGCCGCTGGGACTGCTCCTTCTGCCACGCTTCGGGACCGCAAGCGATGCAGACCAGCTATGTCGCCTTTCCCGAAAAGGATGGCAGCTTCCGCCGGATGGCAGTGGAAAAAGGGGCGGTTCTGGACGCGCTGTACGGCACCCCCGATTTTTACATGCTCGGTGCGACCCGGAGCCGGGCCATGAACATCGCCGGCTTGGTGATTCTCGCCGGCGGCCTCGTCCTTCCGGTCGGCCACGGCAGTCTGCGATTTCTCACCCGCAACAACCGCAAGGGAAAGGGACATCAGTCATGACGGAAAAGCGAATCTATCTGACCCCGACGCCGGTGCGCATCTGGCACTGGCTCAACGCCTTCGGGATCGTCACCCTCTGTCTCACCGGCCTGCAGCTGCGTTTTCCCGAATACGTCGATCTCTTCGGCGGCTACAAGGGGGCGGTGCGCCTGCACAACACGGCGGGGGTT
>Ga0209231_1000237_pt1 | contig 37121 bp, 31 predicted proteins | sample Deesub45470m_DNA_FD_188086 | JGI IMG/M metagenome (GOLD analysis project Ga0209231, IMG submission 188086) | Deep subsurface microbial communities from North Pacific Ocean - 450_OLKR46/470m Metagenome (SPAdes) (version 2) | ecosystem: Environmental > Terrestrial > Deep subsurface > Unclassified ... | reverse complement strand
TCTGGCCGCCGGTGACCTTTCACTCCCCGAACAGTTCATTTTTGCCGGCTTTGATGATTTTGCCCCGGATGATCAGCAACTGCGAAAGGTGCTGTCGGATCGCGGCTGTCGCTGTCTGGACTGGCAGCCGCTACCGCAAGCCGATGTGAACTGTCAGATCATCGGCTGTGCCGATCTCGACGAAGAAGTGCGTTATGCTGCACAACAAGTCCGGCAAACCCTTGAGTTGAAACCAGAGGCCCGGGTTGGTGTGGTGGTGACGCAGATGGCGCAATATCAGTCGCGTCTTCAGTCGCTGTTTTTTGCAGAACTTGACCCTGGCGCTTACGCCTCCGGTGTCGGTCAATCCTCCCTGGTTAACATCTCCCTCGGTCATACCCTCGATGGTCGGCCGCCGATCTGCACCGCCTTGCGTCTGCTGCGTCTTAACCGTTTGGTCCCTTTGGATGATATTGCCTGGCTATTGCGTACGCCTTATCTTGCCGGCTTTACCTCTGAACGTGCTGCCCGGGCTCAGGCCGATCGTGATTTGCGCCAGCGTCGTCTCGCGCAATGGCCGTTGGCCGGGCTTTGCCGACTGTTTAGTGCTCAGGTGCCGCTGCGGCGTTTTGCCAGTACTCTCTCAGCGCGCAAGGAGCAGCTAGCCGCTGATCGTCGGCAACCTCCCGGTGCGTGGGGCGAGCAGATGGCGCGTGAGCTGCAAGGTTGCGGGTGGCCCGGTGACCGACCCCTATCAAGTGAAGACTATCAGGCAGTGGAGCGTTTTCGTGATCAGCTGGCAGCTTTGGCCAGCCTGGATCTGGTGTCACCCGAGGTTGATCGCGCCGGCGCGGTCGCTTTGCTGACCAGCCTCTGCACCGAGACGACATTTCAAGCCGAAGGAGCCCAAGCCCCGGTCCAGGTTCTTGGCCTGCTGGAAACCGCCGGCCAGAGTTTCGACCACCTATTTGTCCTCGGGTTGCACGATGCGGCTTTTCCTGCGGGGGCCGCGCCTAACCCGTTTATCCCGTTGCCTTTGCAGCGGGCGACACACATGCCCCACGCCGATGCCGGCCGTGAACTCGACTTTGCCAGGAGTACCGCCAGTCATCTGTTCTCCGCCGCTGATGAGGTCGTACTCTGCTGGCCGCAGCGGGTCGATGGTACTGCTCGGCGCCGGAGTCCTTTGCTGGCTCCTTATTCCGAACTGTCGGCAGCAACTGTCCTTGCAACCGACCCGGCCGCCCGGTTGCAGCGGCAGGCGCCGGTTTTGACAACCTGTTCCGATTCCCAGGCGCCGCCAATCCATGCTCTGCGCGCGGTCTCCGGTGGCACCAGCCTGATCAAGGACCAGGCGCTTTGTCCGTTTCGTGCCTTTGCTCATCATCGCTTGCGGGCCGAGGCGTTTGATTCAGTCGATATCGGCCTGGATGCTGCTGCCCGTGGCACTCTGGTACATGCTGTGCTGGAATTTTTCTGGAATGAGACCGTATCCCATGCCGGTTTGGTTGCGCTGTCACCGGCAGAGTGCCGGGCGCGTCTGCAACACTGCGCCGAACAGGCACTGGGCCGGTTCGAGAAGCAGAGGCGTTGTGATATCCCACCGATGCAGCGGCGCCTTGAAGGGGAGAGGCTGGTCCGCCTGGCCGCCGTCTGGCTTGAACTGGAGACGCGCCGGCAACCGTTTACAGTTGCGGCTGAAAAGCTGCAGACCGAGGACGTCGGACCATTGCAGATTCGTACCAGAATCGATCGCATCGATACCCTGCCCGATGGTCGTCAGGTGATTATCGATTACAAGACCGGCCAGGTTGATGCGAAGCAATGGCTTGATGAGCGACTGACCGAACCACAACTCCCGGTCTATTGTCAGAATCTTCCAGCAGGCAGTGTCGCAGCGGTTCTGTTTGCCGTAGTCCGTAATAACGCTTGCCGGTTTAACGGGTTTGCTGCTGCCGCCGATGATTGGCCGGGCCTGAATGCCGGGCGGCAACAACGCGCCCTTGATGCCGCCGGTATCACTGATTTTCCTGCTTTATTACAACGCTGGCGTCCGGTTCTTGCTGCCCTTGGTGATAGTTTTGTCGCCGGGCAGGCTGCGGTTGCACCGGTGCAGGCCACGACCTGCAAATATTGTGATCTGATGCCGCTCTGCCGTATCCATGAGCAGACAGCCGCGCTGTCTGCTCATGAGGAGGAGGGGGGATGACGCCTCTGGATGATCAACAACAGCGGCAGTCTGCCATCGATCCAACCCACTCCTGCATTGTTCAGGCCCCGGCCGGTTCGGGTAAAACCGAACTGTTGATTCAGCGCACTTTGAGTTTGCTGGCGTCGGTCAACCAGCCGGAAGAAGTTCTTGCCATCACCTTTACCCGCAAGGCGGCCGGTGAAATGAAAGCCCGCTTGCTGGAGGCTCTCGACCTGGCTGCAAGCGGTATTGTTCCGACCTCAGCGCATGCCCGCCAGACCTTTGACCTTGCCAGCGCTGTTCTGCAACGTGATCACCATTGTGGTTGGGATCTTGTCGGCAATCCGTCCCGTTTGCAGGTGATGACCATCGACAGTTTCTCAGCCGGCATCGCCCGGCGTATGCCCTGGTTGTCCCGTTTCGGTATGAGTCCGCGCTTGTCTGATGCCCCCGATGAACTTTACCGTCAGGCCGTAGAGGAGTTGCTGTCTCAGTTGGAAGGCGAGGGCAGCATTTCGTTCGCAGCTTTATTGCAACATGTCGATAATCGGCTTTCGACTCTGCGCGATCTGTTGGTGGCTTTGCTCGGCCGCCGCGACCAGTGGCTGCGCCATCTTCTCGGCGCTCGTGCCGCCGATGCCCGACCCGTTCTCGAAGCCGGCCTGCAGCGCTATATTGAGCACGTCCTGCAACAGGTTTCGTCCTCTTTTGGCGACGAAGAGATCACCGAACTGGTTACGCTAGGCCGCTATGCAGCAAACGCCATGGCCGAGTTTGGCGATACGACCCTCGCTGCGCGTTTGGCTGATATTGAGCGGTCACCGGTAGCTGAGGCGTCTGAGGTTGTCGTCTGGCAAACCTTGGCACAACTGTTGTTGACCACCGGTGGCACCCTGCGTAAAAGCATCGATAAACGCTGCGGGTTCCCGGCCGACAAGGTTGAACCGGCCCTGACCATGAAGCAGCGCATGCTCGATTTGTTGGCCAACCTGCGTGGTCAGGAGGGGTTGGAAACCCTACTGGTGACCCTGTGCAGCCTCCCTGAACCGAACTACCGTGAGGATCAGTGGCAGATACTCGAAGCATTGATCACACTGCTGCCGCAGGCGGTCATCGCCTTGCAGGAGGTTTTTCGTCGTCGCGCAGAGGTCGATTTTGTCGAGGTCGCTGCTGCCGCCCGTCTGGCTCTGGGAGAGGTTGATGCGCCGGAAGACCTGTTGCTGCAACTCGACAGTCGTCTGCGCCATATCCTTGTTGATGAGTTTCAGGACACCTCCTATGGCCAGTACGACCTGTTGCAGCGCCTGACCTCGGGTTGGGAGAGGGGGGATGGCCGCACCCTGTTCGTTGTTGGCGATCCGATGCAGTCGATTTATCGTTTTCGTGAAGCCGAGGTTGGGCTTTATCTGCGCACCCGCGCTGTCGGTCTGCCTGATGTTGACCTGACGCCGCTGGTTTTGACCAGCAACTTCCGCTCCCAGCAATGCCTGGTCGACTGGTTCAACGAAACCTTCTCTTCCTTGTTCCCGCTGCAAGAGGATGTGGTTCGCGGCGCGGTCCCTTATGCGACAGCGGCCGCAGTGCTGCCGGCTTTACCTCTGCCGGCGGTACAGGTTTGTGCTTTTGCCGAGCGTGATGATGCCGCTGAAGCGGCTGCTGTCTTGTCGGCGATTCATGCTGCCCAAGTCAGTGATCCGCAAGGAAGCATTGCTATCCTGGTTCGCGCCCGGAGTCACGCACCGGCGATTATTGCCGCATTGAAAGCTGCCGGCCTGCCGTTTCAATCGCAGGAGATTGACCTGCTGGCCGAGCGGTCGGTCGTGCAGGATTTACGCGCCCTGACCCGTGCCCTGCTGCAGGTTGCCGACCGGGTTTGCTGGCTGGCCATCCTTCGTGCTCCATGGTGCGGTCTTCAACTCGCCGATCTGTTGGCACTTTGCGAACAGGCCGGAGCAACGGCACCGATCTGGTCGGCACTGTCTGATGGAACGACGCAGCCGGCACTGTTTGGTCTAAGTGATGAAGCCCGACAACGTTTAGCCAGAATTGTGCCGGTGCTTGAGCAAGGTCTGCGCAGTCGAGGTGAACTCACACTGCGTCATCTGGTTGAGTCGGTCTGGATTAAACTTGGCGGCCCTGCATGTATTGATGCCATGGGGCTTGCCGACGCGCGTCGGTTTTTTGACTTGCTGGATGAGCTTGAGGAAGGGGGGGATTTACCGTACCTCGACCGCCTGGATGAGCGTTTAACTACCCTTTATGCCAGTCCTGATCCGGCCTCTGACGACTCGTTGCAGCTGATGACGATTCATAAAGCCAAGGGGCTGGAGTTTGACCGGGTGCTTCTCCCCGGTATGGGGCGTGGGGTTCGTCGGGGCGATCGACCCTTGCTACGCTGGCTTGAACACCCCGATTATAAACTGCTTCTGGCGCCGGTGCCGGCGAGTGATGAAAGTGATGAAGGGGCGACCTATAGGGCGATCGGCCGTCTCCAACAGGAGAAAGACGATTTTGAACTATTGCGCCTTTTTTACGTCGCAGCGACGCGGGCGCGGAAGCAGTTGCTGTTATTTGGTCATGTGCCGACCACCAGCAAAGATGAGTTGTCACCGGAGAGCGGTTCACTGTTGGCGGCAGCCTGGCCGACACTGGCCGACAGTTTTGCGGCAGCTCTGAGCGGGGTCGTTCCTGCGCCGGTCGCGCCGATTATTGCCGACTTACCGCTGTTATGCCGGTTACCGGTCGAGTGGCAGCTTCCGGTGCTGCCGCAGTGGGGTCTGTTCTCAGGTGGCGAGGTACGACGGGCATCGGATAGTGCCAATATGGAACGGGAAGGGGTGCCGCTGTTGCCGGGGCCGGCGCGTCTGGTCGGTATTGTCGTTCATCAGTGGCTGGAGCGCATCGCTAACAGCGGCGTTGATGCCTGGTCGGTAAAGCGGATTAAAGCTGCGGCAGCGCAAATGCGCGTAGAACTCGCAGTTGCCGGAGTAGCTGCAAGGCGGCTCGATACCGCCTTGCAGCAGGTGCAGGCCTGTCTGCACCAGGCACTGGAATCAAAACGGGGCCAGTGGCTGCTGGCGGCCCGGGATGGCGCTGCTGCTGAGTACGCCCTGCACGGTGTGATCGACGGCGAGATCGTCCATGCGGTCATCGATCGCACCTTTGTTGCAGCCGGTGAGCGTTGGGCTATCGATTACAAAACATCCGCTCCTGCCGAAGGTGAAACTCTGCCAGTGTTTCTTGCCCGTGAGGCCACCCGTTACCAGCCGCAGTTATCCCTCTATCTGCATCTGTTGCAAGCCCTGGAGCCGCAACATCGGGTGCGAGGCGGGCTCTACTTTCCGATGATTGATGGTTGGGTTGAAATGGACTGAAAGTGGCGCAGGTGTCAGGTGTCAGGTGTCAGGTGTCAGGTAAAACAGATAATATGGATTAAGGTTTATGCGTCAATATTATGATGTATAAGCCTTTTTTTACATATTACAGAGTTGAAATATATTGTTTTTACCTGTTTAGATACAGACCTGGTTGCGCCCGGCTTGCTTCGCCCGATACAACGCCTGGTCAGCGGCTTTCATCACTTCCTCCGGCGTTTTACGTGCGCCGCCGCGTTCGGCGACACCGATGCTGACGGTGACTTTCAGGGCGGTACCGGTATCACCCTTGCTCGGTGTTTTGGGTTTGCGCTTCGGTCTGGCTTTTTGCCGGATGACGAAGGGTTTGCCGGCGATCAGTTTGCGCAACGCTTCCAGATGCGGTTGGCTGGCGCTACGTCCCTGACCGTCGAAGACCACGCAGAACTCTTCACCGCCATAGCGATAGACTTGCCCGCCACCGCTACATTCCCGCAGACGGACGGCGACCATGCGCAGCACCTGGTCGCCGACGTCGTGGCCGTATCGGTCGTTCAGTTTCTTGAAAAAATCGATATCGACCATGGCGATGCTGTAACGACTTCCCAGACGACGGAAACATTCCATCAAGGCGCGGCGTCCTGAGAGACCGGTCAATTCATCGCGATAAGCCAGAATGTAGGCCATCTCAATCAGCGCGATACCAAGGGTGAGGGCTGCTCCGGCACGCAGGAGCGTCGGCAACAGTCCCGCTGGCAAACAGTTGGCGGCCAGCGCTCCGGACAATGCCCAGATTAGACCTCCTTCTACAGGGTTCGGGAAGCGTAGAAACCGACCCGACTGCAGCACAATAGCGACACCGCCCAAAAGTATCGATGCCTGTGGAAATGCTGCGAGTGCCGGCAGTGGTGCCCAGTGCAGCAGCGGCGCCAGCCATTGGGATGGCAACGGCGCCAGAGCGCTCAACAGGACCGATTGCACTCCGGGTAAGGTTAACAACAAGGCACCGCGCATAGACATCATGCCGCGCTCAAACAGGCCGGCGACCAGTACCAGGTTAATGGCTAAAAACAGGTTTGTGACGGGACGGCGGCTACCGGGGAGGTTGCGATCAGCAAGTTCGGCAAAGAGAAGCAGCAGCAGGGTGTAGACAACTCGACTGCGATCAAATCGCCAGGCGAGGGCGGCGGTTCCGATGCCGATGCTGATGGCACCGATATCGACGGTCATCGGCGTCAGTCGCTGCGCCAAAGGCGTGAGCAGGACCAGGAACAGGCCACCGACGATGACACCTCCGGGGAGGAAGAAGTTCAGTAGACGTTGCAAAGGGGGCTCAGCGCGGCGGTAAAGCCGGACGACAGGGGAGGTCGATCTCAATCACCGCGCCGCGGCGCTCGATGAGGATATTACTTTCATTGACGGTTGGCAGGTAGTTGGTCCCGGTGCAGCGTACCTCGTAGCGGCCATTGTAGTCGAGGCCGGGGATGAAGGCGGGGACCGGGTACTCAATGTTGTCAACGGTGCAGGTGATCTCGCCAACCAACGCCGATTCATTGGCGCCGTGGCGACCGTCACCATCGGCATCAATAAAGGCGTCAAGGACCAGGGTGCCATGTTCGGTCGGTAATGCTGGAGTGCTGCCGAAGACCAGATCGAGAATGGTCTCCCGGTGGCCGGGATCCTTCCGGATGTCGAGCCGCTCGGTTTGGCCCGTGACCGGTTGTGGCGCGGTTGCATCGGCAGCAAGTACGGTGGCAGACAGGAGCAATGTGGCGAGTAAGAGAAGGAGTAGAGTTGTTTTCATGGCCGGCATTATAGGCATATCATAGATAAAAATGAAATGGATTCTGTGTTGATTTTGACCTTGAACTCAGGTTCAAAAAGAAGAGGGGAGCCAGTGGGCTCCCCTCCAGGGTTGATACGTTATTGCTGGAGTGATTACTTGCCTTCTGCTTCCTGAGAATCAACCACTGCCACCGCCGCCATATTGACGATATCGGCAACATCATCCCCACGCTGCAATACGTGGACCGGTTTCTTCATTCCCATCAGGATCGGTCCGACAGTGTCCGCACCACCAAGCTTGTGCAGCAGCTTGTAGCTGATGTTACCTGACTGCAAATCGGGGAAGATGAAACAGTTGGCATCTCCCTTGAGGGTGGAGAATGGATACTGTTTCTCAATCAACTCCGGATCAAGGGCAACATTGGCCTGAATCTCACCATCAACGATGAGGTCGGGACAGCGTTCCTTGACGATAGCTGTGGCGCGTCTGACCTTGATGGTCAGCGGATGCTCGGCACTGCCAAAGTTGGAGAAGGAGAGCATCGCTACTTTCGGTTCAATGTCAAAGTGCCGGGCGCGCTCGGCGGTGAGAATGGCGGTCTCCGCCAGTTCTTCAGCGGTCGGCTCAATGGTGACCGTGGTGTCGGCAAAAAAAGTGACTTCCTTTTTGGTCACCATCATGTAGGCACCGTGTACCCGGGAGAGGCCATCCTTTTTGCCGATGACTTCCAGGGCCGGACGGATGGTCTCCGGATAGTGATGATTGATCCCGGAGAGCAGGGCATCAGCGTCGCCGGCGTTGACCATCATCGCCCCGTAGTAGTTACGGCTTTTACGAATCAGGCGTCGGGCTTCGGAAATCGTCACCCCTTTGCGCTGACGCAGCTTGAAGATCGCTTCGGTATACTCTTCGGTCTTATCACTGTTGACCGGATCGATAATGGTCATCGCCAGCAGGTCGACGTTGAGCTCCTTAGCCCGGGCTTCGATCTCTGCCCGATCACCGAGGAGAATCGGATGCGCGATCCCTTCTTCGACCAGGATATGGGCGGCACGGAGGATTTTATCCTCTTCACCTTCAGGGAAGACCACCCGTTTCGGGTTGGCCTTGGCTTTATTGATCAGGGTGCGCATGACCTCTTTTGAACGCCCTTGCAGCGCTTCGAGCTGCTCGACGTATTTCGCCATATCCTTGATCGGTCGCCGCGCAACACCGGAATCCATCGCTGCTTGAGCGACGGCCGGAGCGACATGGAGCAGGACGCGCGGATCAAACGGTTTCGGGATCAGATACTCGCGGCCAAACTTGATTTTTTCGCCGCCATAGGCTTTACGTACTGAATCAGGGACGTCCTCTTTGGCCAGCGCTGCCAACGCTTTGACCGCCGCCAGCTTCATCTCATCGTTAATGGCACTGGCGTGTACATCAAGTGCGCCGCGGAACAGGAACGGGAAACACAGAACATTGTTGACCTGATTGTTGTAGTCGGAGCGGCCGGTGCCGATAATGACATCCTTCCGCACCGCTTTGGCTTCCGGCGGGGTGATCTCCGGATCGGGGTTGGCCATGGCAAAGACGATCGGGTCCTTGGCCATGGTTTTGAGCATCTCCGGGGTGACCGCCCCCTTGGCGGAGACTCCGAAGAAGATGTCGGCGCCAACCATGGCATCGTCGAGGGTGCGGGCGTCGGTCTCGGCGGCAAGACGTTCCTTGTATGGGTTCATCCCATCGGTGCGCCCTTTGTAAATGACACCTTTGGTGTCGCAGAGGATGACGTTGTTCTTGTCAATCCCCATGGTGATCGCGAGATTGGCGCAGGCGATACCGGCAGCACCGGCACCGTTGACAACAATTTTGGCATCACCGACTTTTTTACCGACCACCTCCAGCGCGTTGAGCATCCCGGCGGCGGAGATGATTGCGGTACCGTGCTGATCATCGTGGAAGACCGGGATGTTCATGATCTTCTTCAGCTCTTCCTCGATATAGAAGCACTCGGGCCCTTTGATGTCTTCAAGGTTGATGCCACCAAAGGTCGGCTCGAGCAGCTTGACTGTCCGGATGATTTCATCTGAATCTTTCGTATCCAGTTCGATGTCAAAGACGTCGACGTCGGCGAAGCGCTTGAACAGAACTCCTTTCCCTTCCATAACCGGTTTTCCGGCTAAGGCGCCGATGTCACCGAGGCCGAGAACGGCAGTTCCGTTGGAGACAACCGCCACCAGATTTCCTTTGGCGGTATACTCGTAGGCCATAGCCGGGTTCTTTTCAATCTCGAGGCAGGGCTCGGCGACACCCGGGCTGTAGGCCAGAGAGAGGTCGCGACTGGTGGCACAAGGTTTGGTGGTGATAACTTCGATTTTGCCCTTGCGACCTGAACTGTGGTAATCAAGGGCGTCCTGGCGTTTGTTGGACATGAAGTGAAACCTCCGTTCAGCGTGGTGGCGCGATCCTGACATCGATGTCGGCCGGCCGTGTTGGATACCTGAATTAAGCCATGATGAAAAATTTTATTGAAATTAAATATGCAACCTAGCGAATGAGCCGGTAGCTGTCAAGTTTATTTGCAGATTTTAGGCTATATTCAAGGTATTGCAATCGTAAATATACCTATTTATGGCAATGAAGGAGACTGAGACGGCAATCCGATTGACAGTCGCGCGGCACGGCAGTAAAACCATAGTGCAAAAGCAGCTTAACCCCGCAAGGAGATTTTGAAGGCGTGTCTGATAAACTTGTCCGTATCGGTGTGGTCTCCGATACGCATTTTGAAGGAGTTGCTGCCGGGCTCGATTTTTTTACCGGTCTGTTTGATGATGTCTTCGCCGGTATCGATCTTTTGCTGCATGCCGGTGATATTGTTCATGCAGATGTGCTCACGGCAATCACTGGCTGTCCGGTGCTGGCTGTTCGCGGAAATTGTGACGCCGCTGCTGATGATTTGCCGAATCAACGTATCGTCAGTTGTTCTGGATTTCGTATCGGCATGATTCATGGTTGGGGCACCACCGCCGATATTGAACATCGCGTCTGTTCAGCGTTTTCCGGCGAGCACCTCGATGCCTTGATTTACGGGCACAGCCATTTTCCGGTCTGTCGCCGCGAAGGGCATCTTCTTCTGCTGAACCCTGGCAGCCCGACAGATCGGCGGCAGTCACCTTTTCATTCGGTGGGGTTGCTTCACCTTGGCCAGCGCTTGTCGGGGCAGATTATTAATCTTGATAGCCGGTCGCGCGGCAAGCATTGACAGCGAAGGAGGAAAGAGGGAGCATGCAACCGTTATGGGCGCCCTGGCGCATGGAGTACATCGCTTCAGATAAATCGGCTGTCGCCTCGGATTGTGTGTTTTGTGTTGAATCGACACCAGAACATGATCATGAACGCCAAATCCTTTTTCGTGGCGCGCATGCGTTTGTGGTGATGAATCGTTATCCTTATTCGAATGGACATCTTTTGGTTGTCCCTTATCGGCATCTGGCGACTCTGACAGAATTGACCCGACCGGAGCGCGCCGAGATGTTTGACCTTGTCTGTCTTGCTCAAACCGTTGTCGATGAGGTTATGGCGCCGCAAGGATACAATCTTGGCTTCAATCTTGGGGTCGCAGCCGGGGCTGGCATTGCCGCTCATCTGCACTGGCATATCGTGCCGCGCTGGCAGGGGGATACCAATTTTATGCCGGTAGTCGGAGAGTTGCGGGTGATTCCGCAGCATCTGCAGCGGACTTATGAACTGCTAACTGAAAACTTTTCAGGGAGAACCCTATGATTGTCCTGCGTCGTTTTATCGCTCTGATCGTATTGGCTCTGTTATTTGTTTTTTGTGTATTCAATACCCAACCGGTTATTTTGCGTTTTCCGGGCTGGGAGGGGCCGTCATTGCCGCTGTTTCTACCACTGCTCACCGCTTTTTCTGCCGGGGTGTTGCTTGCTTTACTTGGTCAATCCTTACGCAGCGTTAGTCGTAAGATTTCCCCCAAAAAAGTTGATGCTCTATCACCGGTCAAAGAAAAGCCGCCAGTTAAAGACCAAGCTCATGGAGATGATAACTGATGCTCGAGATTCTGCTCAAAGGCGGGGTGCTGATGTACCCCATTTTCTTCTGCTCTATTCTCGCCCTGGCAATTTTTCTGGAGCGGGTCTGGTATTATTCCCGCTTCACCCGTGGTAACCGTGGGCTGCTTGATAACCTGGAGCCACTGTTGTCCGGGCACCGATTTGAAGAAGCGGTTATTGTCTGTCAACGCATCGGTAATCCCCTGGCCCGGGTCTGTATTGCAGCTCTACGCCTGGCTGGGCGGCCGCGTATCCAGATCAAGGCGGTCGTCGAGGAGACCGGAGGTCGCGAAGTGGCACCGCTGGAACGCTATCTCGGTCTGCTTGGTACGACCGCAACCATCTCACCGTTACTCGGTCTGCTTGGTACGGTGCTCGGAATGATCCGTGCGTTTAACGTCCTTGCCGTACAGGGGACCGGTACTCCGGCCACTCTCGGCGGGGGGATCTCCGAAGCGTTGATTACCACCGCCGCCGGTCTTTCCGTTGCTATCCCGACATTACTTTTGCATAAATATCTAACCAGCCGTGTCGACCTGATCGCCCTCGATCTTGAAGAGAAGGCGTTGCGGGTTGTTGACCTGATTGGAGAGTGACATGCTGTTTCGCCGTAAGCGACGGGAGGATTTGCGCGTTGATCTGACGGCCATGATCGATGTTGTCTTCCTGTTGCTGATCTTTTTTATGATCTCAACGACCTTTATTGATGCCCCCGGTATCGCTGTCCGTCTGCCTGAGGCAAGTACCACGGTCTCTCGCGATGAAGAGAAATCGTTGCGGATCTATCTGACCAAAGATGGGGAGATATCCCTTAATGACGAGTCAATCACCCTGCAGGGTCTTGAACAGCGCCTTAAAAGTTACGGTGCACGTGCCAGCAGTATGACTTTTCTGCTTCATGCAGACACGGATGCTCGCCATGGCAAAGTCGTGGCATTGATGGATCTGGCCAAGACCGCCGGTTTTGGCAAGCTGGCTATTGCCACCGAAGAGAAAAAGCAGAAGTGATGACATCCGTTGCCCTCGGAATTGATCTTGGCGGCACCAATTGCCGTGGTGGCCTGGTCGACAGCAGCGGATCTTTGTTGTTTCGGGCCGAGATGGAAACCGGGGCCGGCGTCGATTTTTTTCCGCGATTTGAATCTTTTTGCCACAAAGTTCTGACGCAGGCGACGGCGTCAGGGCTGGTGTTGACGCATATTGGTCTCGGTGTGCCGGGGGTTGTCGATGGCCTCGGCCGCATTCTGGGCGCGCCAAATCTGCAGGTGTTACACGGTGTTGACCTGAAGCAGAGACTGTGCGACCGGTTCGGTTTTCCGGTTTCGGTTGGCAACGATGTGGATGCCATTGCTGCCGGTGAAGCCCGTTGCGGCGCCGGTCGTGGCATTGACGATTTTTTGGTGATTGCTCTCGGGACCGGGGTTGGGGGCGGATTGGTTCTGCGTCGTCAGGTCTGGCGTGGTCCCATTGCCTCGACAGTGGAGATCGGGCATGTCGTCGTTGTGGACGGCGGTCGTCTCTGTGGTTGCGGTCACCGGGGTTGTCTTGAAACCTATGCCTCTGGTCCCGGCCTGGTTCACAGCATTGAGCTGGCCAGATTAGGTGGCGAAGCCAGCCACTTTATGTTTCCTGCAATCATCACCGGGCCGATCGTTGCCGCCGCGGCTCACGCCGGTGACCCGGTTGCGTTAGCGGCTTTCGCCGAAGCCGGACGTCATCTTGGGACAGTTATCGCCGCAGTCCTCAATCTGCTTGGATTAAGCACTGTGATCTTTGCCGGGTCGGGGGTGGCCAATCTCGACTTGATGCGTTCGACTATTTTGCGTAGCTGTAGCGATGCACTGTTTCCCGGTACACCGCTGCCACAACTGCTGCCGGCAGCTCTCGGCGCTGATGCCGGTATCATCGGCGCCGCTCTCGGCGCGCCGGGTGATGATGGGCTTTTATAGTTTTTTTACCACGAAGAACACGAAGAAGGGCTTCAGGCACAAGTATCGATTTATAAGGTCACGTCAATCCTGATTGCTTACCTTTGTCAAATTTACCTAGCAAAGATTACCTTCGTGTTCTTCGTGTTCTTCGTGGTGAGATGCTTTTTTGAATAACAACCACATGAGGCAACAAACATGACTAAAACGATAGCGATTCTCACCGGAGGCGGTGACTGCCCCGGCCTCAATGCGGTGATTCGTGGTGTGGTTCGTAGCTCTATTCTGCAGCATGGCTGGCGCGTTATCGGTATTCGCGACGGCTTCGACGGTCTGGTTAACGGGCCGGATGTCGTGGACCTTGATCTCAACGCTGTGCGCGGTATCCTGCCGCGTGGCGGCACCATCCTTGGCACCAGCAATCGCGGCAACCCCTTTGCTTACCCGGTCGAGCGTAACGGCAGCATGGTTTTGGAAGATGTCTCAGAGCGGGTGTTGGAAAACTTTAAAACCCTTGGTGCTGATGCGCTGATCGTTGTCGGCGGTGACGGCAGTCTGAAGATCGCCGGTCAATTCGGGCAAATGGGGATGCCGGTGGTCGGCGTGCCGAAAACCATTGACAACGATTTAAGCAGCACTGATGTGACCTTCGGTTTCACTACTGCAGTTGAAATTGTTACCGAGGCTCTTGATCGCTTGCATTCGACGGCAGAGAGTCATCATCGGGTCATGGTGGTCGAGGTGATGGGGCGCGATGCCGGTTGGATCGCACTGCATGCCGGGATTGCTGGTTCTGCCGATGTGATCCTGATTCCAGAGATTCCGTTTCAGGTCGAGGAGGTCTGCGACGCCATCCGGCGTCGCCGTGAAACCGGGAGTCGGTTTTCTATCGTCGTGGTCGCTGAAGGAGCGAAATCGGCCAGTGGCGAAAAAGTCGTTCAGGTCGGGGCAAAGGAGAACCTCGGCGTCGAACGTCTGGGTGGAATCGCCCATTCTCTGGCGCGTAAGATTGAAGCCTGCAGTGGCATGGAGGTCCGGGTCGTTGTTCTTGGCCATGTTCAGCGTGGCGGCACACCGTGTGCTTTCGATCGTATCCTGAGCTCGCGTTTTGGAGTCAAGGCGGTGGAACTGGTTGCAGACGGCGCTTTTAACCGGATGGTCGCCCTGCGTGGTAGCGTTTTAGTTGCGGTTCCGATTGCTGAGGCGGTAGGGCAGTTGAATCTCGTTGACAGTGCCGGCGAGCTGGTTCGCACCGCTGAGTCACTCGGCATCATGCTCGGGCGCCAGAAAGTCCTTGACGCTGTTGGCTTGAAACAATAATCTGTTAAAGATTTCTGGCAGTTATCGGTAACATTGTCTTGTGGCTGACTCCGGATTATCCGGTAGCCAAGGGTGTGGCATGGAAAAACCGGATCGATTAGACCTTTCGCGACTGCGCAACATCTCCTTCGACTCGTTGCGCAACGAGTGGTCGTTTGCCGCCATTGGTGTCGCTTTGGGCATCGCAGCACCGATCGGTTGGCAGTTGCTGCGCCAACTGTTTTATGCCGATGCAAGTCTCGGTTTTTTTGCCGATATCTATGCCAATCTGTTTGGTAGTAGTGAGGTTTTCACTCTGTTTCTTTATATGGGTGTTGGTACCTCATTAGTTCTTGGTACCTGCGGCCGCCTTATCGGTCGAGGTATCCTCAAAATGCGCGAACGGGCCGAAAAACTCGACCGCCTTAATTTTGAGATGGCAGTGCAAAAAGAGAAATTCGAACAACGCTTTCAAACCCTCAACAGCAATCTCAAAAATTTCCATTCCATAAACACCCACATTCAAAAATCACTCGACGTCAAAGAGGTCCTGCATCTGGCAGCGGACGGTCTGCATGATATTCTCGGTTATGACCGGGTCAACGTGTTAATGGTCAATCGTGAAAAAAAATGTTTTGAATTCATCGCCAGTCGCGGGGGTGTCGAGGATAACATCAGCGGTATTACCCTCCCTCTAGACAGTCGTGCCGGCGCACTTTTTAAAACATTTGAAGGGAATCGCCTGCTGCTGGTCGATGATATCAGCCGTTTGCCGCGTGAATTTCATTTGCAGCCTCCTTGTGACAAGATTCATCAGTTGCGTTCAAAGAATTTCATCCTCTGCCCGATTTCTGTGCGGAATGAAGTGGTCGGCCTTTTCGGCGTTGATAACAAATTGCGGCGTCTGCCGATGAGCGATACCGATGTCGATACGGTCAAATTGTTTGCGGTCCAGGTTTCCTCTACCATTGTTAAGATCAATCTGTTGCGGGCAGCCGAAAAACTGACTGACGAGCTTGAATCCACATTCAGTGAACTGCTTGGTTTTCGCAGTGAACATAACGAAGTTGAAGAGCACTTGCGTCAGGCAACCCTCTCTACGGCGCAATCAATTACCGAAATTGCCCGGGGCGCCGAGATCATTCAGGCAGCGGTCGACAGCACCCGATCCTCCTCTGGTGAGATTTCAGTCAGTATCAAGGAAGTGTCACGCAACCTTGAACAACTCAATGAGTTTATGGATGTGACCGTGACATCCATGACTGAAATCTCCAGCACCATCAAGTCGGTGGAGGAGAACAGTCAGCGTTCCCACGATATGGCGGAGATCGTCCGCCAGCAGGCCGAAGACGGCGTTGATGCTGTTGTTGACAATTTAACCGGTCTGCAAGGAATTTCCGCTTCGGTTGGAGAAACGGCTGCGGTTATTGGTCGTCTGGCTGAGAAGAGTGAAGAGATCAGTCACATTACTGAAGTCATCACCGAAATTACCCAAAAAACCAATCTTCTGGCTCTCAATGCGGCCATTATTGCTGCACAGGCCGGTGAGCATGGTCTGGCCTTTGGTGTCGTTGCCGAGGAGGTCCGTGCCCTGGCGCGCGAGGCGGCTGCTTCCACCGGTGCCATCGGCAAGATCATTGATCAGATTCAGGATTACACGCGTGAATCGGTGAACCATGTTAATCAGACCAAGCGACTGGTCGATTCCGGGATTACCCAGGGTGAAACAGTTGAATCGTCCCTGCAGCAGATTCAGGCCAGCTCCCAGACCGCAATGGATATGACGCAGGAGATCCGAAAGTCGACGCGTGAGGTCTCGCGAGCAGTCGATTCGGTCAGTCGATCAGTGGAGAGTCTTGGTGGCCTGTCGTCGAAAATAACCGGTGCCTCGCGTGAGCAGTCGACGGGCATCCAGAGTATTGTCCGCTCCATCGAGAATGTTGTCGCCATGTCAGATGAAATGGCCAGCGCCACTGAGAATCAGAAGTCAAAAATGCGTGAAATTGATGAAGCGGTCCAGAGCGTTCGCGAGATGGCCCAACGGATCTTCTTTGAAATCGAAGCACGGCAAAGTGGAAGTCGCGAGGTGATTGAGCAGTTGGAGCAGTTGAAGCGCGAGAGTGCTCAATAAATCGGCGGACGGCTTAAATTCTGGAAAATTGGTCAGGCTGTTTATGCATTCTGGTGGAATCAATACAAGGGTACTCCGTGACGCGGGGTACCCTGTTTGCTTGGTGATTGGATGAATACTTTAATGCTGCCGACCCAACTCCTACCGCTGCTGACTGATTATAAAGCCCTGCTGCAACAGGTTGATGACTGGTTTGACCGCTGCCAGACAAAGCTCGGATCGCAGCTGATTCATTGCCGGCGCGGCTGCAGTGAATGCTGTCGGGGCCTGTTTGATATCACACTGCTGGAGGCGGCATTGTTGCAGCAGGGGTTGGCGCAGCTGCCGGCCGAGGTGCAGGGGAGGGTGCTGCAAAAAAGTTCCTATCGGCTGGAGGAATTGCAGAGCCGCTGGACGGGATTTTCTTCTCCATGGCTGCTGAATAGTTTGCCGGATGAGGACTGGACGGCAATGCCGGAGGGCGATCTCACCCCCTGTCCACTGCTCGATAGCGCCGGCGATTGCCTGGTTTACGCCTACCGGCCGATGACGTGTCGTCTGCATGGAATACCTAATATTGATCTGAGCGGTGAGAGCTTCTCCGATGACTTCTGTAGTCACAACTTCATCGGCATAAACCCTCTGCTTTTGCCGGAGTTGCGCTGGGCGTTCCGGCGCACCTTTGCCGCCGAGATAAATCTGTCGCACACTTTTACTACAGTTCTCTGTGGGCGGCCGCTGCGCGAGCTCGACACATTCATCCCGACCGGGCTGCTGATCGATTTCTCCGGCACCGACTGGCCAGCGGCAACCAGCACTCTTTAATCTGCTAATTTTGCCTTTTCATCATTATGGTTTCATGGTAGAAGGGCGCATCCCTTTCAACTAATTCGATAAAAAAGGAACAGACACGATGGCCAAGGCAGCAAAAGGTAGTCGGGTGCGGATTCATTTTACCGGCACTCTTGAAGATGGCACCGTTTTCGATACTACTCTTGAAACCGGTGGTTGCAGCGACGATGCATGTAGCGATGATGCCTGTAGTGACGATGCCTGCAGTGACGATGCCTGCGGTTGCGGTGAAACCGGGCCGATGGATCTGGTCCTTGGTAATGGCGACTTCTTTCCCCAGGTTGAAGATGCACTGATCGGCATGGCTCCCGGTGACAAAAAAACCCTGACCATCGCTTTCGCCGATGCGTTTGGCGATTATGATGAAGAGCGGGTTTTTTCTATTGCGCGCAGTGATTTTCCGACCGATCTTGACCCCGAAGTTGATCAGAATCTTGAATTGATTGGTGATGACGGTGAAGCAATGATTGTTTCTGTTGTCGAGGTTGACGCCGAATCGGTGGTGCTCGACGCCAATCATCCGCTGGCTGGTGAGGATCTGCACTTTGAGATTGAACTGGTAGAGATTCTCTAAGCTGGTCGACAGCTTTTGACCGAACAAAAGACGGGGAGGCTTTATGCCTCCCCGTCTTTTGTTTAGCGAGGACTGATCCCTCTTATCTTTTTTCGGTCAACCTTTATATTAATTATCCGTCTAACTCTTGCGAACTGATGCGTTCGGGCTTATTCTGAACCCCGACCCACCCAGGCCCTTTTTTGCTCAGTTCGGACTGTTATCTGATTGTTGTTGTCACCGCATACGTGCGGCTGAGGCTTTGCCCTGATGAAATGTTCTGTCACCCTGTCTGTTCTTTTTCTTTGGCTGTTCCTGCTGACGCAAACAGCCGCAGCCGATGCAACTCCACCTGAATCGTTGCGTTTGACCCTGCCGGAGGCGGTGAATCTCGCTTTGTCTGATAACCCGGCCATGCATCTCGCCCGCAACCAGCAGGAGTCGGCGCAGGTGTCGGTCAGCTCCGCCCGCGGTAACTTTCTCCCCGACCTCAAGGCCAGCGCCGGTGCCAGTGAGCGCTACAGCCAGCAGCCACCGCCATTCGATGATGTTGATTCCCGTTCCATGAACCTCGGACTCTCTTCAAGTCTCAACCTGTTCAACGGTTTTGCTGACAGTGCCGGCCTCGGCAGTGCACGCCGCCAGCTCGATGCCGTCAGTGCCGGGCTGTTACGCCAACAGCAGACCACTGCCTATGACGTTGCCGTTGCTTATATTGTTGTTCTCGGTACCCGGGAACTGGTCACCGTTGCCGAAGAGAGTCTGGCCCGAGAAGTCGCCCTCCTTGATCAGGTCGAAGCGTTCTACAAAGCCGGCGTACGGTCAGTGACCGATTTTTACCAGCAGCAGGCCGCCAAGGCTCAGGCCGAGCTCGACCTGCTCGATGCAAAGCGCAACCTTGAAGTGGTACAGCTCAAGCTGGTGCAGAGCCTTGGCCAGCAACCACCTTTTGCCGTCGACCCGCAACCAGTCGACACCTTGATTCTGGTCGATGCCCTGCAGGGGCCGGAGCCGACCGCGGCTTTGAACCTGGCCCTGGAACTGCGTCCCGATCTGATCGCGCAAAACTGGCAGGTTGAAGCGGCGCGGGAATCGATTCGTCAAAGGCGCTCCGGCAACCTGCCGCGGCTCGATCTGACCGCCGCCGCCAATACCGGTTACAGCTCGCTCAACAGCGGCCGTGATGTCGGCGAACAACTCAGCCATGACCAAGGCAGCGCTTCCCTCGGTCTGACCTTGAGCGTGCCGATCTTCGATCGCAGCCAAACCAGCAGCAGCGTTGCCCAGGCGCAGATTGCCGAGCGTAACGCCGTGGTCGAACTGCAGCGACTGCGCCAGCAGATCGGTGTCGAAGTCGGCCAGGCCCTGGCTGATTATCATCACGCCGAACTGAAACTCACCGTCTCGCGGACCAAACTTAACGCTGCCAGGCAGGCGCTGGAGGCATCCGAAGCCCGTTACCGCGCCGGAGCCTCGAGCTGGGTCGATCGCACCGCGGCACGGGCCACCTTTGTCAGTGCTCAGGGCGACGAAGTGCGGGCCCGCTACGCCCTGCTACAACAGGGCCTCGCAGTCGGTTATGCCCGCGGTGATCTGGAAACCTTGCTGACCCGGTTTAATCCGGCTTAAGGAACAACAATGAAACGCTCCCGTTTGCTCTGGACCAGTGCCGCGGTGCTGCTGTTGCTCGCCATCGGCTTTGTCGCCCTGCTACTCAATAACGATTCCGGTTCGCTACCGCTCACCTATAAAAGCACCGAAGTGCGCCGTGGCCTGTTTGAACGCACGGTGTCGAGCACCGGCACTCTGGCGGCGGTGGAGACCATCACCGTCGGCACCGAGGTCTCAGGCACCATCGACCGGATCATGGTCGATTTCAATGATCAGGTGAAAAAAGGGCAGGTGCTGGCGACGCTCAAACCCGACCTGTTTGCGGCGGCTGTCGCCGAGTCGCAGGCCTCCTTGTTGCGTGCTGAGGCCGATCTGTCCCAGTTTGAGCGCGAGCTGGAACGCAATCGCCCCCTGTACGACAAAGGGTTTCTCACCGAGCAGGAGTTTTTGCCGCTGCGTTACAATGTCGATCGTGGCCGGGCGACTGTCGCCTCGGCACAAGCCTCTTTATCTCGGTCGCAGACCAATCAGCGCAACGCCACCATCCGTTCTCCGATCGACGGCACCGTTATCCAGCGCAGCATCGACGCCGGTCAGACGGTGGCGGCGAGCCTCAATACGCCGGAGCTGTTTGTGATCGCCCGGGATCTTTCACGGATGCAGATTGAAGCCGACGTCGATGAAACCGACATCGGTCAGATCCTCCCGGAACAGGCGGTCCGCTTCTCGGTCCAGAGTTATCCTGATCGTAGCTTTAATGGCATTGTCCGTCAGGTTCGTCTACAACCGCAGACCATCCAGAATGTCGTCACCTACACCGTCATTGTCGAGGCTGAAAATTCAGATGGTGTGCTGTTGCCGGGGATGACCGCCACCGTCGATTTTGTCGTCAATCACCTTGAGGGGGCACTGCTGTTACCGACTGCCGCTCTTCGATTTACCCCGGCGGGAAAAACGTCCGAGGCGCCGGTCAAAAAAGCCGACAAGGTGAAGAAATCGACGGTTGATCAAAACCGGACGGTTTATCTGCTCCAGCCCGACGGCAGCCTGAAGCCGTTGCCGGTAACGCTGGTCGATAGCGACGGGCAGCTGGCAGCCATCGATGGTGAGGGGGTAAGGGAAGGGCTGTCAGTGGTCACCGGTATCGATCAGACCGCCACCGACGCCAAGAAAAGCTTCTCCCTGTTCGGCGCCATGCGCGGAAAACGCAAGTGATGAGCGCCGCCACGTTAGTGGTTCGTGATGTCACCAAGGTCTTCGATCTTGGCGCGGTCCAGGTCCATGCCTTGCGCGGTGTCACGTTGCAGATAACGCAGGGTGAATTTGTTGCCATCATGGGGACATCGGGCAGCGGTAAATCGACGTTGATGAATATCCTCGGTTGTCTCGATCTCCCCAGCGACGGCGATTACCTGCTCGAAGGCGTTGCAGTTGCCGAGCTTGGCCGCAACGCGCTGGCCAGCATCCGCAACGAAAAGATCGGTTTTGTCTTCCAGGGTTTCAACCTGCTGGCGCGGACCACGGCGCTGGAGAATGTCGAGCTGCCGATGCTCTACGACCGCCGGCACCGTATCCTTGATCCGGCGGCGGCAGCCGAAGCAGCCCTGGTCCGGGTCGGTCTCGGTGATCGTCTCGATCATGTCCCCAACCAGCTGAGTGGCGGTCAGCAGCAGCGGGTCGCCATCGCCCGCGCCCTGGTGACTCAGCCGGCGATCATCCTTGCTGATGAACCGACCGGCAATCTTGACAGCCACACCACCCTTGAAGTCCTTTCGGTCTTCCAGCAGCTCAATCGTGAAGGGATGACCATCGTTATTGTGACCCACGAGTCCGAAGTCGCCCGCTATTGCAGCCGTATTATCGAACTGCGCGATGGGCGCGTGCAGCGCGACGCAGTGGTGCCCTCGCCCCGACTGGCAACCGCCGATCTGGCGGCGATCCAGCAGGAGGCTGTGCTATGAAGTGGCGCAAGCTGATCCAGGTCGCCTTAAAGAGCATCGCCCGCAACAAAATGCGCACCCTGCTGACCATGCTCGGCATCATCATCGGCGTCGGTTCGGTTATCACCATGGTGGCGTTGGGAGAAGGCTCTTCGCGCGATATCGAAGGGCAGGTGGCCAGCCTTGGCACCAATTTGCTGATGATCCGCTCCGGTAGTGCTCATGTCGGCGGTGCCCGTGGCGGCGCCGGCACTCTGGAATCCCTCTCCATGACCGATGTTGCTCAGCTGCGCGATGCATCGACCCTGCTGCAGGGCGTGTCGCCTGAAGTGCGGGTCAGCTCCCAGGTCATTGCCGGTGGCAACAACTGGAACACCTCTATCACCGGCGTTTCCCCCGAATATTTCATGATCCGCAACTACCAGGTAGAGACCGGTGACTCCTTTGGTGAACGAGAAATCCGCACCCGGGCCAAGGTCGCCCTGCTCGGCAAGACCGTCGCCAAAGAGCTGTTCCCCGGTGTCGACCCCATCGGCGCTGCCATCCGCATTCGCAATGTACCGTTCAAGGTCATCGGTGTTCTGGTCAGCAAGGGGCCGTCGGCGTTCGGGACTGATCAGGATGATCTCATTCTCGCCCCGTCGACCACCGTTCTTTATCGTTTGAGTGACGGCAAAACCGTCCGCTCCATTGTCGCCAGCGCTGTCAGTCCGGAGAGTATGGAGTCGGCCAAGAAAGAGATCGGCGCCATCCTGCGCGATGCGCACCGGATATCGGCTGACGAGATTGACGATTTTCATATCAACGATCAGACCGAAATCAACCAGATGGCAACGAGAGTCACCGGCACCTTGACCCTGTTGCTGTCGGCCATTGCCGCCGTCTCCTTGCTGGTCGGTGGCATCGGTATCATGAATATTATGCTGGTCTCAGTGACCGAGCGCACCCGTGAAATCGGCATCCGCCTCGCCATCGGTGCCCGGCCCCTCGATATCCTCGCCCAGTTCCTGGTCGAAGCGGCGATCCTGAGTCTTTTAGGCGGTGTCATCGGCATCGTCGGTGGTCTCGGCACCGCCTGGGGGCTCGGCGCCCTGATCGGTATCAGTATCGTCGTCAATCCGACTGTCATTATCGTCGCCGTGCTGTTCACCGGTGCCGTCGGTATCTTCTTTGGCTTCTATCCGGCGCGCAAGGCAGCAAATCTCAATCCGATTGATGCGCTACGCTACGAATAGCACCTGGTTTTAACGGCAAATCCAAAGGCAATTGGCCACAGATGACACAGATTTTCACAGATCAAACCGGTGAAAACACTCAAAGTCTTAAACGCAATTGGACGCAGATCAAATCTGATGAACGCAGATTTTGTAAGGCTTTAAAGCAATAGCCAGAGATGACACAGATTTTCACAGATAAACCGGTGAACACCACGTAAAGCCAGAAACCAATTGGCCGCTGATTAGCTTTGGTTTTAAAATCAAAAACAAGCTTTGCCTTTGTTTTAATAATCAGTGTCAATCCGTGAAATCTGTGGCTGGGTTTACAGTTTTCCAGGTTTAACAAGCCTGATCCGATTTGATCAGATGTGATCTGCGTCCCATTAGCCTTTTCCCTTGGTCTGCTTTGCCCTTTACTTGTCTTTTCCTGCCAAAACCTGTAACTTGCCGTCTCGATTCGCTTCTTTGTTCAGCCCAAAGAGACCACAGCTATGATCAGACAACTGGTACGCTTCGGGATTGTCGGCGTCAGCGCGGTGTGTGTGCACTGGCTGGTGGTGGCTGCTCTGGTGCCATCACTCGATCTTCATCCTTTGGTGGCCAACATCTTCGGCTCGCTGAGTGCGTTTCAGGTCAGCTACTGGGGTCACCGGATCTGGACCTTCAAGGCGCGCAGCCTCGGCCATCGTCAGACCCTGCCACGCTTCATCGTTGTTGCCTGTCTCAGCTTCTCCATTAACGAATCGCTCTACTTTCTGCTGCTGCGTTACACGACCCTCGATTATCGTTTAGCCCTGTTTCTCATCCTCGGTTGCGTTGCGAGTGTCACTTTTGTCCTCAGTCGGCAATGGGCGTTTCACCAGCGTAAAAAACATGATGTACAACTACGAAAAAAATAGTACACAAGGAAGAGGGCGCCGGGAGTATGAGATTTACATCTCATGCTCTATTGATTGACTGTTTGCTGAATTCAGAAAGGTTTAAAATGACTCTGGCCATTATCGCCGTCATTTTTGGTTTGGCACTGCTGGTCTGGAGTGCCGATCGTTTTGTCGACGGGGCTGCGGTTACGGCGCAGCACCTGGGGATGCCGCCACTTCTGATTGGCATGGTGATCGTCGGTTTCGGCACCTCGGCACCGGAGATGGTGGTTTCGGCTATCTCGGCTCTGCAGGGCAACCCCGGTATTGCCCTCGGCAACGCCTATGGTTCGAACATCGCTAATATTGCATTGATTCTCGGTGTGACCGCCCTGGTCAGCCCGATTGTCGTTCAGTCCCAGGTTCTGCGCAAGGAGTTGCCGCTATTGTTCGGGGTCACCTTGCTGGCGGCGGCACAACTGGTCGATGGGGAGCTGTCGCGCGGTGATGCCTGGGTTCTTCTCGGTCTGTTTTTTCTGGTTATGGGCTGGTCGATTTACAACGGACTGCGTAAAAAAGATGATGCCCTGCAAGAAGAGGTGACGGCAGAATTGACTGCGCATGCCATGAGTCTGAAAGCGGCGCTGATCTGGCTGTCGACGGGACTGGTCCTGCTGATCATCAGTTCGCGACTGCTGGTCTGGGGGGCGGTGATTGTCGCTCAGAGTTTTGGTGTCAGTGATCTGGTGATCGGTCTGACGGTTATCGCTATTGGCACGTCGCTGCCAGAGCTGGCCTCATCTCTGGCGGCAACGCGCAAGGGGGAACACGACATTGCGCTGGGGAACGTCCTCGGCTCCAATCTGTTCAATACTCTGGCCGTCGTCGGCATCGCCGGAGCGATTGCACCGATGTCAGTCCCTGAATCGGTCCTTTCCCGCGATGTTCTCTGTATGGGAGGGCTGACCGTGGCGCTGTTCTGCTTTGCTTACGGTTTTCAGGGTCGTGCCAGTCGCATCAATCGGATCGAAGGAGCCATCCTTCTGGCCAGCTATATTGGTTACAGTTCCTATCTGGCCTTCACGGTATTTTCCCGGCATGTGTGATCTCAAAGCTTATGCCGTGCGAGCAATTTAGTCGGTGGTTTAGAAATTTGCGAACGGCCGGGTAGGCGCGGTCTCCGCGAAACGGCTGACGTCAGCCTGTAAAACAGGCCGTTAAAAATCCGCCTGTTTTACAGGTTGCAGGATGGTCTCATGGTTCTGATTATTCGGCTTTCTTAAGGTGCTTTTCTTCGAGCTGCTGCATCTCTTTCTGCTGTTTCTGCTCAAGTTCCCGCTTCTGCTTTTCGTACCGCAGGCGGAGTTGCTCCTGCTCTTTCTTGTAGCCGTCATCCATTTTCTTGACGCGATTTTGATATTGAGTTTCCAATCGCGTCCGTTCCTCATCATAAGTCCGGGTCCGTGTCTGATCTTTATCGCCATGCTCCATGCTCCCGGAATCCATCTCCTTCTGACTGCGCTGTTCGGTCTCCATGCGGGAACCGTTATGGACGCCAGTCATCGACCCGGACCCACCCCCTTTACCTGCCGCAACAGCACTTGATGTCAAAGATGCCAAAAAAACCCCTGTCACCAGCATGATTATAATCCTGAATCTGTTCATCGATGCTCTCCTTTACGGTTCGACCATCCTGCGTGTGCTAGAGTCTAGTGCAGGCCGAAGCCATTTCAAGTGCAACTGTTAAAAAATGTTAACTAGTGCTGATTACGTATCGGATTGTCAGGTTTAATGGATATCCGCTATGATTACTTATGGAAAACGAATGTGACGAGGATCGATATGGAAAGCGTTACGCTGGAAGTTGGAACTGGCACCTATCGTCTCAAGGCCTTCCTGTTCCTTGTCGGGGCTGATCTGCAAGTTGTCATTTACGGTGGTGATCAACCCCATGTCGGCGCGGTTGCGGTTGCCCGTGTTGATGCAGACGGAAGCGTGTCGGTTGATTTGATCGGTATCGGCAGTCATCGTGAGGGGATTGTGGTTGAACCGGCGGCCGTACGACTGGCAACGGCCCTCGGCACAACTGTTGTGGTCTGCGCCGGCATGCACTGGGAACAGATCGACGCCGCCGGGATCGCAATTGTGTTGGATAATGCCCGGCTTCTGGTTGAGGATGTCTTGCAGTATATGTTGTTAAAGTCTGATTGTTGATCGAAAGTAAACCCGGCCAATTGGTCGGTTGTTTTATAGAGACTGAATTTGCAATGTTTCAAACCTGCTACAAGACCGATCTCCACTTATCTTGAAATCTGTTTAGTCCTTATATCAACTGTCTCGAAAAACAATAAATCGTTGGAGTCAGACGACTGCCTGACTCCAACGATTTTATTAAGTTTCATGTCAAGATACCGGGCTTTACGGGGTTGTAATGGTAGTTGAATTTAAGGTGCCAGCAGTTTGTGCCAGAGCGCGACCCATCGTGATTACCCTGTCATATTCTCCGGTGTCGGGGGGCGCATCGTTCGAGGTGTAGATACGCCCATTTTTTGTGTCACTAATTTGCAGTTATGAGACTCAGCGGATCAAACTGGAGATGCCAAACAGAATAAGATAGCCGGCGACGATGTAATTCAATGCCTTGGGAATCGCCAGGATCATGATCCCTGCCAAAATCGCTAAGATCGGTTGCAATTGCACATACATAAAGAGGACTCCTATAGGGGTTGTTATCCCAAGCCGTGTTTGACTTTATTCAAAAAGCGACAGGGGAGGGGGCTCGTTTTTCAAGTTGAATCACGGCTGATCAGGTTGCTCTGTGTTTTTGCATGACACACTCTAACCTGATCACCTTGAGCTTAATCACGATCATGTTTGTCTTTACGATTGTCATGGCTGTTATGGCCATTGTCATGGCCACCATTATGATGATGCCCAAACCATCTCGGCCCCCAGACACAACCCGATAGCATCGATGTGATCAGGAGCAGAACGAACAGCTTGCCAAAAAGTATTTTTTTCATAAGAAACCTTTCCTTTCCATGGTTGATAGATGGGAGGTCCTCCCGGAGCCTGAACTCCGGGAGGGCCCACCTCTCTGCTGCGACAAGTGAGAGGGCCTTGTCTTACAGAGAAGGTTCAGTAATGGCCGTTGCATTCAATGTGACTGCGGTCTGGGCCAGAGCTCGGCCGTTCATCACGGCGCCGGTATTAAACGAGATCTGCGTTTGGCTCAGGATAATGCCTTTAAAGTCAGCAGCCGTACCCAGGGTCGCCTGGTCTGAAACCTGCCAGAAGATGTTTTTAGCTTGGGCTCCGCCAATCAAGCTTACGATGGCGCTGTTGCTGACGGTAAGGTCCTGAGCGATCTGAAAGATCCAGGCGTCGTCGGCTCCCCCTTCGAGAGTTACGCATTGCCCCCCCCTTGGGGGCTCTTTTCAGGTTAAGGGGAGTGGCGAACTTGATTGCTCACCACTCCCCTTGATTTTGATCTGTTGTTCTTTGTTCCTAAGGAACGGTTACCACACTCTGATCAATATTGATTGCCGTTTGCGCCAACAGCCTGCCGTTGATCGAGGCAAGATTTCCGAAGGTAATGGCAGTTTTGCTCAGGACAACCCCTTCGAAATGTGATCTTGCGCCAACGGTCACGCCACCGGCAACCTGCCAGAAGACATTCTGGGGAAGAGCTCCACCGGTCAGGATAATGGCCAAATCGGCGCCCATGCCGAGCGTACCGTTTACCTGGATGATCCAGACATCGGTTGCCGTACCATCAAGAGTGATATCAGTCGTAATGGCCAGGGCACCGTCCCAGGTATAGATGCCAGCGCCGAGAGGTGCAGCACCCAGGGTTGCAGGAGGTATGTTGTGTTTCGCGGCATCTATGAAGAGCCGACTCGCGGCATCGTCATAGGCTGCTTCCATATTGAGAACGGCAATCCCGAGGTTGGTCGGTGTAGGCTCTGCATAATCAGCAGCGTAGAGTTTATAAGGTGCGACGACTTGAACTGATGTCGAATAGACATCAGACGCGTCAGCGGCTGCCGTCTCTGACCATCCGGTCAAGGAACCTCTGGCGGCCGGGCTCACACCGACATTGCCGGTTACGCTAGAGGTCGGCATGGTGTCGACACCCGTTTTTGCCAGCAGGGCAAAGTTACCAGCAGTCCCGATGTCAACGCTCCCTGCTGCGGTGGAGACGGCCCCTGAAGGGATCATGGCAGCGCTTGAAGAAGTGTTACTGTCACTCCCGCAACCGGCCAAAGTAAATGACAACAAAATGGCCAACAATCCAAACGTCTGTTTTAATGCTCTATTCATGGTGTTACCTCTCATCTCAACGTTAAATATAATTATTTAACTGTTTCATAGGTATCGCAACGAACGTGCCAGCGCTGATTTTAGTAATAAAAACTTTTAACTTATTGATATTTATGAACAATTTAAATATCGAGAATCTTCAAGGAAAAGGGGCCGCTGCTTAAAGCTGTGATATATGACGGTTCTGTCGTCTGTGGCGGATATGATGGCTATATTTTTAGTGCAATTTATCTTTTTTGCGCCCAGTATGATCTCAGTAAATTATGAAAATGCTTATATCTCAAGTATTTCCAGAATAATGCGACTCACCTGGATCCCGCAAAATATGACGAGATGGCTCTGCAGGGTTGACCCTCTCTCCTTCGCAGAGAGGTGGAAGGCCACTATTACCGCGAAAACTTCAGAGCAGTTGTCCCCCACCGCAAAACGACAAAAGAGATTCATAGCCGGGATGAGTCCCGCCGCAAACCGGATCCAGATAGGGGAGTTTAAGGTGAGGCTTTTTTTTTAGTATGAGACAAAGATTTTCCCCACGGCTGGGTCAAAGGAATTTGTTATGAAAAGCACCAAAAGCAAGTTGTTGCAGGTCGAAGAGGCCAACTTACGTCTGCTTGCAGAAGCGCAATCGATGGAAAGATCAGCGAAAGTTTTATTCCCTCGCAACGATGAAGAGGCGAAGCGGCTGGTCCACGAACTTGAGGTTCAGCAGATTGAGCTGGAGATACAGAGTGAAGAGCTCCGAAATGCGCAGGAAAAGCTTGAGACGTCGCGGGATAAATATTCCGAACTCTATGACTTTGCTCCGGTTGGTTATTTTACTTTTGATGCGCAGGGGCTGATCCAGGAGATCAATCTGGCCGGCGCCAGTCTGCTGGGAATTGAGCGGGAACTGCTCGCCGATATTCCGATTAGCCGTTTCATCGCTGATGCCGAGGGGAGAAAAGTTTTTAGCTGTCACCTCAAGAATGTTTTACAAAAAAACGATATGCAGGGATGCGAAATCAAACTGACGCAAAAAAACGGTCAGGTAATTCACACCCAGGTACAAAGTACCGCCCTGGGGACGAATGAGAGCGAAGGGAGGGATATCCTCTCCTCCATCGTCGATGTCACGGTGGCCAAGGAGCTGGAATCCGAAATTCAGGATGCCCGGGAATATTCCGAGAACATCGTCGAAACTCTGCGGGCGCCTCTTCTGGTGCTCGGCTCCAATCTGGAGATTCTCACAGCCAACCACTGCTTCTACGAGACGTTCAAGGTCACGCCTGAGGAGACCATCGGCAATTTCATCTATGACGTCGGCAACCGGCAATGGGACATCCCCCAGCTGCGACTGATGGTTGAAGAGATCCTCCCCCAGAATACCGTCATCAAGGACTATGAGGTGGAGCATGATTTTCCCGGCATCGGCCGCAAGATTATCTTACTCAGCGCCCGGCAGATCTTTCGTGAGAAAATCGGCTCGGACATTATCCTGCTGGCCATGGAGGACATTACCGAGCGCAGACAGCTGGAGACGGAAATTCAGGATGCCAGGGAATATGCCGAAAATATTGTCGAGACCCTGCGTGAGCCGCTGGTGGTGCTCAATTTTGATTTAAAAATCCTCACCGCCAACCACAGCTTCTACGAGATGTTCAAGGTGACCCCCGAGGAGACCATCGGTAATTTCATCTACGATGTCGGCAACCGGCAATGGGATATTCCCCAGTTACGGCTTCTGGTCGAGGAGATCCTCCCTCTGGATACCGTCATCAATGGCTATGAAGTCGAACACGATTTTCCCGGTATCGGCCACAAATTTATCCTGCTCAACGCGCGGCAGATCTTCCGCGAAAAAATCGGCTCGGACATTATCCTGCTGGCCATGGAAGACATTACTGAGCGAAAACAGGCGGAGTCGGCTCTGGTTCAGGCCGGAGCCTTGCAAAACGCGATTTTCCACAGCGCCAACTTCTCCAGCATCGCCACCGACGCCAAAGGTGTCATCCAGATCTTCAACGTAGGCGCCGAACGGATGCTTGGCTACACCGCCGCAGAAGTTATGAACAAGATCACCCCGGCCGACATTTCCGATCCCCAGGAAGTCATCGCCCGCGCCCATGCGCTCAGTAAAGAGCTCGAGACCAAGATCACCCCGGGCTTTGACGCTCTGGTGTTCAAGGCGCGGCGTGGCATCGAGGATATTTACGAGCTGACCTACATCCGCAAGGATGGGAGTCGCTTCCCGGCGGTGGTCTCCGTCACCGCCCTGCGTGATGATCAGCAGCGCATCATCGGCTATCTGCTCATCGGCACCGACAACACCGCACGCAAACAGATCGAGGAAGAGCAGAAGATCCTCAGCCAGCGCCTGCAGGACCAGCAGTTCTACACCCGCAACCTCATTGAAGCCAACATCGATGCGATCACGACCACCGATCCGTCCGGCATCATTACTGATGTCAACAAGCAGATGGAGGCACTCACCGGCTGCACGCGCGAGGAACTGATCGGAACGCCGTTCAAGGATCACTACACCGATCCTTCGCTGGTTGAGGCCGGGATCGAGCGGGTGTTGGAAGAGATCAACATCTCCAATTATGAACTCATTGCAAGGGCCAGAGATGGTAAGGAGACGGTGGTCTCCTTTAACGCCAACACCTTCTACGACCGGAACGGCGGGTTGCGAGGTATTTTTTTCGGGGCGCGTGACGTCACCGAGCGCAAACGTCTGGACATGGCGTTGCTGGAAAAGAACGTCGAGCTGGAGAGCGCCAGGTCAGTGGCCGAAAAAGCCAACCTCGCAAAATCGGATTTCCTTTCCAGCATGAGCCACGAACTGCGGACGCCACTCGGCGCGATCCTCGGATTTGCCCAGCTGATGGAATCGGGAAAGCCGGAGCCGACCCCCGCCCAGAAGCGGAGCATCGATCAGATTCTCAAGGCCGGCTGGTATCTGCTGGAACTGATAAACGAAATCCTCGACCTGGCACTGATTGAGTCCGGAAAACTCTCGTTGTCGCTGGAGCCGGTCCCGCTTGAGGATATCTTGCACGAATGTGAAATCATGGTTGAACCCCAGGCGAAAGAACGGGATATCCGTGTGATCTTTACCGGAATGACATCGCCCTACTTTGTCAACGCCGACCGGACCCGGGTGAAGCAGCTACTCCTTAATCTGCTTTCCAATGCGATCAAGTACAACAAGGCATACGGTACGATTACGGTGAGTTGTACCCTGACCCCAGAAGATTATATCCGGATCAGTGTCCGGGATACCGGCGCCGGGCTGACTCCGGAGCAGCTGTCGCAACTCTTCCAGCCTTTCAACCGTCTGGGTCAGAAGGGGGACGTCGAAGAAGGGACCGGTATCGGACTGGTGGTCTGTAAACGTCTGGCCGAATTGATGGGTGGGGTCATTGGTGTTGAAAGCACGGTCGGAGAAGGGAGTGTCTTCTGGTTTGAACTGATTCGGACGACGGAGCATCAGGCGTCCACCAACGTGGACCAGGGCAATATCAGCGTCGCAACGGCCGATCAAACAGGTGAGCAGAAGAGCACCCTGCTCTACGTTGAAGATAACCCGGCGAACCTGATGCTGGTCGAAGATCTTCTGGCTCGCCGCCCCGATATCCGCTTTCTGAGTGCGAAAGAGGCAATTACTGGCATCGAGATAGCGCGCAGCACCATCCCCGATGTCATCCTGATGGACATCAACCTTCCTGGCATCAGCGGCGTCGATGCCCTGAAAATCCTGGCAGACATCCCGGAAACAGCGCACATCCCGGTTGTAGCCTTAAGTGCCAATGCTGTCCCCCGCGATATCGAAAAGGGGTTGGAGGCCGGTTTTTTTCGCTATCTCACCAAACCGATCAAGGTTGACGAGTTCATGGCGACCCTGGACCTGACACTGAAACATGCCAAAACTGAAGCGGCCAAAGCAGCCGAAAAGGGGAAAAGCAATTCATGATCGCTGCCAAAATACTTAACGCCAAAATCCTGATCGTCGACGACCAGATGAGCAATGTGGAGCTTTTGGACCAGTTGTTGAGTGAAACAGGCTACACTTGCGTGACCTCAACAACGAAATCGGAAGAGGTCTGCGCGCTGCATCGCAAAAACAATTATGACCTGATTCTGCTCGACCTGCTGATGCCCGGGATGGACGGCTTCCAAGTGATGGAGGCCCTGCAGGCGGAAAACCCGGAGAACTATATTCCGGTCCTGGTAATTACCGCCAAACCGGCACACAAGCTGCGGGCCCTCGAAGTCGGCGCCAAAGATTTTGTCAGCAAGCCGTTTGAATTGGTCGAAGTCAAGACGCGAATCCGCAATATGCTGGAAGTGCGGATGTTGTACAAAACGGTTGAGAATCACAACAAAGTGCTGGAAGAGACGGTGCAAGAGCGGACCATCGACCTGACCAGTGCGAATCTGCAACTGACCCAGGAGGTGGAGGAGCGGAAAAGGGCCGAACATTCACTGCAGGAAACCTATACTGAGATCAAACGGTTGAAAGACCGGCTCAATGAGGAGAACATCTACCTGCGGCAGGAGGTTGACCAGAAGTACAACTTCGGTGAAATTGTCGGGCAAAGCGCTGCCCTCGCGGTTGTCTATTCCCAGGTCCAGCAGGTTGCGCCGATGAATGCGACCGTTCTTCTTCTGGGTGAGACCGGTACTGGAAAGGGTGTGGTGGCGCGGGCCATCCACCGCAGTAGTACGCGCAAGGACCGACCAATCATCACCGTCAACTGTACAACCCTTCCGGCTACGTTGGTGGAGAGCGAGCTCTTCGGCCGCGAAAAGGGGGCGTTTACCGGTTCTGACGCCCGGCAGATCGGCCGCTTTGAGCTCGCCGATGGCGGCACCATCTTTCTCGACGAAATTGGTGAAATGCCGCTGGAGCTGCAAGGCAAACTCCTACGGGTGATTCAGGACGGTGAGTTCGAACGCCTGGGCAGTCCCCGCACCATCAAGACCGATGTGCGGATCATCGCGGCGACCAACCGCAATCTGAAAGAAGCGATCCGCAATGGCACATTCCGTCAGGATCTTTATTACCGGCTCAATGTTTTCCCTATCACCTTGCCGCCTCTCCGGGAGCGCAAGGATGATATCCCGCTCCTCGTCAATCATTTCGTCGCTATATTCAACAAAAAAATTGGCAAAAAGATAGAGATCGTAACGACAAACACCCTGAACATCCTGCAGGACTATCATTGGCCAGGTAATGTAAGGGAGCTGGAAAGTATTATCGAGCGGGCGGTCATCATCAGCCCGGGAAACTCTCTTGAGGTTTTGGACCGTTTCGATTCGGTTCAGGAAAAAGATCTGATTGTCGGTGGGATTGACGGTCAAGAAGTCAAGGCCCTCTCTGAACTGGAACATAATCATATTCGCCAGGTGTTGTTGCAAACCGGCTGGCGCATCGAGGGAAAAAACGGCGCAGCGCTGCTTTTGGGTCTTAACCCCAGTACCCTGCGCGCCCGGATGCGAAAATTATGCATCACCCGGCAATAGTGTGACGAGAGGGGGCGTGGCTAATCTTCTAAATGATATCTGCGATGTCGCTCCGGCATCTTGACTTTCGGCTTGCGGCCGCTGTTCGATAACATACAATCAAAAACCCCCGAGAGATCGGGGGTTTTTGTTTTTTATCGGTATTGTTTTGAAGAAGGCGTGACTCGAAATAATTGGCCATCTGTCCAGTATTAAACGAAGAATTTCTCAGCAGTTGCTTTACGTACCCCAAAATCTACCCCGAAACTTTCGTAGGAGTCATACAAGCGCTTATTTTTGAACCGTACTCTCAATCCTCGAAGAGCTGGCCCACCGTACTCATCGGCATAAACATTCTGGTCCTGCCGTTGTTGTCGCACAGGATCTCAAACCCGAATTTTGTGTAAAAATCCTGGGCCGCCTGGTTGAGGCAATCGACAACCACTGCATAAGCTCTCATGTGGGCATGGATGCTCCAGAGATGCTCCAGAGCTTTAATCAGTGTGATCTTGCCCAGTCCTTGCCCCTTGATTTCTGCATGCACAGCAAGTTGGGCGATCAGGAAGACCGGAATAGGGTAGTGCGGAAGTTTTTTGGCAACTGCTGCCGGGAGTGTTTGTCTTTCAATCTGGCTCGGAGCAATCGAATAAAAGCTGCAAATGGGGTATTTACCATCAGGTAAAGGAGAGGCGGCTGGTAGCACCATTGTTCGGCTAATTCCAGCCGCCATATGTTTTGCTGCTTTGGTTTTGATGAATTCGTTCAACTCGTCCTCACCGCTGTCGAATGAACTGCGGTCATGGACTTTTTTGTCAAGCTCAACGAATTCCTTTGCCCAGCTCACTTGATCTCTTGCTTTCGGGTGAAGGTCAGGGCTTCGCGCAGGGCTTTGTTGGGCTGTTTCGCGGTCTCGCAGGCGTGCATGAAGCGATCAAAGATGTCGTCGCTTAAAGTGATGCTTTCATGTTGTGCAATGACTTTGGATGCATTTTCATCCATTAGCTGCACGACATACTCTGTGAGACTGCGCATTCCAAGCAGGGCAGAAGCCTTCTCTGCCTTTTGCTTGACTTCCAGATCAAGTTTCATGTCAAGACGTGCGGTCGCCATGTGAGTTCTCCATTGTGCTTGTACGGATTGTTTCCGTACTCTTAGGTGAACTATAGATGTCTTCCAGGGAGATGTCAATTGGTACGGATGATTTACGTACACAGAGTAGGGGTGGGTTTTTAAACTGTCTTTTTCAGCTTCTTAGATTTCTTCCAGCATTTATGGTTTCAGTGTTAAGACTTGTTCAAATCAAATCCTTGAAAAGGGGGATCCAAGTTGTAGTGAACCTTGCCAGCCCGATAAAATGGAAGGTGGTTGACTGCCCTTTGAAGTAAAAAAAGCCCGACCAATTGGCCGGGCTTTACTTTTTTATCTGGTGCCGAAGGCGAGACTCGAACTCGCATGGGCTTGCACCCGCCACCCCCTCAAGATGGTGTGTCTACCAATTCCACCACTTCGGCCAAACAGGTTGTCTTTATACTGATTCGCTCCCCCGGTGTCAATAGGGAATTGTTTCAGTTTTTAACCGGTGCCGGTGCAGGCGCAGGTTCCGTTGCCGGTGTCGGCATCGCGCTGTCTTGAGTTTGTGCCGGAGCAACCATCTCCGGCATGATGCTCGATGCGCCGGGCTGGCCGTAGAAATAGGCGAGGGAGAGGCTGGTCAGCATGAAAATAACTGCAGCACTGACCGTGACCCGGTGCATGAAGTTCTTGCCGCCGCCAGCGCCAAAGACGGTCTGGCTGGAACCGGCCCCGAAGGAAGCGCCGATTTCGGCCCCTTTGCCGGCCTGCAGCAGGACAATAATAATCAGGGCGATACAAACAACCACGTGCAGAATAATCAGTAATGTTGCCATGCGTGTTCTAGCTCCTGTCTATCGTTTTTGCGGATGCGCAATCTAGCACAGTTGCCGACAAAAGGAAAAGGTAATTTATTAGCCAAAACGGACGATGCGGGCGAAGTCCTCGGCTTTCAGGCTGGCTCCGCCGACCAGGGCGCCGTCGATATCGTCTTGCGCCATCAATCCGTCGACATTATCCGGTTTGACGCTGCCGCCGTATAGAATCCGGGTGTTGTCGGCAGTCGCCTGATCATAACTGCCCCGTAGTAGTCCTCGCAGAAAAGAATGCACTTCCTGTGCATCTTCGTTGCTGGCGGTCTTGCCGGTGCCAATGGCCCAGACTGGCTCATAGGCAATGACCACGTTTTGCAAAACGGTCGCATCGAGACCCGCAAGGCCGCCTTTGGTCTGCCGGGTCAGGACATCAAGGATCTCGCCGTTTTCACGCTCTTCAAGAGTTTCGCCGACGCAAAGGATAGCGGTCAAACCGGCGGCAAGTACCGCTTTCACCTTGCGGTTAATAAACGCATCGTCTTCAGCGAAAAGTTGCCGCCGCTCGGAGTGGCCGACGATGACTGCACTACAACCGGCATCTTTGAGCAGTTGCGGTGAAATCTCACCGGTAAAGGCGCCGGTGGTCTCCGGGTAACAATTTTGCGCCCCGAGCTGAATATTGCTCCCCGCCAGAAGCGGTGCCAGAACCGCCAGCGCGGTAAACGGGGGGGCAACAAGAATATCGCAGCTGTCGACACCAGCGACGGCAGCTTTCAGAGCGGTGACCAGCGCTACGGACTCGTCGCGGGTTTTGTGCAGTTTCCAGTTGCCGGCAATCAGAGGTCTGCGCATGGATTGACTCCTTTTATTCTTGCGCCGTTGGCGGCGCGTAAACGGTTCAAACGTTGGTTAAGGCAGCGACACCAGGAAGCTCTTTGCCTTCCAGCAACTCAAGAGATGCACCACCACCAGTGGAGATATGGGTCATGCGCTCAGCCAGTCCGCTCTGGTTGACGGCGGCGACAGAATCACCACCACCGACAATCGACAAGGCACTGGAAGCGGCAATGGCTTCAGCGACCGCAAAGGTCCCTTTAGCAAAAACGGGGAATTCGAACACTCCCATCGGACCGTTCCAGACCACCGTTTTGGCGGCACGGATGGCTTCGGTGTAAAGGACTGTGGTTTGTGGGCCGATATCAAGGCCCATGCAGTCGTCTGGGATGTTGTCATTACCGCAAACCGTAAATGCTGCATCGGCGGCAAAGCCCAGGGCGGCGAGATGATCCACCGGCAACAGTATTTTAACCCCAACCTCGGTCGCACGCTGGAGCAGGGTGCGGGCCAGGTCGATACGCTCTTCTTCAACCAATGACTTGCCGACGCTAAAGCCTTGCGCCCGCAAAAAGGTGTAGGCCATGCCGCCACCGATGATCAGGGTGTCGACCTTGCTCAGCAGGTTTTCGATCACCAGAATCTTATCACTGACTTTGGCGCCGCCGAGAATGGCGACAAAAGGGCGCTTCGGGGTGGCAAGGGCGCCGATCAGGTAGCGCAACTCCTCTTCCATTAAAAATCCGCAGGCGGCCTGACTCAGCAGTCGGGCAACACCTTCGGTCGAGGCGTGGGCGCGGTGGGCGGTGCCGAAGGCATCATTGACGTAGACATCGGCCAGTCTGGCTAGTTGACGGCTG
>Ga0209231_1000236_pt1 | contig 37213 bp, 31 predicted proteins | sample Deesub45470m_DNA_FD_188086 | JGI IMG/M metagenome (GOLD analysis project Ga0209231, IMG submission 188086) | Deep subsurface microbial communities from North Pacific Ocean - 450_OLKR46/470m Metagenome (SPAdes) (version 2) | ecosystem: Environmental > Terrestrial > Deep subsurface > Unclassified ... | reverse complement strand
ATAATAAATATAATGTTGTTATTGATAAGTCTGAAAAAAACAACGTTCTTAAATTAATCTTTTAAAATAAAATGAAACAAATTTCTTTTTATATAGCCCTAATTTTTCTGCTACAATCTTGTAACTATTTTACTATAAAAAATGAAACACGAAAACCTGTTGCTCGTGTTAATAGTGTTTATTTATATCAAGAAGATTTTAAAAGCATCTTTGCTAAGGATATAGAAAAGCAAGATAGCATTTTACTGGCTAACAGCTATATTAATAATTGGATTAAACAACAACTGTTGTTGTCAAAGGCCCAATTAAATATGGAGAATCAAGCCGGTAAATTTGATGAACTCGTAAAAAAATACCGTCAAGATTTATTTATAAATTCTTATAAAGAAGCAGTAGTAAAGCAATATTTAAATACAGAAATTACGGATGAAGACATCAATCAGTTTTATTTAAATAATAGTCAAGATTATAAATTAAACGAAGAATTAGTTAAATTAAAATATATTAAAATAAGTAAAGATATTATTAATAAAAATGAACTAATAAAGCTTTTTAAATCTTCCGAAAAAAAAGATATAGCTAGTTTAAATGCAAAGGAGCTTTCATTAAAATCACAACATTTAAATGATTCAGTTTGGGTAAAATACAGCGATTTAATTTCAAAGGTTCCAATTTTTAGAACTATTGATAAACAAGAGTTGCTAAAAAAAGATAATTTTATTCAAAAAGAAGATTCATTAAGCTTATATTTGGCGACAATTAAACAGGTGTTGAATAGGAATGAAATAGCTCCAAAAAGTTACATTACACCTACCATTAAGCAAATGATTTTGCAACAAAGAAAACTATTATTATTAAGAAATATTGAAGAAACATTAATAGATGATGCCACTAAAAAACAACAATTTGAAATTTATTAAAATGAAGCAACAAATAATTACATTTACATTTCTATTATTTTTTATAGGATTAAATGCACAGGACAGTATAAAAACTGAAAACAAGAAAACAGATAGAATTAAAATTGACGGTGTGGCTGTTGTAATAGGCAAAAATATAGTTTTAGATTCTGATGTTGAGAAGTTTAAAAAAGAATTGCAACAACGTATTGAAGGAAAATTAGATATTACTGATTGTGAAATCCTTGAAGAAGTGATGACACAAAAATTATTAGCACATCATGCGGTTGTTGATAGTATTGTAGCAACGGAAGCTGAAGTTAATTCAGAAGTTGAGCGTAACATTTCATATTTTACGCAACAATTAGGAACCATGGAAAAAGTGATAGAACTGTACGGTTTTAATGATGAAGAAGATTTAAGAAAAGAACTGTTTGAAATTCAAAAAGAGCAAATGCTTATTCGTAAAGAAAGAGCTAGCATCACTGAAAAAATTGATGTAACACCTGAAGAGGTAAGAACTTATTTTAAAAATCTTGAAAAAGAAAATAGTTTACCAGAATTTAGTGCTGAAATTGAATTGGCACAAATTGTAAAAACAATAAAACCATCAGATGAAGAGGTTAATAGAGTTATTTCTAAATTAAATGAAATAAAAAAAGAAATTGAAGAGGGGTATAGTTTTAGGTTAAAAGCAATCATTAATTCTGATGACCCGGCTGTTGCTGGAAATGGGCCAGGATCAGGTGGATTATATACCCTTACACGTGAAAGTGGTTTTATAAAAGAATTTAAAGAAGTAGCTTTTAGTTTAGATGAAGGCGAAATATCTGAACCATTTGAATCAGGTTTTGGATATCATATTATTCAAGTTGAAAAAATTAAAGGACAAGAACGTGATGCTAGACATATTTTAATTCAACCAAAAATAAGTTCTGAAGAAATGCAAGCTGCAGAAAAAGAATTGGCAAAAATTCGTGACCAAATTCTTAATGGCGAAATTACTTTTGAAGAGGCAGTTTTAAAATACTCGGATGACAGTGAAACAAAAAATAATAAAGGTTTAATTTTAAATCCACAAACAAATGATACGCGTTTTAATTTAACACGTATGGATCCTACATTGTACGGACGCGTTAGTAACTTAAAAGCAGGTGAAATTACAAAACCTTATTACGATGAAATTAGAGGAGAATCTAAAATGCATAAAATAATTTTATTGAAGAGTAAAGAAGAAGAACATACTGCAAGTTTCACAAAGGATTATGAGAAAATTCAACAATTAACTTTACAAAAAAAACAGGAAGAAACTGTTGAAAAATGGGCAAAAGATAAAATCACAGACACATATATAAAGATTAATAACGATTTTAAAAAATGTACTTTTAAAAATAATTGGAAAAAAGATTAATTATGTCTGATGTTACAGCATTAAATGAATTAGTTTTAAAACACAAAGCACTTAAGCAAGAAATTGCAAAAGTAATTATTGGCCAAAATGATGCAGTACATCAAATTTTGCTTTCAATTTTAAGTGGCGGACACTCACTTTTAATTGGTGTGCCAGGTTTAGCGAAAACATTGATGGTTCATACCATAGCGGAAACTTTAGGGCTCGATTTTAAAAGAATTCAATTTACGCCAGATTTAATGCCTTCTGATATTTTAGGAAGTGAAATTTTAGATGAAACCAATCATTTTAAGTTTATAAAAGGGCCAATATTCAGCAATATTATTTTGGCAGATGAAATAAACAGAACACCCCCAAAAACACAAGCAGCGCTTCTAGAATCTATGCAAGAACGTACTGTTACGGTTGCAGGTCATCATCATATTTTAGCAAAACCATTTTTTGTATTAGCAACACAAAACCCTATAGAACAGGAGGGAACCTATCCGCTACCTGAAGCTCAGTTAGATCGATTTATGTTCTCCATCAATTTAGATTATCCAAGTTTTAATGAAGAAGTTGATGTTGTAAAAAGAACAACAAGCGATGAAAAACCAACACTAAATACATTACTTACTGCCGAAGAAATAACTAATTTTCAACATCTAATTAGAAGAATACCTGTTGCAGATAATGTGATAGAATATGCTGTAAAATTAGTTTCAAAAACACGTCCAAATTCAGAAAATTCACCTGAAATAGTTAATAATTATATTGATTGGGGAGCCGGACCACGTGCTTCTCAGTATTTAATTTTAGGAGCTAAAGCAAATGCGGCTGTAAATGGTAAATATTCACCAGATATTGAAGATGTTCAAGCAGTGGCGTATTCTATCTTAAAACATAGAATTGTAAAAAACTATAAAGCTGAAGCCGAAGGGATTACGGAAAGAAGTATTATTAAATCGTTGTTTTAATTATTCGCTTTCAAATTCAAAAAAGCTAAACATATTTCCTCCATATTTTTTTGAATAACTGAAGTGTTTATGGTTACTCAAGTCTGTTTGTTTTGAATGTTCAATAACTAAAATTCCACCGTCACTAAGTATTTCATTTTCAAATATTAAATCTACAATATTTTCAAATAATTGAATCTCAAATTCGTAAGGAGGATCTGCAAAAATTACATCAAATTTAGCATTGGTTTTTTCTAGGTATTTAAAAACATCACTTTTTACAGCGTTGATATTTGAATCCAATTCAGATGAAGTTTTATTAATAAACTTAATACATTCATAATGAGCATCAACTGCGGTTATTTGTTCTGTGCCTCTTGACGTAAATTCATAACTAATATTTCCACTTCCCGAAAACAGATCTAGCACAGCAACTTCATTAAAGTAATACAAATTGTTTAGGATATTAAATAAGGCCTCTTTAGCCATATCTGTAGTTGGTCTTACAGGTAAGTTTTTAGGAGCCTGTATGCGTTTACTTTTATGTTTGCCTGAAATAATACGCATAGGTTTAGAGCTGATTTAATAAAGTAAAGTGAGTGTGCTGAGAAATTGTATTTAGAATTGAAGGAAAATAAGCGGGTTTATAAAATTCTATATTTCTAATGTATTGATATGTAATTGTATAGATTTCAGATTTTTTTTCAATAGCTCCAAAAAACACCAATTTGAATTCTTCTGGATTTAAATTTAGTTGTTCAGTGGTAAAAAGGATGTAATAAATAAAATCTTCTTTAGTGTTAAAGCTAAAACAATTATATAATTGGAAGGTTTTATTTTTAAAAATAACAATTTCAAAATGATTATTGGTCACGTTTACAAAACAATAATCTCCATCTAAATTTTTAAATTCATTTAAAAGTTTTTCAATAAAAATAGTAGAAGTGTGTTTATATATGAAACTTCCATAAGTATCAATTAAAAAATTATTAATATTTACAAATGGTATATACACATTTATAATTTCTGAATTGATAATTTCATCATAACTAATAAAATCATTTTCAAGTACTTTAACAGTATATTCTAAGTAACTGGATAAATTATTTTTATCAAAAAAAGGTGAAGGAACCTGTGTCACTAAATTATTAAAATGGGAAACACTAACCGAATTGTATTTGTGTTGAAGTAAACTTTCTTGTTGGTATAATTTTTCTACTAATTCTAAATGCTTGAATGGAGTGTTTGGTGCTGGCTCAAATGCGTACTGTGCAAAAACACCTATTTCTTCAGCCAATTTATTATAAATACAAAAAGAAAATCCATCCAAACGAAGTTGGATGGATAAATGGTTTTCTTGTAGATTTAGAAAATCTACGTTGTTACTCGTTAATTTTTTTATCTCCTTTATCATAAAATGGAGGCCAGTTACCGTCTTCACTTACTTCACCCAAAGAACCAATAGTTATAAATTCACCTCTAATTTCTTCACCACCAATTGCTTCTCTTTCTTGTTTTATAAGATTCATATCCATCCCTTTTAAAACTACAGCTTTGTCAACTTTAACTTCAAAAACAGGAGCTTTTAAACCTATTATTTTTTCAACTTCACCAATTTCAATTTTAAAATATTCATTGGTTCCAGGTATTTTAAGCATGTTTTTATAATCACTATTTGCAAAAGATTTCAATACATCTTCATAACCAACAGTATCAACAACTCTAACCTCAATGTCTTTAGTTATTCCACCACCAACTTTAATAGTTTCTACAACGTTTCTAGTTTGGGTTATGGCAAATTTACCATTTTCAATAAATTGAATTAATTCGTTACCATCTGCAGTATATTTCCCGTTTACTTTTTTATAAGCAACTTCAGCATCGCGAATAATTTTTAAATGATTAATTACTTTTTGGTATTTTACCTTTTTCTCTTTATTGAATGTTACGGGCTTTTGAATTTCAAAATTAATTTTGTAAACCAAAAATATCGCTAATACAACCAGAACAACTGAGATGATCCAATGAAATTTTCTTGGAATTTTATTAACAATGGCATAAGCTAATAAAGCAGTAACAATAATACCTGCTATTATAATTAAAATTGTTATCATTTGAATTTTCTTTTTTTATGTGTGTACGCAAATCTACAATTTTTTTTTAATGAGAAAAATTTTTCTGCGAAAATCAATTTGTATATTTGAATTTTATTTAAAATATGACCAAAACTGCTCCAGATTTCTATAATGAACTCATTGAAAAATTTCCTTTTGAACCTACAATTTTACAAAATGAGTTACTTCATAAATTATCTGAATTCATTTTTGAGAATAATAACAAAGCGTTATTTTTAATTAAGGGGTATGCTGGGACTGGTAAAACAACAACAATTAGCACTGTGGTTAATAATTTATGGAGGGTTGGAAAAAAAGCGGTGTTATTAGCTCCAACAGGGAGAGCAGCAAAAGTAATTTCAGGTTATTCAAACAAACAAGCATTTACAATTCATAAAAAAATATATCACCCTAAAAAAAATAAAGGCGGTGGCGTTGATTTTGTTTTGCAAAACAACAAGCATACCAACACTATTTTTATTGTAGATGAAGCTTCTATGATTCCAGATTCTTCAAACGGAATAAAATTATTTGAAAATGGTTCATTATTAGATGATTTAATGTCATATGTGTATTCTGGTGCACAATGTAAATTAATTTTAATTGGTGATACTGCACAACTTCCACCAGTAAAATTAGATATAAGTCCTGCTTTGGACGCTTCAAAACTTACACTAAACTATAGTAAAGATGTAACAGAAATTGAATTAAATGAAGTCATGCGCCAACATGAAGATTCAGGTATTTTAGTAAATGCAACTAATTTGCGTTTAATTTTAGCGAATCATGGATTTAGTAATTTTCAGTTTAAATTAGGTTTTCCTGATTTAATTAGGTTGGTTGATGGTTATGAAATTGAAGATGCAATTAATACTGCATACCAAAATATAGGAATTGAAGACACAACTTTTATAGTGCGTTCAAATAAGCGAGCAAATCAATACAATGAGCAAATAAGAAGTAAAATAAGAGGGCAGGAAAACGAGATTTCTACAGGCGATTTTGTTATGGTTGTTAAAAATAATTATTTCTGGTTAAAAGAGACTAGTGAAGCTGGCTTTATTGCAAATGGTGATATTTGTGAAATATTGCAAATTTTTAACATTAAAGATTTATATGGGTTTCGATTTGCTGAAGTGAATTTAAGAATGATTGATTATCCAAATCAAAAACCATTTGAAACAGTTTTATTGATTGATACACTTACTTCTGAAACACCTTCACTTTCATATGAAGATTCTAATAAATTATATCAAGAAGTTGCTAAAGATTTTGCACATGAAAAATCAAAATACAAACAATTATTAAGTATAAAAAAGAGTAAATACTTTAATGCATTACAAGTTAAGTTTTCGTATGCTGTAACCTGTCATAAATCTCAAGGAGGGCAATGGAAGACTGTTTTTATAGAACAACCTTATTTACCTGACGGGCAGAATATAGATTATTTACGATGGTTATACACAGCAGTTACAAGAGCACAAGAAAAAGTGTATTTAATTGGATTTAAAGATGAATTTTTTACTGATTAATTTGAGCAAATTAAAATAATATTACAATTACTACACGCCTTTTAACTAAAACATTTAGCATTAATTTAATTTGATAAAGTCAAATAAAGTATTTTTGCCGCTTACAAAATTATATATATGAAGGTGAATATGATAAAACCACCAAAGGCTGATAAAATAGAGAAAAAATTAGAAATTCACGGTGATGTTAGAATTGATAATTATTATTGGTTAAATGAGAAGGAAAATCCAGAAGTTATAGCGTATTTAAACGCTGAAAATGATTATTATGAAGCTAAAACAGCTCATACTAATAAATTTAAGGAAGATTTATTTCAAGAAATGAAATCTCGGATAAAAGAAGATGATGAATCAGTTCCTTATAAAAAAAATAACTATTTTTATATTACCAAATTTCAAAAAGGGAAACAGTATCCAATTTACACTCGAAAAAAAGAAACATTAAAAGCAAAAAAAGAAATTTTGTTTAATGTGAATAAAATGGCAAAAGGACATGATTATTTTAAACTTTCAGGTTTATCTATAAGTCCAAATAATCAGCTAATTGCTTTTGGTGTTGATACGGTTAGTAGTGGCCAATACACTCTTCAGTTTAAAAATTTGGAAACAAATGAAATGTATCCTGAAAAAATAGAAAACACTTCAGGGAGTGCATCTTGGGCTAGTGATAATAAAACAGTTTTTTATACTAAAAGAAACACAACTACTTTGCGTAGTGAAAAAATTGTTCGCCATATATTAGGAACAGACCCTTCAACAGATGTTGAAGTGTATTTTGAAAAAGATGAGGCTTTTAGCACGTACGTTTATAGAACCAAATCAGAAAAATATATAATTATTGGTTCTTCAAGTATTGTTTCTACAGAATATTCTATTTTAGAAGCAGATAATCCAAGTGGAAAATTTAGGTTATTTCAGAAAAGAGAAAGAGATTTAGAATTTAATATAGATCATTATAACAACCATTTTTATATTCTTACAAATAAAGATAAAGCAACCAATTTTAAGTTAATGAAAACCTTAGAAACGGAAACTTCGAAAGAAAATTGGGTTGATGTATTAGTACACAGAGAAGATGTTTTAGTAGAAGATATTTCAATTTTTAAAGATTTTTTAGTAGTTGAAGAAAGGATCAACGGTTTAAGTAAAATTAGAATCATTCGTTGGGATAATTCCGAAGATTTTCATCTTCCTTTTGAAGAAGAAACCTATTCCGCAGGTGTTTATTACAATCCAGAGTTTGATACCAGTGTAATCAGGTATGGTTACAATTCTATGACAACACCAAGTTCTGTCATCGATTTTAATGTAGACACTAAAACAAAAGATATAAAGAAAGAGCAACAGGTTTTAGGAGGAAAATTTAAAAAAGACAATTATAAAAGTGAACGGTTATGGGCAACTGCCATTGATGGAACTCAAATACCAATATCTTTAGTCTATCATAAAAATACACTTTTAACAAAACAAACTCCATTACTTCTATATGGCTACGGTTCATACGGCATCACAATAGATGCAGGTTTCAGCACAACTCGTTTAAGTTTATTAGATAGGGGTTTTGTTTTTGCAATTGCACACGTAAGAGGAAGTGAATATTTAGGACGAAATTGGTACGAAAACGGCAAATTATTACATAAAAAAAATACATTTACCGATTTTATAGCTTGTGCAAAATTTTTAATTAAAAAAGAATACACTTCAGAAAAACATTTATATGCTTCAGGGGGTTCAGCCGGAGGTTTATTAATGGGTGTAATAATAAATACAAATCCAGAGTTATTTAATGGTATTTTAGCATCTGTTCCTTTTGTTGATATTGTTACCACGATGTTAGATGAAAGTATCCCGTTAACAGTAGGAGAATATGATGAATGGGGAAATCCAAATGAAAAAAAATATTACGATTATATGAAATCGTACTCACCATACGACAATATTTCAATACAAAATTATCCGAATATATTTATAACAACCGGACTTTATGACTCCCAAGTACAGTATTTTGAACCTGCAAAATGGATTGCGAAACTTAGAGAGCAAAAAAAAGATAAAAATATTTTAGTTATGAATATTGATATGAAATCAGGTCATAGTGGGGCTTCTGGAAGATTTGACTCCTTAAAAGAGACTGCAAAAGATTATTGTTTCATATTAGATTTGGAAGGAAAACTAAAAAGTTAAAAAAATTTATTAAATTTGCACGTTAAAGATTATTATTCATAATTCAAGTTTGAATCAAATTCTTAAAAATGACACAAAATACAGGTATAAGCAACAATATTTTAGACCTTATTGGTAATACTCCCTTAATTAAGTTAAATAAAATCACTAATAACCTTTCTGGTAACTTTTATGTAAAGTACGAAGGATTTAATCCAGGACATTCTATGAAAGATAGAATAGCCTTACATATTATTGAAGAAGCCGAAAGACAAGGTATATTAAAAAAAGGAAGTACTATAATAGAAACTACTTCAGGTAATACAGGATTTAGTATTGCATTGGTAAGTATAATTAAAGGGTATAAGTGCATGTTAGCCGTAAGTTCAAAAGCTTCAGAAGGCAAAATAAATATGTTAAAAGCAATGGGAGCAAAGGTATATGTTTGTCCAGCTCATGTTGGTGCAGATGATCCTCGTTCATATTATCAAGTTGCAAAAAGATTACATGAAGAAACAGCCGATTCAGTTTATATAAATCAATATTTTAATAAATTGAATGCAGATGCACATTATTATTCAACAGGTCCAGAAATTTGGAAACAAATGAATGGAGAAATTACGCATTTAGTTGCTGCAAGCGGAACAGGTGGAACTATATCTGGAGTCGCAAAATATTTAAAAGAGCAAAATCCAGCAATTAAAATTTTAGGAGTAGATGCTTTTGGTTCTATTTTAAAGAAATTTCATGAAACAGGTGAATTTGATAAGAATGAAATTTACCCTTATAGAATTGAAGGATTAGGAAAAAATTTAATACCATCTGCAACAGATTTTGATTTGATAGATGTTTTTGAAAAAGTAACCGATGAGGCTTCAGCACATAGAGCAAGAGAATTGGCATTAACGGAAGGTTTATTTACAGGTTATACAAGTGGTGCTGTAGTTCAGGCTACTATGCAATATGCAGAAAAAGGGATGTTTAATGAAAATTCTAAAGTCGTATTAATTCTACCAGATCACGGCTCTCGTTATATGGAAAAAATTTATAGTGATGATTGGATGAAAGAACAAGGATTTTTTGATACTCAAAAAGAAGCACATACAGAAGTAGAATATATAAAGTAATAGTATTATATACATAAAAAAAGAGGCTAAATTTAAATTTAAGCCTCTTTTTTTTGTATAATTAACATTTGATTTGCATAAAAAAATTACCGTACTTTGCAGTCATTTTCAAAATGAGTTTAAAAATCATTTTGCCCAAAATAATTAAACAATGAAAGATTTATTTGAAAGAATAGTTAATGATAAAGGTCCATTAGGAAAATGGGCTAAGCAAGCTGAAGGTTATTATGTTTTTCCGAAGCTTGAAGGTGAAATTTCTAATAAGATGAGGTTTAATGGTAAAGAAGTTATTACTTGGAGTATTAACGATTATCTAGGATTGGCAAATCATCCGGAAGTTAGAAAAGCTGATGCAGATGCTGCGGCTGAATACGGAATGGCTTACCCTATGGGAGCTAGAATGATGTCGGGACATACTGTTTTTCATGAACAATTAGAAAAAGAATGTGCCGAGTTTGTGGGTAAAGAGGCAGCATATTTAGTAAATTTTGGTTATCAAGGGATGGTATCGGCAATTGATGCTCTTGTAACCAAACATGACGTTATTGTTTATGATATTGATTCTCATGCCTGTATTATAGACGGTGTTAGATTACATCATGGTAAAAGATTCACCTATCAGCATAATGATATTGAAAGTTTAGAAAAAAACTTACAAAGAGCGACCAAGATAGCTGAAGAAAATGGTGGAGGAATTTTAGTAATTTCTGAAGGTGTATTTGGGATGCGTGGAGAACAGGGGAAATTAAAAGAAATTGTAGCATTAAAAGAAAAATATAATTTTAGATTTTTGGTAGATGATGCACATGGTTTTGGAACTTTAGGTGAAAGTGGAAGAGGAGCAGGATTTGAACAAGGAGTGCAAGATGGTATTGATGTATATTTTGCAACTTTCGCAAAATCTATGGCTGGTATTGGTGCATTTTTTGCTGCAGATAAAGATGTAATACAGTATTTACAGTACAATATGCGTTCTCAAATGTTTGCAAAATCGTTACCAATGGCAATGGTTAAAGGAGCATTAAAACGTTTAGATATGCTAAGAACTATGCCAGAACTTAAAGCTAAGTTATGGGAAAATGTTGATGCACTTCAAAATGGATTAAAAGAAAATGGTTTTAATATTGGAAAAACAAATACGTGTGTTACGCCTGTATTTTTAGAAGGGGATATTCCTGAAGCAATGGCAATGGTACATGATTTACGAGAAAATTACGGCATATTTTGTTCAATTGTTGTGTATCCAGTTATACCTAAAGGCTTAATTATTCTTAGGTTGATTCCAACTGCTGCACATACTTTAGAGGATGTTAAAATAACTATTGAATCATTTTCGGCAATTAGATCTAAACTTGAAAAGGGTATTTATAAACGTATTGCAGCTTCAATGATGTAATATTAAAATAGTATTAAATAAAAAGCCTTTTAGAATTTCTAAAAGGCTTTTTATTTGTTTCTTATTGTTAATAGCCTTCAGACATATTTTTAAGTGTGCTTTTATCTACAATTTTAATTTTTTTCCCAATTAAATCTATAATTCCATCTTTTTTCAAATTTGATAAAAGCCGAATGGCAGATTCTGTTGCAGTGCCAATTGTATTTGCAATTTCCTCTCTAGTTAGAATCACATCAATACATTCTTCATTATCAATACCAAAAATATCTTCTAAATTTAATAAAGTTTCGGCAAGCCTATCTTTAACAGGTTTTTGTGCCATTTGAGATATTAAAGTATTTGCTTGGTTTAATTGATGTGATATCACTTTCATTACATTAAGTGAAAATTGAGTATTTTCTCTAATAGTATCTAAAATATCACCTTTTGGTATAAAACAAACATGCATATCTTCTAAAGCGGTAGCATTTAAACCAACTGGTTCATCACTTAGGATAGAACGCTGACCTAAAATATCACCACCTTTAACAAATTTAATAATTTGTTCTTTTCCATTTGTGCTAAGTTTGGTTAATTTTGCCTTTCCATCTCTAATACAATATAAACCATTAATGGAGTTTCCTTCAGTCATTAAGTTTTCACCTTTTTTTATTAAAAGCGATGTTTTATGATCTGAAAATTTTTCCAATTCTTCATGAGTCAAAGATTTCAAAGCATTAAATCTCTTGATAATACATTGTCCACAATTCGACATACTTTATATTTTTTAGTTGGCGTAGTAATACTTTGCAAATGTATAAAAATTTATGACAATTGTCATAACTATAAAATTATAAATGAATAGTTTTGCAATGAAATTTTTACACTTTATGAGCTCAAATAATTGTTTTCATTGCGGTACTAGTTGTGAAAAAAAAGTAATTCATTTTAATGATAAACAATTTTGTTGCAATGGTTGTAAAACAGTTTATGAGATATTAAATATCAATGAGTTAACTTGTTATTACGATTTAGAAGCTTCACCTGGAAATATTCCAAACGATATTAAAGGGAAATATAATTATTTGGACAACCCCGAAATTACTGATAAACTTTTAGAATTTGACGATACAGAAACTTCTGTTGTAGAATTTTATATACCAAGTATTCATTGCAGTTCTTGTATTTGGGTATTGGAAAATTTGAGTAAATTAAATAAAGGAGTCGCTACTTCAATGGTTAATTTTCCATTAAAAAAATTGCGCATCACTTTCAAAAATAATAGAACTAATTTAAAGCAGCTAGTTGAATTAATTACTTCAATTGGTTACGAGCCATATATTAGTTTAGAAGATGCAGATGCTAAAAATAATAAAATTGACAATACCCTTTTATATCAAGTTTCTATTGCTGCTTTTTGTTTTGGAAATATTATGTTATTATCATTTCCTGAATATTTTGAAGTAGATGAATTTTGGTTAGAAAAATATAAACATTTATTCAGATGGCTTATGTTTTTTATGGCCATTCCTGTCGTTTTTTACTCGGCAAAAGGGTTTTATATTTCTGCATATAAAGGATTACGTCATAAAATATTAAATATAGATGTACCAATTGCTCTTGGAATTTCGGTATTATTTATTAGAAGTTCTATTGAAATTATTTTAGATATTGGTTCAGGTTTTTTTGATAGCCTATCTGGCTTGGTTTTCTTTTTGTTGCTAGGAAAATATTTTCAACAAAAAACCTATAATTTTTTATCCTTTGAAAGAGATTACAAATCTTACTTCCCTATAGCAGTTACTAAAATAACAGAAGGAATTGAGAATAATATTGCAGTGAGAGATATTCAGAAAGGAGATAGGTTGTTAATTAGAAATGAAGAGCTTATTCCTGTTGATGGAATTTTGATTAACGGAAATGCTTCTATTGATTATAGTTTTGTTACCGGAGAATCTTTACCAGTTGTTAAACAATCTGGAGACAAGTTATTCGCTGGGGGAAAACAAACAACCGGAGCAATTGAAATGGAAGTGATAAACACCATTTCTCAAAGTTACTTAACCCAATTATGGAGTAATGATGTATTTAATAAAAATAAAGTTTCAACAATAAAAAACATAACAGATTCAATAAGTAAAAAATTCACCATTGCTATTTTATCAATAGCTTTTATTGCAGGTGTTTTTTGGTATTTTTATGAAGATTCCAAAGTAATAAATGTTGTTACTGCAGTCCTTATTATTGCATGTCCGTGTGCATTAGCGCTTTCAGCACCATTTGCATTGGGTAATATGTTGCGAATTTTTGGTTACCATAAGTTTTACTTAAAAAATGCCGAAGCTATTGAAAATATTTCAAAAATAAATATCATTGTTTTTGATAAAACAGGCACAATTACATCCAGTAATAAAAGCCAAATTAGGTATCAGGGAGAAGAAATTAAATATGAGGAACTTAGAAATATAAAAACAGTATTGCGATCATCCAATCATCCTTTGAGTAGATCACTTTACGATTTTTTGTCTGTGGAAGTTTTAAATGAAAAGCCAAGTAGCTTTGAAGAAATACATGGAAAGGGAATTATAGCATGTATTAATAATATGGAAATTAAATTAGGTTCAGCAACTTTTGTTGAATCTACATCATTAAAAATAAATGAAACGGCTATTTATATAAAAATTAATAATAAATTGATAGGATGTTATACTTTTAAAAATACATACAGAGAAAGTTTGAAGGAAGTTTTTAACACATTGGACTTCAATTATAAATTAATTATTCTATCGGGTGATAACGCTGGGGAAAAACCATATTTAGAACAATTATTACCTAACAATATTCAATTTCAATTCAATCAAAACCCTGAAAATAAATTAGATTTTATAAAAAATCTTCAAAAGAATGGTGAAAGCGTAATGATGATTGGAGATGGATTAAATGATGCTGGTGCTTTATCTCAAAGCGATGTTGGAATTGCTATTTCAGAAAATGTAAATGTGTTTTCACCAGCTTGTGATGCGATACTTGATGCTAGACTTTTTAACAAATTACCAAAGTTTTTAACACTTTCAAGAAAAACACTCACAATAATAAGGGCAAGTTTTGTTTTTTCATTTATTTACAATATTATTGGTTTATATTTCGCAATTACGGGGCAATTAACTCCTATAGTTGCGGCTATTTTAATGCCTTTAAGTTCTATTACTATTGTGGTTTTTGTAACGATTTTAACGAATTGGATTTCAAGAAAATTGTAAAATTTTTGTGTCAAAGCTTTAGGGTATATTTTTAAATATGATTTTAGTCATTTTATAAATTCAATTTTATAAATAGATTTGTAATATTGCGAAGGCAAATAACTAGTAACTAAAAAATGGAAGTAGTCTATATAACGATAGGAGTTAGCATTATTGTAGCCCTATTGTTCTTCATTGCATTTATTAAATCAGTTAAATCTGGGCAGTACGATGATACGTATACGCCATCTGTTCGTATGCTATTCGATGATGAATTGGTTACTGAGAAAAAAAAGAGTAAAAAAGAATCAATTAATAACTAACAATTAATCAAACAAGTATGGAAAAAGAACAGTTTTATTATGATAATAAAATCGTAAAAATGTTTCTTTGGGCCACAATTCTGTGGGGAGTTGTAGGAATGTTAGTAGGGCTTATAGTAGCTTTACTTTTTGTTTTCCCAGGATTATTAGAAATTGCAGGAGCAGACAATGCTATTTCATGGTTAAGTTTTGGTCGTTTAAGACCATTACATACCAACGCAGTTATTTTTGCTTTTGTAGGTAATGGAATTTTCTTAGGGATTTACTATTCAACTCAAAGATTGCTGAAAGCAAGAATGTTTAATGATGTTTTAAGTAGAATTCATTTTTGGGGATGGCAGGCAATTATAGTAGCCGCCGCTATTACATTACCTTTAGGATACACATCATCAAAAGAGTATGCTGAATTAGAATGGCCGATTGATATTGCCGTTGTTTTAATATGGGTTGTTTTTGGAATTAACCTTATAGGTACCATTTTAAAACGTAGACAACGCCATATTTATGTAGCTATTTGGTTTTATATTGCTACATTAATTACGATTGCTGTTCTTTATATATTTAACAATTTAGAAATGCCTATTACGGCTTTTAAAAGTTACTCAGTATATTCAGGAGTTCAAGATGCTTTAATACAATGGTGGTACGGACATAATGCGGTGGCATTTTTTCTTACAACACCAGTACTTGGTTTAATGTATTACTTTGTTCCTAAAGTAGCAAACAGACCCGTTTATTCTTATAGATTGTCTATTATTCACTTTTGGACATTAATTTTCTTATATATCTGGGCTGGTCCACATCATTTATTATATACAGCATTGCCAGAGTGGGCTCAAAATTTAGGAACAGTATTCTCTATCATGTTAATTTTCCCATCTTGGGGAGGTATGATAAACGGATTATTAACACTTCGTGGTGCGTGGGATAAAGTTCGTGAGAATCCAGTTTTAAAATTCTTTGTAGTTGCAATTACAGGTTATGGTATGGCAACTTTTGAAGGCCCAATGCTATCGTTTAAAAACTTAAATGCAATAGGTCATTATACAGATTGGATTGTAGGTCACGTGCATATTGGAGCTTTGGCTTGGAACGGTTTTATGGTAGCTGGTATTGTTTATTGGTTAGCTGAAAAACTTTGGAAAACGCCATTATACTCTAAAAAATTAGCCAATACACATTTTTGGTTAGGAACTTTAGGGATACTATTTTACGCAATTCCATTATACATTGCTGGGTTTATGCAAGCCTTTATGTGGAAGCAATTCAATCCTGATGGTACTTTAGTTTATGGTAACTTTTTAGAAACAGTTACACAAGTTTTACCAATGTATATGATGCGTGCCATTGGTGGTACGTTATATTTAACAGGGTTTATTTTATTAGCAATTAACGTAATTAAAACTGCAAAAGTTGGTTCGCCTGTTGAAGATGAATTGGCTGAAGCTGCTCCGTTGAAACAAATTAGTGGAAAAAGAATTGCAGGTGAAGGGTGGCATACTTGGTTAGAGCGAAGAACCGTATTATTTACAATTTTAACAACTGTTGCAATTTTAATTGGAGGTTTGGTAGAAATTGTACCATTAATTTTAGTAAAATCTAATATACCAACAATTTCAAGTGTTAAACCTTATACGCCTTTAGAATTAGAAGGTAGAGATATCTATATTCGTGAAGGTTGTAACAACTGTCACTCACAAATGATTCGTCCGTTCCGTTCAGAAGTTGAACGTTATGGAGAGTATTCCAAAGCAGGTGAATTTGTATATGATTTTCCATTCTTATGGGGTTCTCGAAGAACTGGGCCAGATGTGCACAGAATTGGTGGTAAATACAACGATAACTGGCATTTCAATCATATGTTAGATCCTCGTTCAACATCGCCAGGTTCTATAATGCCTCGTTATTCTTGGTTAATTAAAAACGATTTAAATGCTTCTAATATTGAAGATAAGATGACAGGTTTAGTTAAATTAGGGGTTCCTTATTCTTCGGAAGAAATTGCAGGAGCTAAAGATAAATTATTGGCACAAGCGAAAGAAATTGAAGGTAATTTAAGACAAGATCCTGAATTTGTTACTAACTATGGTTCGAGTAATATTCAAAATAAAGAAATAGTTGCATTAATTGCTTATTTACAGCGGTTAGGTACAGATATTAAAGCTGGAAATACAGCCAAAAAATAATTATAATGTTAAAATTTATCAAACATAATTTAGAAGGTATTGACGGGGTAGAAATTTATCCTATTATTTCACTATTACTTTTCTTTTTAGTTTTTATTGCAATGTTAATTTTTGTTTTTAAACTTCCAAAAAAAAATATAGATGAAATAAGTCAGTTACCTTTAGATAACGATACTAATATTAAAGAAATTAACCATGAATAAAAATTCAGAAAAGATATCAGGCTGGAAAAGATTTATGAAATCTATGACAAAGGCTCATGAATTAGGAACCGAAGAAGATATCATGTTAGACCATGATTATGATGGGATTAAAGAATTAGATAACGTATTGCCTCCTTGGTGGTTATATGGTTTTTATATTACTATTGCAATTAGTATATATTACATTGTTCAAGTATTTTATAATCCAGAGGAATATAGCCAAGCTAAAGAATTTGTTGCAGAAGTTGAGCAAGGAAAAGCGGAAGTAGAAGCTTATAAATTAGCAAATCCTCAGTTATTTGATGATGCCAATATAGTTGCTTATACTGATGAGGAAAATATTGCAAAGGGGAAAGAATTATTTACGTCTAAAACTTGTTTTGCTTGCCATTTGAATGATTTAGGTGGAAGCATTGGGCCAAACTTAACAGATAATACTTGGATACTAGGTGGAGATGTTGTTAGCCTATATAACGTAATATCTAAAGGTGGAAGACCTGGAAAAGGAATGATTGCATGGGAGTCAACAATTTCACGTGAAGAAAGAATACAATTAGCAAGTTATATTATTTCAATGCAAGGTTCTCAGCCAGCTACACCAAAAGCAGCCGAAGGAGATATTATTTGGCCAGTAGCTGATGTAGTAGAAGCTATTGAAGAAGCCCCTTCTAAGGAATAATAGCAATTTAATTCAGTCAAAATACCGACTGAAGTTTTTACTAATTTTAGGAAATAGATTTAGACTGTTTTTTATTTTTTTGTGACTTTTGTGTAGAATGAGTTAAGGAATTAACTGTAAATTTGCAAAGTTCTGAAAAAATAAAAAACAGTCTTTTTTAATAAAGTATGGATTTACAAGAAAAAGAGAAATTTAGAGACTCAATTGCAACTATAGATGAGAAAGGGAAAAGAAATTTTATTTTTCCAAAAAAACCAAAAGGTAAATTCTATAGTTATAGAACCTATGTAAGCTGGGTTTTATTGACGCTTTTAGTTGCCGCTCCTTTTATAAAAATTAATGAAAATCAGTTTTTGTTATTTAATGTAATTGATAGAAAATTTCACATTTTTGGATTTCCATTTTGGCCTCAAGATTTTCATTTGTTGGTAATTTCTATACTGGTAAGTGTAGTATTTATCATTTTATTTACTGTAATTTTTGGTAGAATATTTTGTGGGTGGATGTGCCCTCAAACTATTTTTATGGAAATGATTTTTAGAAAAGTAGAATATTTAATAGAAGGTGATAGAACCAAACAATTAAAACTTGAGAAACAAGCTTGGAATGCCGAAAAAATAAGAAAACGAATTACCAAATGGATTGCTTTCTTCTTCATTTCTTTTCTCATTTCAAATGTGTTTTTAGCTTATATTATTGGGTCGGATGAAGTTTTAGGCTATGTAAAAGACGGTCCTTTTGAGCATATAAGAACCTTAATTAATTTATTGATTTTCACACTAATTTTTTATTTTGTGTTTGCTTGGTTTAGAGAGCAAGTTTGTATTATAGTTTGTCCATATGGTAGGTTACAAGGTGTTTTATTAGATAATAAATCTATCAATGTAGCTTACGATTTTGTAAGAGGAGAAGGAGATAACGGACGTAAAAAACTTCGGAAAAATGAAAACAGAGATGAATTAGGATATGGTGATTGTATAGATTGTAAACAATGTGTTCAAGTTTGCCCAACAGGAATTGATATTAGAAACGGCACTCAGTTAGAATGTATAAATTGTACTGCTTGTATTGATGCTTGTGATGAAATTATGGATACATCAGGTTTTGAACAAGGCCTCATAAGATATGCTTCTGAAGATGACATTAAGAACAATGAAAAGTTTAAATTAAATGCTCGCTTAATAGCATATTCAGCAATTCTAATCATTTTAATTGGCGTTTTTGTTACTATGCTATTTTTAAGAACTGATGTAGAGGCTACAATACTAAGGCTGCCAGGACAAATATTTCAATCAACTGAAACTACTGTGAAAAATGTGTATACGGTTAAGTTTATTAATAAAACCACTTTGGATATTGAAAACATTGAAATAAAATTAATTTCACATAAAGGTACCATTGAAACAGTAGGAGGTATTATGAATGTTAGCAAACAAGGTTTAAAAGAAGGAACCTTATTTATTGAAATTGATAAAAAAGATTTAAATTCGTCGAAAGAAAAATTGAAGATTGGTATTTATTCAAACGGAAAATTGATTGAAACTACCAGTACAAATTTTTCAGGACCATTAATTATAAAATAAATGAAATTTAAAATAAGTTGGCCAACGGGTATTATTATTGCAATTGCTTCTTTTGTGATTTTTATTTTATCATTCGTATATAAAGTTACTTTTATGCCCGAGTACGACCACCATTTAGTTTCTGAAGATTATTATAAAGATGAAATGAATTATCAACAGGAAATTGATAAACAAAATAAAGGTGCTAATTTAAAGGAAAATGTTACGTTAACTAAAAATTCAGAAGGCTTGCTAATTAATTTTCCAGCTGAATTTGACGCAACAAAAATTTCTGGAACTATTTCATTTCAACGATTATCGAACGATAAAATAGATTTTATAATTCCAATTAAACTTGAATCATCTAGTTTTTTCATTAAAAAAGAAAATTTAGTAGCAGGAAGATGGGATGTTAAAATTGAGTGGACTGTGAATAACATTGCTTATTTATTTAAGGAAAAAATAATTTATTAACATGCTTTGGACAGGACTTCTTTTGGGTTTAGCAGGAGGTTTTCATTGTGTTGGAATGTGTGGCCCAATCGCATTTATTCTACCAGTAAATAGAGATTCAAAATCTTCACTTATTTTCCAAACATTCTTGTATCATTTTGGGAGAATATTAAGTTACGCTATTATTGGACTCTTTTTTGGACTTATTGGAAAAGGGCTATACTTAGCGGGTTTTCAACAAAGATTATCTATATTAATGGGTGTTATCATGATTATAATGGTTATAACTCCAGTTGCACTATTTAATAAATACAATTTTTCCAGACCGCTTTATAAATTTGTAGGCATTATAAAACTTAAGTTAGGATTTTACTTAAAGAAAAAATCCAATAAGGCTTTATTTTTAATTGGTTTTTTCAATGGTTTTTTGCCCTGTGGATTGGTCTATATAGCTTTAATAGGCTCAATATCAATGGGTAATGCTACTAAAGGTGCGTTTTATATGATGTTATTTGGATTAGGAACAGTGCCACTTATGACATCAGCAGTTATGTTAGGAAATTTTGTGAGTATGAAAATTCGAACTAAAATTCAAAAAGCAATACCTATTTTTGTGGTTATTATCGGATTATTATTTATTTTACGTGGATTAGGTTTGGGAATTCCATATATTTCGCCTTCAGATGCAAAATTAAAGATTACAAACAATCCAGCAAATTGTATTACGATTGAAAATAATGAATAACATATGGAAAACACTCCAAAAATAACCCTTAAAGAATTTGAAAAAGTATCATCAAATAGTGGACTTTTAAAATTAATTGCTAAGAAGGGAATTTCAATAGAAAAAGTAAAAGAAACATTATTTTATGAAGAAGAGTTACGCCATTTACAAATTGAATTGGTTAAACTACAGCAATGGATTTCTACGAATAAAAAAAGAGTAGCTGTTATTTTTGAAGGGCGTGATGCTGCTGGAAAAGGAGGAAATATTCGTCGATTTACAGAACATTTGAATCCAAGGGCTATGCGTGTTGTGGCATTAACAAAACCTACTGAAGTTGAACGTGGTCAATGGTATTTTAGACGCTATATTAGAAGGTTGCCAAATCCAGGTGAAATTGTTTTTTTTGATAGAAGTTGGTATAATAGAGCTGTAGTTGAACCTATTATGGGTTTTTGTACAGAAGCTCAATATGAAACGTTCATGGTACAAGTACCAGAATTTGAGCATATGTTATATGAAGATGGTACTATTTTAATAAAATTATGGTTTTCTATTTCAAAAGATGTACAACTTACTCGATTTAATGCTCGATTGGGAACTCCATTAAAACGTTGGAAATTTAGTCCAGTTGATCAAAAAGGTCAGGAATATTGGGATTTATACTCTCATTATAGAGAGCAAATGTTTAGTAAAACACATACAAGTTATAGTCCTTGGATAACCGTAAAAGCAAATAATAAAAAAATCGCTCGTTTAGAAAGTATAAGATATGTTTTATCCCAATTTGATTATGATGGTAAAGATGAAGCCCTGACTACTATATTTCCAGATCCTAATGTAGTTATGAGGTATTATCGTTCATCAAAAAAACTAAGTTAATGGAAGAAAAATTTGTATTATCTCAGGAAGATGTAGACCTTCTAAACACAAATAAAGGTTTAAAAGCCATTTTATCTAAAGAGCCCTATAATTTAGAAAAAGCTGTTAGGTATGTTAGGTATGAAAAAAAGTTAAAAAAATTGCAAGTAGAATTAATACGGTTACAATCTTGGGCAATAGCTGAAAATGAACGGGTTATTATCATTTTTGAAGGCAGAGATGCAGCTGGAAAAGGTGGAGCAATAAGGCGAGCTACTGAACGAATGAACCCTCGCCATCTTAGAATTACGGCATTACCTAAACCTAGTTCTGATGAGCAATCTCAATGGTATTTTCAGCGGTATGTTATACAATTTCCAAAAGCAGGTGAAATCGTTTTTTTTGATAGAAGTTGGTATAATAGAGCAGTAGTTGAACCTGTAAATGGATTTTGCACCAATGAAGAATATGAAGTTTTTATGAATCAGGTTAATGATTTTGAACGTATGATTACAGAATCAGGTATTAGGTTGGTAAAAATATATATGTCAATTTCCAAAAAAGAACAGGCAAAACGATTTGAGGATATTAAAAGCGATCCGTTAAAACACTGGAAAATGACACCTGTTGATGAAAAAGCACAAGAATTATGGAACGTTTACACGGAATATAAAAATAAGATGTTTGAAAAAACAAAAGATGGAGTTGTTCCTTGGAGAATTATAAAAGCGAATAAAAAAACATACGCAAGAGTTGCTTCAATAAATCATATTTTAAATAAAATTCCTTATGATAAAAATAGAGAAGTATAACTTTTTATACTTCTCTACTCGATCCTAGTAGTTCGGTTGCTTCTAAAACGATCATATAAGCATTTGGATCGTGCTCTTCAACCAAGTTTTTAAGAGCGATAATACGAGTTCTACTAATTGAAAGAAATATTATATTTCGATCGTTTTTATAATGTAAATCATCTCCCTTTATCACTGTTCCTGTAATTCCCATTTCAGAAGAAATCATGTTTTTTAATTGCTCTAAATTCGTTGAAGATATATGAACAATTTTGTTTTGTTTACGCCCTGTCAAGATTAAATCTATAAATTTTGAGGAAACAAAGATGCTGATCATACTCCATAAGGCTAATTCAATATCTCTAAAAACAATTCCTGCTAATATCACTACAAATGTATCTAAGGCCAAAATCACATCTCCTGGTTTTACAGATGTTTTGGACATTAATATTTTTGCAATTATTGTTCCGCCTCCAGCAGAAGCATCTCCTTTAAAAATTAAACCCAATCCTATTCCAATACCAATTCCTCCGTATATAGTAGATAATAAAATATTATTACTTAAAGCTGGAAATTGAATAATTTCGGCTAATAAATCAACAAAAATTGAGATGGAGATAATTGCAATAATCGTTCTATACGCAAATTGTTTTCCTAAATATTTAACACTAACAGAAAGTAATGGGATATTAATTAAAATCATCAAAATACCTGTAGGTAAATGAAAAAGATGGTGTAATATTATTGATAAACCAGCAGTTCCTCCGGTTGCTATTTTATTTGGTACTAGAAACCCTACAACACCAATAGCAGTAATAAAACTTCCAATGAGAATGTAGATATAGTTATAAAATTCGACTTTAACTTTTGGCATTTTAGTAATTTAAAGTTAATCTTAGGCAATAATATGATTAAAAAAAACCTCAAATTAGATTTGAGGTTTTTTTTATTTCTTAATTTATTCTTCAACAACAACCCAATTTCCACTTTGAATTAAAGGTATGGCTTGTTTATATTTTAGAGATTTATTTTCACCAGATAAAATATTTTTAATTGTAACGTGTTCGTTTCTTCCAATTTTTCGTTCGGATCTTACAATAGTTTCAATTACCTGTGGCGCTTGAGTTTGATTTGTTTGTGATCCTGATGGCTGACTATTATATTCTTCTTTGCTCAATTTAACTTTTTCTCTTTTTTGTTCTCTTGCTTGTGAAACTTGGGTTGCATCTTGAGAAGGAAGCTCACCTTTAAATAAAAATGATAAAACTTCTTTATTTACTTTATCAAGCATTCCATTAAACAATTCAAATGACTCAAATTTATAAATTAAAAGAGGATCTTTTTGCTCATAAGTAGCATTTTGCACAGATTGTTTTAACTCATCCATTTGACGTAAATGATCTTTCCAAGTATCATCAATAATAGCGAGCGTAATATTTTTTTCAAAATCGGTTACCAATCCTTTTCCTTCAGATTCATAAGCCTCTTTTAAATTAGTAACAACTTTTAATTCTTTTGTGCCATCTGTAAATGGAACTACAATTCGCTCATATTTATCACCTTGCGTTTCATAAACATTTTTAATAACAGGATAGGCAGCTTTAGCGCTTCTTTCTAGTTTTTCTTTATAATGTTTATAAACGACATCAAAAAGTTGATCGGTTAAATCTTGCTCGGATAATGATTTAAATTCTTCTTCAGTAAAAGGTGAACTTGTAGATGAAAAACGAATTAATTCGAATTCAAAATTAGCATAGTCGTTTACAATTTTATTTTCACGAACTAGCAAATTACAAGTGTCATAAACCATATTCACGATATCAACTTGCAAACGATCTCCATATAATGCGTGACGACGGCGTTTGTAAACCACTTCGCGTTGAGAGTTCATAACATCATCATATTCTAATAATCGTTTACGAACCCCGAAGTTATTTTCTTCAACTTTACGCTGAGCTCTTTCAATAGATTTGGTAATCATAGAATGCTGAATTACTTCACCTTCTTTTAATCCCATTCTATCCATCATTTTTGCAATTCGTTCAGATCCGAACAAACGCATTAAGTTGTCTTCAAGTGAAACATAAAATTGCGAAGACCCTGGATCTCCTTGACGACCTGCACGACCACGTAACTGACGGTCAACACGACGAGAATCATGACGTTCGGTACCAACAATAGCTAAACCTCCAGCTTTTTTTACCGCATCAGATAATTTGATATCTGTACCACGACCCGCCATATTAGTTGCTATGGTAACAACTCCAGCATTACCAGCATCAGCAACAATATCAGCTTCTTTTTTATGAAGTTTGGCATTTAAAACATTGTGTTTAATTTTTCTAATTGCAAGCATTCTACCCAATAATTCAGATATTTCAACGGAAGTTGTACCAACTAAAACTGGACGACCTTGATTTACTAGATTTACAATTTCATCTATAACACCATTGTATTTTTCGCGTTTTGTTTTAAAAACTAAATCTTCACGATCATCACGAATTAAAGGGACATTGGTAGGGATTTCAATGACATCTAATTTATAGATATCCCAAAATTCACCAGCTTCAGTAATCGCTGTACCAGTCATACCAGAAAGTTTGCGATACATTCTAAAGTAATTTTGAAGCGTAACAGTAGCATATGTTTGCGTAGCAGCTTCAATTTTTACATTTTCTTTTGCTTCAATTGCTTGATGTAAACCATCTGAATAGCGACGACCTTCCATAATACGTCCGGTTTGCTCATCAACAATTTTTATTTTATCCTCAATAATAACATATTCAATATCTTTTTCAAATAAAGTGTAAGCTTTTAAAAGTTGATTCATGGTATGAATTCGCTCACTTTTAATGCTATAATCTCTATATAGAATTTCTTTTTTTGCTACCTTTTCTTCAGGTGTGCTATCTACTGCATCTATTTCCCCAATTTCAGTACTTAAATCTGGCAAAATAAAGAAGTTTTCATCGCCATCATCACCAGATAAAAAAGTAATCCCTTTATCAGTTAATTCAATGGAGTTGTTTTTTTCATCAATAACAAAATACAATTCCTCGTCTATTTTAGGCATTTCACGATTGTTATCTTGCATATAGAAGTTTTCAGTTTTTTGCAAAAGCTGTTTAACTCCTTCTTGACTCAAGAATTTTATCAAAGCCTTACTTTTAGGCAATCCTCTGTAAACTCTATATAATAAAAATCCACCTTCTTTGGTGTCACCATCGCCGATTAGTTTTCTTGCTTCTGCTAATACACTGGTTAAATAATTACGTTGTGTAGATACAATTTTATCAACGCTTGGTTTTAATTCGTTAAATTCGTGACGGTCAGCATTTGCAGTTGCTCCAGAGATAATTAAAGGTGTACGAGCGTCATCTATTAAAACAGAATCCACCTCATCAACAATTGCATAATGGTGTGGGCGCTGTACCAAATCATTAGGAGAATGCGCCATGTTATCTCTCAAATAATCGAAACCAAATTCGTTATTTGTACCATAAGTAATATCAGAATTATAAGCTTTTCTTCTTGCATCAGAATTTGGTTCGTGGTGATCTATACAATCAACACTCAAACCGTGGAACTCAAATATCGGTCCCATCCAGACAGCATCACGTTTTGCTAAGTAATCGTTAACGGTAACAACGTGAACACCTTTTCCAGAAAGTGCATTTAAGTACACAGGAAGGGTAGAAACCAATGTTTTTCCTTCACCAGTCATCATTTCCGCAATTTTACCACTATGTAAAACAGCACCTCCAATAAGTTGCACATCGTAATGAATCATGTCCCAGATAACTTCTTTTCCTTGAGCATCCCATTTATTTGCCCAAAAAGCTTTAGTTCCTTCAAGAGTAATATTTTCTCTGGTAGCGGAAAGTTCACGGTCAAAAGGTAATGCAGTAACGGCAATAGAATCATTTTCTGTAAAACGTTTTGCAGTTTCTTTAATAACAGCAAATGCTTCAGGCATAATATCATCTAAAATTTCTTCGGAAATTCGATAAGAATCTTCATTTAAAGTATCAATTTCAGTGTAGATTTCTTCTTTTCTATCAATGTTAGCTTTATGAGCTTCCTCTTCTAATGCTTTTATTTTGGAATCATTTATACTTGTAGCATCACTTATTTTTTGTTTGAAATGGTTTGTTTTTTCACGTAACTCATCATTTGTTAAGTTTGAAATTTCCTTTTCAAAAGAATTTACTTTAGCTATAATTGGTTGAAGAATTTTTAAATCTTTTTTGTTTTTATCTCCAACAAATACTTTAAGAACGGAATTTATGATACTCATATTTTAGGTGTCAAAATTTTAATAATTACTGAATAAATTTAAGTATAAATTATAGATATATTTTATACTTAATTAATTTATATGTTTTAAGCTTTTAAGTTTATAGAAAAAAAAAAGCCTCAAATGAGACTTTTTTTGGTATTATTTATTTAATATTCATCCTCATTCCAAAGATAATCATCATCGGAAGGATAATCAGGCCAAATTTCAATTATTGATTCGAAATTTTCTTCTTCGTCTTCAATTTCTTGAAGGTTCTCAACAACTTCCAAAGGAGCTCCTGTTCTAATTGCATAATCAATCAACTCATCTTTTGTTGCTGGCCAAGGCGCATCTGATAAATACGATGCTAATTCTAATGTCCAATACATATCTTATCGTATTAAATTTTCTGCAAAAATAATTTTTTTACTCAAAAAGTCAAGTTTTTTATTACTTTTTTTTTATATATATAAGAACTTATTTTATTTCTCTCGGAATCCATTGGATTTCCTGTGCGTTATTATCAATCGACAATTTCCGTGCCAGTACAAAAAGGTAGTCAGAAAGTCTATTTAAATACGTCAAGATTTGCTCATTTACGGTGCTTTCTTCACTTAGTTGGACACATTTACGCTCTGCTCTTCTACAAATGCATCGTGCGATATGACAAAATGACACTATTGTATGTCCACCAGGTAAAATAAAATGAGTCATTAAAGGCAAGGTCTCATTCATTTTATCAATTTCATTTTCCAAATATGCTACGAAAGTGGTATCAACTTTATGAATATTTAAACGTTCTTTTTTATTTTTAAGAATTTCTTTTTCAGGTGCAGTTGCTAACATAGCTCCTAAACTGAATAAATCATTTTGGATTTTTAGCAATACCTGTGAAGAATGAGCATCAATTTTCTGATCTCTTATTAAACCAATATAGGAGTTTAATTCATCAACAGTCCCATATGCTTCTATTCTTAAATGGTATTTTGGAACTCTTGTTCCTCCAAAAAGAGAAGTTTGACCTTTGTCGCCAGTTTTTGTATAAATTTTCATAGCTCAAATTTAAAGAATTTAATCTGATTATATTCGAATTGTAAAATGTTGTTTTTCTTGTTCTTTTCTAAATAAAACAAACCCTAAATAAAATGTGTTGATGGTGATTGTAACTTTTGGATGATTTTTTATTGCTGACCAAGCTTGTTCCATTTTATAAGATAAATTGATATCATCAAAAATAAATATTGAGCTATTGTGTGCTGTTTGAAGGCATTGATTGAAATATTTTAGCGTGGCTTCTTTTTGATGATTTCCATCAAAATAAATGAAATCAAAATTTTGATTACCAATAACTTCAGATAAAGTGATATCAAAATTACCAACAATGAGGTTCATATTGTTTAATTGAAATTTTTTAAAAAGGTCTAAAGCTACATTAGAAGTGTTTTCACAACCTTCAAGAGTATAAATTTCAGCTTTGGGGTTTGAAATGCTTAATGTAGCAGAACCTAATCCTACAGATGTTCCAATTTCCAACATCGTTTGAGGGTTAAAATATTCCACAACACTAATTAAAAGTGAAGCCTTTTTTTTGCTCATTCCAGCTATTTTAGCAATGTCTGAAACCCTTCGTTTATTCGTTTTAAAAACTTTTGAGCCATTACCAAAATCTGAAACATCAATTATTTTATGATTATTTGACAACCAATTACGTATTGTATTTACTTGATCAACTTTTAAAGTGGTTGGTTTTTTATAAAGACACTTTGTTACAAAATTATATACAAATGGAGAGTGAACACCATGTTGGTTGGTAGAATTCAGTAAAAAAAATAAGTATGACTTAATTTTAAACCACATATAAGTTTATATTTATGGCTAAATTAGTAGAAAAATTATTTTAAGACACTATTAAAAATTATATTTGCCTTACTCACTATTATATTTTTATGAGAAAACTTTTTTTATTTACGCTGTTATTATGTTTTTTAAATTCTTGTGTAACTACAAAACAAATGACATATTTTCAAGGTGAACCAGTTGATAAATCAGCTATTTATAAACTCAATAATGATCCTTACAGATTACAAATAAATGATATATTATTTATTGATATTAAGGCAAATAACACTGAGTTAGTTTCCTTATTTAAAAGTGATGCAAGTGGTGAAAGTAGCTCTAAAAGTGGTGAGGATTTATATTTTTCTGGATATACTATTGATAGACATGGAAATATTCGAATTCCTTATATAGGAAATTTAAATGTATTGGGATATACTGAAAATGAAGTGCGTGAAAAAATTGAAGTTGAACTGGCAAAGTTTTTAAAGAATCCTGATTTGGTTTTTGTAACCGTTAAATTAGCAGGAATTAGATTTGTTGTTACTGGAGAAGTAGGCTCACCAGGAACTCTAAATTTAGCGCAAAATCAAGTATCAATTGTTGATGCTATTTCAAATGCAGGAGAAATTACACCATTTGGAAACCGGGCAAACGTGGTACTAATTAGAAAAACGTTAGATGGTGTAAAAAAATATCAACTAGACCTTACAAATATAGATATATTTAATTCTGAGAACTTTTATATTCAGCCAAATGACATTGTTTATGTGGCTCCTTTAAAACAAAAATCTTGGGGAACCGGAACTACAGGATTTCAATCTTTTTCAACTGTTGTAACTATATTATCATTTCTTGTGAGTTCTGTTTTATTAGTTAAAAATATATAACAGTTGTTATGAATACTAAATTAAAATTTATTGAAAATCCAAGTGAGCATATTTCGGACATTAAAGATTATTTATTTCGAATAATTTCTAATTGGAAATGGTTTTTATTTACGATCCCAATAGCCTTAGCTATAGCCTATTATTTTAATATTTCTACTCAAAAAATTTATGGCTTAGAAACTACGATTGTTGTAAAAGAAAAGCAAAATCCGCTTTTTTCATCAGGAACTAATATTGCATTTAACTGGGGAGGAGTTAGTGATAAAGTTGAATCAATAAGAAAAGCAATAATTTCTAGATCTCATAATGAAGAAGTGGTTAAAGAACTTCAATTTTATATTGAATATTTACAAGAAGGTCGTTTTAGAATGGAAGATGTTTATGGAATGACACCCTTTGTATTGAATTTACAGCCAAACCAATTTCAGTTATTAAATACGCTTATTAAAATTGATTTTATTGATGATAAAAGCTTTACGTTGTCGGTTGAATTCAAGGATGGTGCAACCTATAAATTAATAAATTATAAAGATGAATCTTTAAAAGATTTCGATTTTGAAGCAAAAAACTTTTCACAAACTTATTCGGTTGATGAATATATTAATTTGCCATTTTTAAAGGCACAAATAGTTAGTAATAACTCAAATGATTTACAAAAAGGAAAATCTTTTTTTATTGAGTTAAAAACAATAAACCAAGTTACTGGCAAGTATCAAAATATTAGAGCCAAAGGTTTAGAAGGGACTTCGTTGGTTGAGCTTTCACTCACAGGTTCAAATAAAAATAGAATTGTAGATTTCTTAAATAAAAGTGTTGAAGTTTTAGCTTTTAATGAACTTGAACAAAAAACAAACTATGCCTATAGCACAAAGGAATTTATTGATGCGCAATTTAAAAATACTTCAGACACTTTAAAACTAATTGAAGATAATATTGGGAAATTTAAGGAACAAAACTCAATCTATGATTTATCGGCTCAAGGTGTTGAAATATTTTCACAAACTACAGGATTAGATAAAATACAAAAACAACTTTCAGATAGAATTGTGTATTTTGAAAATTTAGAACATTATATTAAATCAAATTCTAATTATTCAAAAATACCAGCTCCAGCAGTTATAAATATTGAAGATGCTTCTATTGCTGAAATGGTTGGTGAATTGACAAAACTCTCAATTCATAAAGAAAATTTATCTAAAGAAGTTACTGCAAATCATCCTTCTTTAAAGTTAGCTAATCAAGAAATTGAAACAGCCCGAAACGTATTATTAGAGAACATTTCTTCATTAAAAAGTGCCACAAATATAAGTTTGACTAATAGTACAAAGCGATTAAACTCTTATAATTTTCAGTTAAATAAGCTTCCAAATAAGGAGCAAAAATTATTAAATTTTCAACGAAAATACAGCCTAACAGAATCTAATTTTGTATTTCTAATGCAAAAACGATACGAAGCAGATATTGCAATTGCAGCAAGTGTTTCTGATATTTCTGTTTTAGATTCAGCGAAAGATACAGGTCAAGGTGCTATTTTACCAAGAAAGTCATTTAATTATATGATTGCCTTATTGTTAGGAATTATATTACCACTTTTTCTGATTATTGCTAAAGAAGTACTCGATAATAAAATACATACAGCAGAAGATATTGAGCGAATTTCACCGATTCCAATTTTGGGAGTTGTTGGTCAAAATAGTGCTGAAAATAATTTAGCTGTTTTCCTAAAACCTAAATCTACCGTAGCTGAATCTTTTAGAGCTTTGCGTTCTAATATTCAATTTCTGTTTGTAAGAAATGTAAAAGAAAAATCCAAGACAATGGTTGTAACATCATCTGTAAGTGGTGAAGGAAAAACATTTGTATCCATTAATATGGCAACTGTATTTGCGCTAGGAGGAAAAAAGACAATATTAGTTGGGTTAGACTTGAGAAAACCAAAAATATTTGGAGATTTTGGACTTTCAAATGAAAAAGGGGTAGTGAATTATTTAATTTCTGAAGAAAATAAAGAGGATATCATCCAAAAAACTAAAATACCCAATTTAGATGTTATAACCGCTGGGCCTGTGCCTCCAAATCCTTCAGAATTATTAATTAGTCAAGCTACAAGTGAATTAATTATTAGTTTAAAGGAGGAATATGATTATATCATTTTAGATACTCCACCAATTGGGTTGGTTTCTGATGCAATTGAACTCATTAAATACGCTGACACTACAATATATGTTGTTAGACAAGGGTATTCTCATAAAGGAATGCTAAAAATGATTAATGAAAAGTATGTTAAAGATGAGATTTCTAATGTTAGTATTGTTCTAAATGATTTTAAAGTGAAATCTAAATATGGATATGGTTACGGATATGGATATGGCTACGGTTATGGTAAATATTCAAATGGTTATCATGAAGTTGAAAATAAATCTTTAATAACTAAAATATTAAGAAAATTTAAAAAGAAATAATTTAGGTCTATATTTTTTTTCCTTCAATAAAAACCTGATCAATTTGATGATTTCCAAAGGAATATGGAATAAAACCATAACTTGGAATTTTTTTAGTAATTATAAAGTTAGCCTTTTTCCCTATACAAATACTTCCATGAGTTTTTTCTAAACCCATAGCATATGCGCCATTAATAGTTGCGGCATTTATAGCTTCTTCAGGAGTCATTTTCATTTTAATACACGCTGTGGAAACCACAAAATTCATATTTCCTGATGGAGTAGAACCAGGATTGTAATCTGTTGCCAAAGCTAAAGGTAAACCAGCATCAATCATTTTACGCGCAGGAGTGTATGGAATACTTAAAAAATAAGAGCAAGATGGCAGGGCAACAGGCATTGTTTTAGAGTCTTTCAAACTTTCAATATCAATATCTCTCATTTCTTCTAAATGATCAACAGAGATTGCTTTGTACTTAATTCCTGCTTGTACACCACCAATAGCATTAAATTGATTCACATGAATTTTGGGAATGAGCCCATATTTAGCTCCAGCTTTTAATAAACGTTCGGTATCTTCAACCGAAAAATAACCAGTTTCACAAAAAATATCTATAAAATCTGCTAAATTTTCTTTAGCAACTAATGGTAAAATTTCATGTATTACCAAATCTAAATAACCGTTTTTATTGTTTTTAAATTCAGCAGGTAGAGCATGCGCTCCTAAAAATGTTGACTTTATGGTAATTGGGTAATTTTCATTGAGTTTTTTTATAACACGAAGCATTTTTAGTTCTGCATCTTTTGTTAAACCATAACCCGATTTAATTTCAACGGCTCCTGTGCCTAATCTCATGACTTCTTCTATGCGTTTTGCAGATTGTTTGTATAATTCTGCTTCAGTAGTGTTTTGTAAAATTTTTGCCGAATTTAAGATTCCTCCACCATTAGTAGCAATTTCTTCATACGTTAATCCGTTAATTCTATCAACAAATTCTTGTTCTCTATTACCAGCATACACAATATGTGTATGGCTATCGCACCAAGTTGGTAACACTATTTTTCCTTCAGCATTTATAGTTTTATCAACCGTTATTTTAGGTAAATCTTCCATTTTACCAAAATCCTTTATCACATCATTTTCAATCAATAAAAAGGCATTTTTTAATGTTGGAAGGATTTTCATTTTATTTCCACAAACCATTTTTTTTGGTAAACTTTCAACTTGTACTAATTCCTTAATGTTTGTAATTAATTGTTTCATGAATAATAAAATTATGAGTTCAAATATACTTATAATTTAAGAAGTATTAAATATGTTTAAACTATTTCGATTTCGTTATTGTTGTTACTATTTTTAATGAATTTTTAAAGGAAATAAGTAATGATTAAAGTATCTTTGCAAAAAAAAATAATGATGAATAAAGCTATATATATTGCAACAAGTGAAGCCAATAGCGGTAAGTCTATTGTTGCATTAGGATTAATGAGAATGCTACTTGGAAAATTTGCTAAAGTTGGTTATTTCAGACCCATAATTGATGATGTTGCAAAGGTTAAAAAAGACAATCACATAAATACCATTATTTCTCATTTTGAGTTAGATATTAATCCAAATGATGCGTATGCATTTACAAGAACCCAATTTATTAATAAACGTAATAAGGGTTTAGATGGTGAAATTATTGATACCATTATTGAAAAATACAAAGCTTTAGAAGAAAAAAATGATTTTATGCTTGTTGAAGGCACAGATTTTTCTGGAGAAGGTGTAGCTATTGAGTTAGATGTAAATGTATTAATTGCAAAAAATCTTGGTATTCCGGTAATAATTGTATCAAGCGGAGTAGGTAAAACATTAGATGAATTTATAGGTGGACTTTGTTTAGCGTACGATTCTTTTGAAGACAAAGAGGTAGAAGTTTTAGCAGTTATTGCAAACAAAGTTCAAGAAATGAATATTGAACTTGTGAAAACAGGTGTTGAGAAAAATTTACCAAAAGATGTTTTTGTTAATGTAATTCCGCTTATTCCTTCATTAAACAATCCTACAATTAAAGAAATAGCGAAGGCAATTGATGCGAAAGTTTTATTTGGTAAGGAATATTTTAATAATCAGGTAACAAGCTTTAAAGTAGGAGCAATGCAATTGAGAAATTATTTAACCTATCTTGAAGAAAATTGTTTAATTATCACTCCAGGCGATAGAGCTGATATTATTTTAGGAGCATTACAAGCTAATATTTCAACTAACTATCCTACAATAGCAGGGATTGTGTTAACAGGAGGTATTCTTCCAGAAGAACCAATTATTAAATTAATTGAAGGTTTATCGCAAATTGTACCTATAATAACTGTAAATGAAGGAACTTTTGATGTGGCAAATAAAATTGGTGCTGTTCGCTCTCATATGTACGCTGGAAATAAACAAAAAATAATGACTTCCTTAAATACTTTTGATAAATATGTTGAAGTAGATAAATTGAACGAAAAACTAATTACGTTTACAAATAATGGGATTACACCAAGAATGTTTCAATACAATTTATTAAAACGTGCAAAAACTCAGCGAAAGCATATTGTTTTGCCTGAAGGTAATGACGATAGAATCATTACAGCTGCTAGCAAATTAATTGAAATGGATATTGTTGATTTAACCATATTAGGTGAAGTTGCAAATATTGAAAGTAAAATACAACGATTAGGTTTAAAATTAGATTTGAATAAAGTAACTATTATCAATCCAATTGAATCTGAATATTTTGAAGATTTTTCAAACACATTATTTGAATTAAGAAAAAATAAAGGTGTTACGATTGATATGGCAGAAGATTTAATGGGTGATGTTTCTTATTTTGGAACCATGATGGTGCATAAAGGATTGGCTGACGGTATGGTTTCAGGTGCTGCTCATACTACTCAACATACAATTAAACCAGCACTGCAGTTTATTAAAACAAAACCAGATGTATCTGTAGTTTCATCCATCTTTTTTATGTGTTTAGAAGATAGAGTATCTGTATTTGGCGATTGTGCTATCAATCCAAACCCAACAGCTGAACAATTAGCAGAAATTGCAATTTCTTCTGCAGATTCTAGCAAAAACTTTGGAATTGACCCAAAAATAGCAATGCTTTCATATTCATCAGGTGCTTCTGGTAAAGGGGCAGAGGTTGATAAAGTGAGAGAAGCAACAGAAATTATTAAAAGATTAAGACCAGATCTAAAAGTAGAAGGCCCAATACAATATGATGCCGCTGTGGATGAAACGGTTGGAAAAAGTAAAATGCCGGATTCAGAAGTTGCAGGACAGGCGAACGTATTAATATTTCCAGATTTAAATACCGGAAATAATACTTATAAAGCTGTACAGCGAGAAACTGGTGCAATAGCTATCGGTCCAATGTTACAAGGTTTAAATAAACCAGTAAACGATTTAAGTAGAGGTTGCACGGTAGATGATATATTTAATACTGTTATTTTAACAGCAATACAAGCACAAGGTTTATAAAATGATACGAGCATTACAAATTTTGACTTGCAAGAAAATGATTAATAGCGAACAGCATATGTTACCGCTAAAAAAATAAAATTTAAACATATGAAAATATTAGTCATAAATTCAGGTAGTTCTTCCATTAAATATCAATTATTTAATATGCCTCAAGAAGAAGTAATTTGTTCAGGTTTAGTAGAAAGAATTGGTTTAGATAATGCTGAAATTCATTATAGATCTGAAAATCATAAAATTGATGAAGTTGTTGAAATCCCTAATCATAAAATAGGGTTAGAAAAAGTTGTAAAAATACTTCTTGATGAAAAAGTAGGCGTTTTAAAATCTACTTCTGAAATTGAAGCTGTTGGGCATAGAGTAGTGCACGGTGGAAGCATATTCTCAAGCACAACTATTATAAATCAGGATGTTAAAGATCAAATTAAAAAATTATTTTCATTAGCTCCTCAACACAATCCGGCAAATTATGAAGGTATTATAGTTGCAGAAACAATGTTTCCTGAAGCCAAGCAAATTGCGGTTTTTGATACAGCATTCCACCAGACTATACCAGTTGAAGCGTATAAATATGCCATTCCAAATAAATTTTTAGAAGAACATAAAATTAGAAAATATGGATTTCACGGAACTAGTCATAAATATGTTTCCGAAAAAGCAATTGAATATTTAGGGATTGAAAATTCAAAAATAATTACAATCCATTTGGGTAATGGTTGCAGTATGTCAGCTGTAAAAAACGGAAAAAGTATTGAAACTTCATTAGGATTTGGACCTGTAACAGGATTAATAATGGGTTCTAGAAGCGGCGCAATAGATCACGCCATTATTTTTCATTTGGTAAATAATTTAGATTATAAATTGGAAGAAGTTAATAGTATGCTTCAAAAAGAAAGTGGCATGTTTGGGTTAACTGGTTACAGTGATTTACGGGATATTGAATTAGAAGCTGAAAAAGGAAATAAAGAGTGTCAGTTAGCATTGGATATGAGTGCTTACAAAATTAAACATTATATTGGAGCCTATGCAGCTGCAATGAATGGTTTAGATGCAATTGTTTTTACTGCTGGGATTGGTGAAAATTCAAACGTAATTAGAAAGTTAGTTTGTACTAATATGGAATATTTTGGGATAGCGTTAAATGTTGAAAAAAATAATATTAGAGCTAAAAAAATTACTGAAATTCATAAAGAAAATTCAAAAACTAAGATTTTAATTGTTCCAACAAATGAAGAAGTTGAAATAGCTAAACAATCTTTTGAGTTGATCAAATAATAAGTATTTTAAAACTAAACTACTATGGATTGAAAATCCACAGGTTTGGATTACGAATGAAATTCGTTCAGTAAATACCAAAAAACAACTATCAAACAACATTCAATATTCAAAATATCAAATTCAAAAACATGATTAACAATATTTAAATGATTGAAACCTAAATATTGTGCTTTGTCTATTTAATTTTTTGCTATTTATTTGATATTTGGGTATTGTAATTTGTATTTTAAAACAATCCTGTCCTAAATAAATTTTGGACACACTAAATTAAACCATTTTGCTGGTTTATTGCATTGTTTTTGCTGAATTTCAAAAAAGAACCCCTTGTATATATTTATTTGGCGGAGGTTGTTCCTTTGCAAAGGGATTATCTAGCCATTTGTGCAGATCTACTTTAACAA
>Ga0209231_1000235_pt1 | contig 37235 bp, 44 predicted proteins | sample Deesub45470m_DNA_FD_188086 | JGI IMG/M metagenome (GOLD analysis project Ga0209231, IMG submission 188086) | Deep subsurface microbial communities from North Pacific Ocean - 450_OLKR46/470m Metagenome (SPAdes) (version 2) | ecosystem: Environmental > Terrestrial > Deep subsurface > Unclassified ... | reverse complement strand
CTGAAAGAGCTTGCCGAGATTCGGCCGGGGGCGATCTGATGCTCGAACCTCAAACCTCGGGAGCGAAAGCGATGACTGACGACGGTGTTGGCGCGGCGATCGGCCGCTTGGTCGATGTAGCTCGATCGGACACGGGGCAATCCCGGCGCTGCGCTAATTTCCTACTGGCGTGGTGGAACGGCGACGATTGGGGGCATTTCCCGATCGCCGATCTGTTCGGCGTCGATGCCTCGCTCTCGGCCGATATGGCTACGATCTTCGCCTATCTCGCGGCGTATCCAACCGCGATCTACCCGGACGCATGGGGCTATCGCGATGCCATGGCCGATCTTGTCGATAAATGGCGGCCGGAAGCGGCTGCGGCCTGATGGATATCTACAGAAAGGATGCGGCCGTGACGAAGGCCATGGCGCTCGCCCTGATGCGGCAAGCGTTGGACCTTCTCGATGCGGTGGACGAACAAACGGCGGGATGCCATCTGCAAGCGGCGATCGACACGCTCTTGCGGAAGCTACCGCCAGAGGCGGGAAACGGGCCGGCGGCGCACTAGCATAGTCGCGAATGTCTATGTCGGATCTGAGCCGCATAGTCGCGCATATCTATGTAGCCAGGTCGGCCGACATAGACGCGGGTATCTATGCTGAAGCAGTTTTCCGGGCGTGGCACGGTTTGACCTGGCTGTCGGTGGTCGGCCTTTCCATGGCGTCCAATCGGGGAGCGTTGCGAGGGGCTGGCCCCTTGCTGAGAGGGTAGAGCGAGACGCCGATCGGCGGCTCGATCGTAGGGAGAGACTTCTCCCGCCAACCTGTTTTTAGGATGGATATCGGCTTGGGTTATCTCGGTTCAAAGGCGGTCAACGGGGCCTATCAGGCGGTCATCGCGAACATGCCGCCCCATGATACCTACATCGAAACGCACTTGGGCTCGGGCATCGTCATGCTTCGGAAGCCTCCGGCGCTGCGCTCGATCGGGCTGGAAATTGATCCGGAAACCTTCGCCAGCTTCGGCACGATTCCGGACGTGGAAACCTACAACGTCGATTGCCTGACCTTCCTGCGGACCTTCGATTTCGCCTCGGCCGGTCGCGTCCTGATCTACGCCGATCCGCCCTATGTGCTTTCGACGCGGGCGCGGAAAGGGCAACGCTACCGCTTCGATTATACGGACGCCGATCACGAGGCGCTGATTGCGCTGCTGCGGACCCTGCCGGCCTCGGTGATGATCTCCGGCTATCACTCGGACCTCTACGCCGGCCTGCTGCTCGCACCGGAATGGCGCTCGCTGAGCTATCAGGTGAAGACGCGCGGCGGTCCTCGCACCGAATATCTCTGGATGAACTATGCGGCGAACGCGGCGCATTGGGCGGACCATGCCGGCGTGGACTTCACCGATCGCCAGCGCATCAAGCGCAAGGCGGCTCGGTGGCAACGTATGTATCGGGAGCTTCCTGCGAGCGAGCGGATGGCCGTGCTTGCGGCCATCCTCGATCCTGAGCCGGTCTAGGCTTGATGGTCAGGCTTCATCAATAAAACATACGGGCTTATTTGCAGTCCGTTAGCTATTCTCTCGATATTATCTATCGAGACATTGCGCTCTCCGCGCTCAATCCCGCCAAAATAGGTTCTGTCCATTTCAATGTCGTAAGCGAAATCCTGCTGGCTGATGCCGCGCTCCTTCCGAAAGCGACGAATATTTGCGGCAACGATCTCGCGTAGCTCTCCGGGATGGGTCCGTTTCACCCGGCATAAATCGCCTGCCAGATGGTTATAAGGCGACGGACTTTAAGCATCACTTCACTATCCGTTAGTATATGGGGCGTTTGTAAGGTTGGGGTAGATTCGTGTTGTGAACAGCCATTTGCCTGTCGGCCGCTTGGCCGCGCATCTTGAGTCCCTCTCGCGGGAGCGGGTGTGGCTGGCGATCCTCGCCGGCACGGCGGCAATTGCTCTTGCCGATGCGAACTTTCCGACGATCGGCTTTGCACCACTCTACATACCCGTAATCTGCGGCGCGTGCTGGGGGCTAGGAGCGCGCGAGGGCTATTTTGTGGCCTTGCTTACCGCGATCCTCGCGGTCGTCCCCGCCTTCCATATAGCGGTCCTCTCTCCCCATCTGCTCGCGCTGCGGGTCGGGATTCGCATCGCCACCTTCGTTTTCATCGCGGCCACCATCATCAGTTTCCGCCGCTCCTATGATCGTGAGGTGTTCCACGCCCATCGCGATCGAATGACGGGAACGCTCAACAAGGAGGTTTTCCACGGGCGCTGCGCCACGGCGATCAAGGAAGCGGGGCGTGCGCGCCAACCGCTTCTGCTCGTCATTCTCGACCTCGACGACTTCAAGGCGATCAACAATCGTGAGGGGCATCTTGCCGGCGACGAGGTTCTGCGAACCTTCGCAAAAGGGGCTTCGTCAATCATCCGTCGTGAAGACCTGATCGGCCGCATCGGCGGTGATGAGTTCGCCCTGCTGGTCCGCGTGCCGTCGATCGCAGAGGGGCAGGGCTTCGCGCGCGATCTTCACGCAAGGCTGTCTGCGGTACTAGCCGAGTCACGCCATCCCGTGACGTGCAGCATGGGGGCGCTGCTGATTTCGCCCCATGCACCGCGAGACGCGGGCGAACTGATGCACGCGGCCGATCTGGCAATGTACCGCGCCAAGCAAACCGGGAAAAACGCCGTCGAGATTGGCCGGGCTGATGAACCGGGCTTAGGCCCGGTCGCGCGCCAAGTCGCGACGCCTCGGCAGGGGATCGCATGAATGACCTAGACGCCTTGCGCCGTCGTGCGCTCGCTTTGATGCGCGAGACGCTGGCGCTGCTCGATGCAGCCGGTGAGCAAGACGCCGCGCTGCATCAGCGTAGGGCGCATGATGCTCTCGCCCGCGTCGCGCCAGTGGGGCGCGACGATGACGCCCCCGTTGAAGCGCTCGATCTGCCCGAACTGGATTCGGACCCCGCGCTGGTGCGCGCGATCGGAAACGCCCTCGCCGTGTTTGCCACGCTGATGCAGCGCGGCGGCACCGTGCCGCTTGATGAAATGGCGCGGATGCTCGGCATTTATGCTGTCGTGACCTCCGAATCTTCGCCCCAAGAAGGTCTGCTTCTTGGATGCTGGGCCGCGATCCTGCGCGACGCGGCACAAGTCGGGGGGGACAGTCCCCACAGCTAGACGCCGATCGCGGCCCTGATCGCGCAGCGGCCTATCGCAAAACCAAATTGGCCGTTCCCAATTTGTTCTTATCGGAGTTACAAGGCGGGCATGACGCCCGCTCTTGCCCTGTCCCTCAAGCCCGATATCCCGATTCCGATCGGCGAGATTCCGGCGGACCTTCGCCTCCGAATCGTCGGCGCTGCCGGCGCTGGCTTCCCGTCGCCGTCACAGGACTGGAAAGAGGACTGCATCGATCTGGTCGAATTGCTGCGGCTCGACCGCGCCGCCAGCTTCGTATTCCGGATTAGCGGAAGCTCGATGCTCGATGCCGGCCTGTTCGATAATGACGTGGTGGTGGTCGATCGCGACGCGAAGCCGGCAAACGGTCGGATCGTGATCGCGATCGTGGATGGCGGGTTCGTCGTCCGCCAGTTGGTCGTTCGGCAAGGGGTGCCCTACCTAGAAGCCCGCAATGCCGGCATGGTCTATGAACCGACGATCGCCGACGCCGGCATGGGCGTGGAGATTTGGGGCGTCGTGCGCGCCTGCGTCCGCAACCTACAGGGTTGATCGGCCGTGTGGGCGATCCTCGATATCACCAATTTCTATGTGTCGGCCGAACGCCTGTTCGATCCCCGGCTCCGCAACGTGCCCGTCATCGTCCTGTCCAACAATGACGGCTGCGCGGTCGCGCGAAGCGAGGAAGCGAAGGCGCTGCATATCAAGATGGGAGCGCCCGTTTTCAAAATGCGCGACCTGATCCGGCGGCATGGGGTGGAGCTTCGCTCCTCGAATTACGAACTCTATGCCGATCTCAACCGGCGCTTCAACATGGTGATCGCTGAGCATAGCGACACGGTTGAGATTTACTCGATCGATGAAAGTTTCTTCCACCTGCCGGTGCTGCCGAACGGGCGCGGGGACGTGGCGATGGCGCATCGGATTCGGGAAGCCGTCGCGCGATCGGTGGGCTTGCCAACCCGGATCGGGCTGGGTCCAACGCGGACGCTGAGCAAGGTAGCGAACGCGCTGGCGAAGGCGTCGGAAAAGGTCTGGCACGGGGTCATCGATCTTCATGACGTGGAGCTTCGCAACCGCATGTTCGCGACGTGGCCTGTCGAAGAAGTATGGGGCATTGGCGGCGCGCTGGCGGCCCGGCTGCGCCCGCTGGGTGTGAGAACCGCGGCCGATCTGACGGCACTCCCCGCGGCCGTCGCCCGCGACGTGGGAACGGTCGTGCTCGAACGGCTCGTGCGCGAACTGAACGGCATCGAATGTTCGGATTTCGCGCCGGAGCCGGAGCCGTTGAAGGGAACGGCCGTCACGCGCTGCTTTGGGGAGCCTGTCGGCAATCGGGACGCGCTGCGCGAAGCGATGGTGCGCCGCGCCGTCCGCGCCGCTGAGAAGATACGCGCGCAAGGGCTGGTCGCCTCACGCATGATCGCCTTCGCACATGGAAGCCGGTTCAAGCCCAACGCGCCGTCTGCGTCGCGATCGGCGCGACTGTCGCCGGCAACGCATGATCCGCGCTCGATCGCCGGCATGGCCGGGACGATGGCAGAGTCCATGTTCGTGCCCGGCTCGATCTATTCCAAGTGCGGGGTCATGCTGGAAGGGCTGCACCCGGCAAGCGCGGCGCAAATCGATCTGTTCGCGGCCGTCGATCCGAAGGCCGCCCCGCTGCTCGCCGCGATCGACGGGCTCAACGGTCGGTTCGGCCGTAATACGGTGCGTGTCGCGGCCGAAGGGCAGGGCGATCGATCCTATGACACGAAACGGGAGCGCAAGAGCCCGTCGTGGACGACGCGGATCGCTGAGATTCCGATCGCGCGTTAGTGGTCGTGGATCTCATAGACGTTGGCGACTATGCTCGAGCAGGCCGTCCGCGCAGCGGATCTCGGTTTGCTCGAGCACAAGCCGGCGGCCGTGCCCTACGCGCGAGCGGACCCGTCAGGGTTACGGCCCGTCATCATATACCATTGCTCAATGGGAGGGGGCGCGCCGATCAGCCGCTCGATCGCCTCGCATGTGAGCGCGGCGGCGTCTGGTTCATCGTTCTTGTCGAGGATCGCCAGCGCACGTTCTAGGAGCTTCTTCGCGTCGGCCAATTCCTCGGTAAGCACTCGTTCGCCAAAATGCTCCATATCGCACCTCCGGATGGTTGGGTCCGGTGCCAGATTCATAGACACCGATCTCTATGCTGCAGCGCCGGTTCATCGGCGCGGCAATGAGGCCGTGCCCCAAAGCTCTCCGTCCGCCTCACTGCTCTCAATGATCTCGTAGGCGACGCCGTTCCGCTTGGGCGACGTCGCCCTGCGGCGAAGGGTGGCGCGAACGTGGCGCTGGGCGTCCTCGATCGCGACGAACGAAACTATCTTCTCCTGCCCTCGCGCTCCGATGCGGCCCCAAGCGGTGCGAACGACGATGGCGCCGAATAGGTCGGGGGTCGCCTCGATCGCGTAGCGTCGATGGATATTCCGCGCCGGCTCGCGGGCGATCAATTCGACGTGGCAGGGGCAGGGATCGGGTTCTAGCGCCATGGTTGGACGCCATAAGCAAAGACGCCGCGCCGCTCGCGCTGGGCGGCCTGCTGATCCGCCAGATATCGGCCGTGCGAAAACGTCGACCAATTCACGGCCCATCCTGTGCGCGCCATGGCTGCGGCAAGATCGGTGCCCTGCCAATTCCAGCATTGCGCCACGATCCGATCGTGGTTGCGCTTGCCGGTGTCGCGGCATGTGACACGGCGATCGGCGACAAGCTGCACGAGCTGGGCGCGCGCGGCCGGGCCGAACTGCGTTTCGAGCTCGGGCGCGTCAATTCCCCAAACGCGGACCCGGAGCTTGCCAAAGCGGAAGGTGTCCCCGTCATGGATCGACGTGGGAACGCCCGTGGTCGCGGCGATCGGAAGCGGGGTGCTTGGTGGTTGGTAACGTCGGGCGGCGGCCGTGGTGGCGAGGCCGGCGACGGCAAGGGCGGCGATCGTCGCCCCTGCCATCGTGCGGATCATATGCGCGCGCTGCGCCGATGGGCCGGCTGATCGTTGCCGATCGCCGGCCCTGAACGCCGCTGCTGCTGGGTTTCCTCGTCCACGCTTAGGCGTGGTCCGGTCAAAGCCTGAGCCCGTGGATTTTCCACGGCGGCTTTGACCTGGCGCTCAAGCCCCTCGCGACCTAGCGAACTATTCATCGCTAGATCGTTGAAGTCGGTGAACCGCTTGGGATCGGCCGCCTGCTCGCCGGGGGCGAAGGTCGGGAACATCGGTTTGCCCCCTACAGCGTTGGCCGCCTCGGTCGCCTTCTCCCGGCCCGGGTTGTACCCGTGCCGCTCAAGCACGCGCTGATCGTCCTCTCCGACGATGAAGATGGGCTTGTCGGGGAAGCGTTCGTGAAGGGCCTTCGCGACGGCGGGGAGATTGCCGGAATCGAACGCGGAAACGGTCGGATGCCCCACGACACTGCCGATCGTCGTCATGGTCGCGTAGCCCTCGCCGATCATAAGGCGCGGAGCGGCGGCAAGGGCGGCTAGGGCCTCCTCGGGCGTCCTGCCCCCGTTGACGACGTGGAAACAGCCCTCCTTGTGGCTGTCCTTGGCAAACCGCTTGGTCCCGTCTTCCTGAATGTATTGCGTCGTCCAGTGCGTGCCCTGCGTGTCGATCGCCGGAAGGTGGATCGTGCCATCGCGCCCGTCCATCATCGCGCCGATCGTCGGCTCGATCCCCTTCCTGACCATGTAGGGCGTCGGGCTCTCGATCTGCGTTAGGGCTGCGGCCCGGCGCTGCACGCGCTGGGCGGTTTCCTCGTAGGTCGCGGCCTGTTCGCGCTCGCGCGCGTCCCGCTTTGTCGCGGCCTCGGCGTTAAGCCGGGCTTTTTCCTCCTCCGAAAGCGTGTTCCCGGTGCTTTTCCATTTCATGTCCAAGCCGGTGCGGAAATTCTCGATGTGCCCGGCGGGGTGGCCGTCCAGATAGGCCCGATAGGAGCCCGTCGTTTCCTTCCCCTTGTCGCCCTCGGCCGGCACGCGCTGACGTGTGCCGTCCATGATCGGGTGGCCGTGAGGGACGGTCAGCCCCATGGCTTTCATCGCCTCGGCAAATTCCTGCTGGGGGCTGACGGCCGCCTCCTGACGGTTCGGCCGGTTCTCCGGATTCCAGCGCGCCAGCTTCGCCGGGTCGCTGCCCTCGGGCGCATACCAAGATTTAGCGGCTGCATCCCATTTCGCCCCGGCGGCCTTGGCGACGTTCCGTTCACCGAAGGGAACCGCCAGATATTTACGCTCCGGGGGCTGCTTGGGGGTGCTGGTCATCTGTTCACCTTCCTGTTCGGCGCTGGCGGGCGCTGCGGCCCGATCTGCGGCCTCTGGCTCTGCTGGTGCCTGTTGCTGGTCCCGGCCTTCCACGGCCGGCGCTGGGGCTTCCTTGGCCCATTTCGCAAAGGGGGTAAGATCAGTGCCGGCGGGGACGAACCACGTTCGCCCTTCCTTGTCCCATTTGGCCCCAAGCCCCTTCGCCTCGTTCTTCTCGCGAAAGGCGACGTTGATGGGGGTGTCCTGCTCGGCGATCTCCCCGGCGACGCCCTGCGCCGGCACGGCAAGGGGCGGTGCCTGTATCAACTGCTCGCCGGCACGGGCGAAGGCGTCCGCCAGCCCCTTCCGTTCAAGGTAGGCGTTCGTCATGGTCATGTCGTCGGGAGCAATCCCGAAGACAGGGGACAGGCGCTCGATCGCGGTTTCCCACATCGCGCTATAATCGCGGCTGTCATCGCCTACCACGTCGCCGATCCGGGTAAGGCCGGCGCTGGTAAGCGCCGCCTCCAAATCCGCGTGCGGCGCGCCCACGGTCGGGTCGTAGCTGTGATTGAAGCTATGGTAGTGGCTGAAATCGCTGTCGGTCGTGTGCAGCACGACGCCGACGGGCTGGGCCATGGTCGCGCGCCGATCGGCCTCCTCGGCATCGGCCAGCGTCAACGGCGCTGCGTCGGGCTGCTCGGCCCCAACGGCTTGGCCGTCGCGCTCCTGAATCTGCTTTTGCTCGAACGCCAGAATGAACGTGTTGATCTTTTCCGCGTCGGAACAGGCGCGGACGATCTCCATGGGATCGTCTTCAAGAGCTTTGATCCACGACGCGACATAGGCGACGTGCTGCTCCGGATCGTGGCCGATCTGTAGCTCGTCGCCTAAAATCATGCTCGCGATCTCGGCGCGAAGCTCCTCCTTCGCGTATCCCTCCGATCCGAACGGATGGGCTAGATCGCGATCAAGCCGGTTCGGGGCTCCGGTCCAGTGACCTACCTCGTGAAGCGCCGTGCCATAAAATCGGTCGGCGCTCGGGAACTGTGATCGCTCGGGAAGGGTGATGCTGTCGGTGGCCGGGCTGTAGAAAGCGCGGTTGCCGGCAAGCTCCGTTATCTTCGCGCCCGATGCCTGCAATATGGCCTCGGCGCGCTCGATCGGATTCCACTCGGGCGGCACTGGCGGCGTGCGCGGCGGCAAGCCCTCGATCTGCTCGGCGTTGAAAACGACGGCATAGAATGGCCGGGGCCGCTCAAGCTCGACGCGCACCTTCATGGTGTTGCCCTCGGCATCCTTTATCGGCTTGCCCTGAGCGTCCTTTAAGGTCTGCTCGTCGTCAAACTTCCAGTATTGGACTAGCGAGCCCTTCTCGCCCTTTCGCACCTGTGCGCCTGCTGCGGCGGCCTGCTTATAGGTCATCCATCGGTTGTCCTCATGCCCCTCGGACATGAGGTTGACGACGTTGACGCCGCGATATCGCTTCCCGGTCGTGGGGTTGATGGGGATGATCGACCCGCCCTCGGCTCCGGCTGCGGCGGGGTTCCATGGCCGTTGCCAAGGTGCGGTGCCGGCCTTTAGCTGGTCGATGATCTTCTCGGCGACGCGCTCGTGAAAAGGCTTCTTTTCCTCGGCCATGGTAGCCTCCGATGTTAAGCGTTGCGGGCTGCGGCAAACAGGCTGAGCTTGGCGCGATCGGCGGGCTCGATCTCCACGCCATCCTCCGCGTCGCGGGCATCTGCCTCGCTCAAGGCGTCCTCCACGAACGCGCCGGCCCGTTCCGCTTCGTCGGGATCGAACTCCACTACCGCGCCGGGAATCTCGGCGTCGATCAGCTTGCGGCGGATCAGGTCATCACCGTAGGCGCGAATTGCCTCCTCGGTGGGGCTGCTGGTGTCGGTCATGCGGTCTTCTCCTTGGTGCTATAATCGGGCTTCCCGTTCACGTCGAAATAGGTCTGTTTGCAGTCAGGATATCCGCTGCAACTCCACCAAAAGCTATTCTTCTTCTTGGCCGATGGACGGCGGACTAAACCCATGCCGCACGACATGCACTTGTGCATGACGGATACTGACGGCGGTTCTTTCTTAATCAGCACGGGCTTTCCGGCCTTGTCTTCGGCCGTGTATTTGCAGCCCTCGGAATAGCCGGTGCAGGCCCAAAAGTGGCCTTTCTTCCCCTTCACGCGGCGAAGCGGCCTGTCGCACGTCGGACAGGGCGGCGCGTCGGTCTTGATGGTCAGCCCATGTTCTTTCACGCCCGCGACCTCGCGCGCGACATAATCGGCAAGGGTCTGAACGAACGATCGGGCGTCCTTCGATCCGTCTGCAATCGCACGCTGCTGCTCGTGCCAGATTGCGGTCATGTCGGGGAATTTGGCCTGATCGGGCAAGGCGTCGTAGAACTCGCGAGCCTGCGGGCTGCTGACGATGTGCTTGCCCTTTTCGATCAGGAATCCGCGATCGAACAACGTGGCGATAATGCCGTCCCGCGTCGCCGGGGTGCCGATCCCGCCATGCTCGCCGGCCTTGTCCTTGTCCTTCTCGATCAGGAGCTTTCGCAACCGATCGTCGCGGACGTATTTGGCGACACGGGTAAGGTCCGTTAGCAACGTCGCCATGGTGTAGAGCGGCTTGGGCTTCGTCTCCTGCTGGTCGGCGCTGGCGCTGGCGCATGTGCCGGTCTGGCCGGCACTGAGCGCGCGAAGGTCCAGCGCCAGCACCTCCTCATCATCGGCTAGGTCTTCGTTGCCGGCGTCGTTCTTGTAGAGCGTCGTCCAACCCGGTCGGGTGGTGATGTTGCTGCGCGTCGTGAAGCGCCGGCCCTCTACCTCCAAAACGATATCGGTCTGATCGTATTGGTGGGTCGGCCAGAACTGAGCGACGTAGGCGCGAGCGATCAACAGATAGATTTTCTGCTCGCCGTCGCTGAGCTTCGACAGGTCGGCCGTGGCCTCGGTCGGGATGATCGCGTGGTGGGCTGAAACCTTGGCGGTATTGAACGCCCGGCTCTTTATGGCCGGGTCCGCACGTTTGACGGGCGCGGCCAATACGGGGGCCGTCTCGCCGATCGCCGCCAGCACGCCGGCTGCGTCCGCGTGCTGCTCATCGCTGAGATATTCGCTGTCGCTGCGATTGTAGGTAATCAGCCGGTGCTTTTCGCGAAGGGTCTGCGTGATCTCTTTCACCTGATCCGGCTTGAAACCGAATTTGCGAGACGCATCGGTTTGCAGCTTCAACAGATTGTAGGGGAGCGGTGGCGACGCCTCTTTGGCGGTCGTCACGGCGCTGATGATCCTCGCCGGCTTGCCGGATACGGCTGCGGCGATGGCGCGCGCGTGCGCCTGATCCGACAGACGGCCTTTGTCATCGACGGGATCGCCATCAACAATCTGATAGCGGGCCGGGAAAACGTGCTGGCCGATCTGAAATTGGCCGGTGACGGTGTAGTAAAAGCCCTTGGTGTGAGCCTCGAACTCGCGGTCGCGACGAACGACAAGGCCAAGGATGGGGGTTTGCACGCGCCCGACGCTAAGCACGCCCTGATAGCCCTTCGCCTGCGCTGCGAGCGTGTAGGCGCGGGTCATGTTGACGCCATAGAGAAGGTCGCCGACGCCTCGGGCCTCGGCCGCTGCGGACATGCCCGCGAACTCGCGGTTGTCGCGCATCGTGGCAAGCGCGCGCTGCACCAGTTTCAGATTGTAGTCGTTGATAAGGACGCGCTGCACCGGGAGACGGGAGCCGGCCCATTCTATCACCTCGTCAACGAGTAGCTGGCCCTCGTCGTCGGGATCGCCCGCGTGGATGATGCTCTTTGCCGGCTTCAACAGGTCGCGTATGATGCGAAGCTGCTTCATTTTGTCGGGAGACGGTTTCTTGCTCCATGGGATGAAGCTGATCGGTAGCTCGGCCATGGTCCACGGCGTTTCAGGGGCCTCAAGCTCAAGCATGTGGCCGAAAACCCAAGTGACGTAATGGCGGCCGCAATCAATGTAGCCGTCCTGACGGCTCCCTCCCCCCAAGCCCTCGGCGATGGCTTTTGCGAGGTCCGGTTTCTCGGCGATGACGACGATCTCTCCGCTCATCGGCCCGCCCCTACCAAGTCACGATCGGACGAATGACGGTGCTGATCTGCTCGCGCGGGATCGGCCCGAAATATCGGCTGTCGAATGAAACCTTGCTCTCTCCGATCACGATCACGTCGCCGGCTGCGACCTTGCCGCTTCCGACGAAATGCGGGAGCGGACGCCCTGCGCCATCGTGCAGCCGGGGGATGCTGTTGGGGACCGGCACGCCGTTGATGACAACGCCATTGGCACCGATCTGCACCCGGTCATTTTTAGCCGCTAAAATCCGCTTCATCATCGGATAGCTGCCTCCGGGGCAGTCGCCGGGCTCGATGTAGCGACGCTTCAAGGCAAGAGCGAAAAGCTCACGCTTGGGCGGGCAGAACATGACGTAAGCGCCCTTTTGCACCGGCTCGCTCGTGGTCCGGTAGAAGCCTAGCGGTATGCTGCGGGTCATATTCACGCGCACGCCCGCTGCTGCTGCGGCAACGCCCGCGATCGAGAGGGCAAACACGCTAAGCGCGGTATTGCGGCCGATCACTTTTAGGCTGGGGCGCTTCATAGCTTCACCCGGATCGGGGCGCTTTCGCCCTCGTCCCCATCGTCATTATCGCGGCGGCTGGCGGTCGTAGGCTTCGCCTTGCGGATTATGTCGCTCTTATCGGGGGCCGTAACCTGCGCGCGCGCAAGGAACGTCGGGTCTTTGAAATACAGCGGTTGCTTGCCGTAAATCATGGGATAGCCGGCCATGTAGAGCAGCATATCGCCGGCCTCCTCGATATCACCGTCCGCGTTCTTCTTCGGCCCCGGCATCCGTAGGCACTCGTCGGGGGTCAAAAGCGGGCGCTGGGTTTCCTGCACGGTTCGGGATTCCGAACCTGAAAACCATCCGCCGCCCCTATTCTTGCTGGTCGTGATTTGCTCTTTGAGGATGGTCGTTTGCCCCGTCATCTTTGACAGGTGCTCGGCCGTCTCAAGCCGGTTCGGCGGATAGGCGTTCTGAACATGGCAGTTGGACGTGACTAGCTCGTCATGGCCGTAGCCCGTTTCCCGGCTGCGAAGCTGGTTGATGTCCTGACAAATGAGATAGAATTTGAGGCCGTAGCCGGCGGCGAACGCCAAGCTCTCCTGAATGATTTCGAGCTTCCCCAAGCTGGGGAACTCATCGATCATAAACAGCATCCGGTGCTTGTAATTGGCCTTTACGCGGCCGTTCTCGAACTCCTGCTTGGGTGCGAGGATGCGTACCATCATATTCAACATGATGCGGACAAGTGGCCGGAGCCGGTTCTTATCGGTCGGCTGAGTGATGATGTAGAGGCTAACCGGCGTGTCGTGGTTCATCAGGTCGCGGATCGAAAAATCCGACGTTGACGTGTTCGCCGCAACGACGGGATCGCGGTAAAGCTCGATATAGCTCTTGGCGGTCGAAAGGACGGACCCGGCCTCCTCGTCGGGGCGGTCCATCATGTCGCGAGCGGCGCGGCCGACAACAGTATGGTTCTTTCCGCCGGGCAGATGCCCGTAGGTCATCATTTCTTCCCATAGCCCCTTAATCGGCCGCGCTGGGTCCGTCAGAAGCCCATCAACCTCGCTCATGGTGGCGGGTGGGCCGCCATTCTTGGCCTTGTAGATCGCGTGCAGAATGACGCCCACGAACAACGCCTGCGAGGTCTTCTGCCAGTGGCTTTCGAGGCCCTTGCCATCGGGATCGACTATCAGCGTGGCAAGGTTCTGAACGTCGGCAACTTCGTTGTCCGTCCCGACGCGGATTTCGTCCAGCGGGTTCCAGCGGACACTTCCCCGCGACGATGCCGGCTCGAACCGCATGACGGTCTGGCCGGCGTGCTGCTTCCGCCACCCTGCGGTCAGCGCCCATAGCTCGCCCTTCAAGTCGGCAACGACGGTGCTGTGATTCCACGAAAGTAGGGTCGGAATGACAAGGCCCACGCCCTTGCCCGATCGGGTCGGCGCATAGGTCAGAACGTGCTCGGGGCCGGAGTGCCGGAGATAGGAAACCTTGCCGTTCTTCTCCTCATAAGCGCCGACATAAACGCCGTCGTTGTCGATCAGGCTGGCGGCCTGAATGTCCTTCATGTCGGCCCATCGTGCCGATCCGTGAAGGAACTCGTTGCCCTTGCCCCGCTTGGACATTGCCACCTTCGCCACCATGGCGACTACGAGGCCGGCGACTGCGACGACCATCCCTATGCCGATCGCTTTGCCGAAGGGCTGCTTTAGGGTCGGGACGCTCTGCCAATTCAGGAACCATTGGACGATCCGCCACGGGGCATAGATGTGATTCCAGTTCGGCCCCAATGTCGGCTGATAAGCCATGCTGCGGGCGAATAGCTGCGTAGCAACGGCAAGCCCGCCGATGACGAACGCCAGCACGATGAAGGCGACAAGTCCCCTCCCCTGCGATTGCCCGGTCTTACGCCCGCGTGTCCTGACTTGCGGGCCGACTGCGTTGTTCCGTTTGGTGCTCATCGGCTGCGTCCTCGTCCCTTCACGGTCCCATCGGCCCCGATCTCGATGCGGTCGCCTATTGCCAATCTGGCGGCTCTGGCCGCGCTGGTGGCATCGATCGGCAGCACCATGATTTCGTCGCCGCGCTTGAGGAGCGCCAAACTCTGGCCCTCCACTACTCTCGTCCCTGCATAAGATAGCGGAACGTCGCCGGTCTCGAAAGGCCGGTGTTTCGGTATATCCATCCCCGCTTGCCGTTTGGCTTCGCGCTCGGCGATGTATTTCTCGGCTGCGGTGATCCGCTCGGGGGTCATTCCTGCCCCAGAAACATCCCATCGCAAGAGACGATCTCGCCGGGCTTCTGCGCCGTCCACGTTTGTACGAACATCACGCGGCAATAGCAGCGAAGGTCGCTCGGCGTAGCGAACCACACCGAGTTCGGACAGATTCCGCACGCGATCTCGGGCCTCGGGCGGCGGGCTTCGTCCAACGCGACCAATGTTCGGCTTGCCACTTGCAAGCCCTCGGGTTCCTCGGGTGCTCCGTGGTCGAGCTGGCCCGCTTCTTCCGTCAAATCCGGCTCCGCTGGTAGCGCCTCGGGCGATACCTGGCTGTCCTGTGCCATCTGCGGTTCCTCGCCCGCTGGCGGGGCCTGTGGGGGCTCCGGCGGGCCGCTCCCGTCCACGAGGCGCATCGCCTCCTCTATCTCCTCGTCCAAGGTCTTGTCCGCCATGGCTGGCCTCCTGCTGGGTTAGGGTGGTGACAAGCGCCTGACGACGGCGCTCAAGCTCGGGATCATCGAAACGGATCGGGAGCGCGGCGCGGGCTGCTGCCTGCGCGACGCGCTCCTTGAACTCTGCGCTGCCGGCGATCGACAATTCCTCGCCGTATCGCTCGCGCGCGATGCGGAGCGCGGCGGTGATGCCCTCGATCTCGGCCCCTCGGGACACATGCAAGCTCGCGCCGTCGTCCCTGACGGCCGCGCCGGCTGTGCGGTAGATGATCGTCCCCCGCTTGGTGACATGATCGGCGCGCTCGTTGGCGCTGAGCCCGTGGCTCGCGCCCGGCGTCGCCTGCACCGCATTTGCGGGCCTGTGATTTCGCCCCTCGCGTGCGCGAAGGGCCGCCAGTGCCTCGGCGTTTCCGGCCTTGGCCTCGGCCTGTAACCATTCGTGCCAGCCCTTCCGATCGTTACGCGCGGTGATCCGTTCGCGCTCGCGCTGATAGGCCGTCGCGATCTTGTCGATCGCCTGCTTGGTCGCGCGGGACGTGAGATTGTAGGAAAGCCGGCGGGTCAGCCCGCTTCCCCCTGCCAGCTTGATCGCGCCTCTGCGGAATCGCCCGGCGCGCTTTACCGCCTCGATCGCGGCGGCCTTCTTGGCTGATGCCGCTGCCAACTCGGCCGATCGCGCGGTGCGCCGGTTGCTCTGCTGGTATTGGTAGCGGGCGAATAGCTCGGCGGTATTCACGCGCGACGCCATCGGGCGCGGCTCATAGGCCCGTGTGGCGGGTGCCGGGGCCTGAGCGCCATCGGCGGGCACGAACGGCCCAAGCCGATCCTCAAGCGCCTTTTTGGACAGGTCGCGGGCGATCGAACTGGCTTTAATCGCCGTCCCGTTCTGCGCGATGACGACAAGCCCGTTGCCGCGAGCCTGCATCGCGAGCCCGTTGGCCGACATGGTGGCGTGCAAAGCCTGCCAGCTATCGGCCGCCTTGATCTCGTCGCCGCAAGTGCGGCGAACCCAACCGATCATGCTCTCCAAGCCGGCGATCTGCTCCATGTCGGCGGCACGGCCTTCGCCTCCCCTCTTTCGGGAGGCGTGGTTGTCACGCTCAAGGCCTAACTCGGCTTCCAGCTTGTCGCAAAGCTCGGCAAGCGTCCGGTAGTCCCGCAATGGCGAATGGACGGTGCGCCGGGTCGGGTGAACCTTGTTGATCGCGATATGAAGGTGGACGTTATCCGTGTCGTGATGCGTCGCACTGACGCGCTGGTGCTCGGCATACCCAAGCCCGGCGCAAATTCGCTCCTCGATCTCGCGAATGACTTCCGGGGTCGGCCGCTCGCCGGGCCGGAACGACACGATCAGATGATAGGTCTTGTCCGCCTCTGACCGCTTGTTCTGCGCCTGCACGGCCATGCACGCGATAGCTGCCGCGTGCGGGTCGTCGGTCTGGCAGTTAGTGACGGTGATATCGCCAACCCGCTCGTCCCGGCCCTGCGCGCTGGTGATGTATCGGACCAAACCGCCAAAGTCGCTTTTGCGCGTGACGCGCATAGAGACATGCTTGGCGATCATGCGGCGGCCCCGAAAATTTTAGCCGCTAAAATCACGGGCGGGCGATCAGGACCGATTTCGCAACCTCGCGAAGCTCCTCCTGCCCGGCTTCGATCTTCTTCAACAGGCCGCGCACGATGCGCCGCATTTCCTCGGGCTTGAACTCGTCCAGCTTCGCGTCATCGGTCAGCCATAGCTTCAACAGGCCGCCCATACGGCCAAGGTCGCCATTGACCGCGACTAGGCGCTGCACCTCGTCAAAATCGACGACGTTGCGGGGCTTGTAACCAAGCCCGACAAGGCGAAGGTAGGCGGCGATCGACAACCCGGTCTGCTGCGCCAGTTCCTCGATCTGCTGCCCCTCCTCGGCCGTCACCGGGACGCGAAGGTGACGGCCGCGACGCCGGCTCCCCCCTTCGGGAGCCCCTTCGATTTCGGCCGCTTCGTCCATGGCGTTCTCCCTCAAGGCGGTAGCCGATTGACCTCGTAGAGCAGGATCACCGTTGAGCAGCCCCGCTGCGAATAAGGTGGTGTAATGATGGCTGGCCCGCTTGCGGGTTAGCTAACATTACCTATCCTGCCCCGTCTTCGACGTTTATACGCCAGATATGAACCGTGTAAGTGCCGTTTACAACGCCTTTATCGGTTGTTTAGCGGGCGGGAGAGGTCTATTCTCCGCCCAATATCTCGTTTCTAAACGGTTCCGCTCTGCTGTTATCGTGTTTCTAAACGGTTCCTATACAGACTGACAAAGGCACCTGCTGAATGACGGACACAACCCCAAAGCCTTTCGTGGAGCGACTTCGGGAGCGTGCATCCCAATCGAAGGTTGGGGCTGGTGGACGCAACCGGGCCGCCTTCCTCGCGGTCAAACCGGACGTGGAAGCCGCGTTGGCAGATGGGTGGCCGGTCAGTCAGATATGGGATGCGCTGGTCGCTGAGAAGCGGATCGATTTCAGCTATGTGTGGTTCGCGAAGTTCGTCCGCGACCTGATCCGCAAACCCGGCGCTGCGATCCCGGCCCCATCGTCGGCCGCCCCGATCGCGCCCTCTCCCGCTCCGATCGCTGCCCCTGTCGAGGTTCCGATCGCCGCCACCAATCCCGACGCGACGCCGGCTGAGCCTCCCGCTGAGCCCCGGCCTCGTCCAGCCCGGTTCCATCATCCCGACTCCCCCAAGAAGGAAGATTACCTATGAGCAACGTCCATATCGTCCTCCAAGGTAAGGGCGGGGTCGGCAAGTCGCTCGCCGCCTCGATGCTGGCACAGTTCCTGACCTCGCGCGGGGAAACCCCGCTCTGCATCGATACTGATCCTACTAACGCCACCTTTGCCGGCTTCAAGGCGCTGAACGTCCGCAAGCTCGCCCTGCTGGAAGATGGCGATATCAACCCGCGAAACTTTGACGCGATGATGGAGCTAATCGCTGGCTCCAAGGAAGCGGTCGTGGTCGATAGCGGCGCGAGCACCTACAATCCCCTGTCGGCCTATATGTTCGACAACGGCGTTCCCGAAGTGATCGCGGACCTCGGCCATAAGCTCGTGCTCCATACGATCGTCGTCGGGGGACAGGCGCTCGTGGATACGCTCGCCGGCTTCGCCTCTGTCGCGGAAGCCTTCCCGGCCCCAGCGGCGATCGTGGTGTGGCTTAACCCCTATCACGGGCCGATCGAACATGAGGGCAAGTCGTTCGAGCAGCTAAAGGCATATAAGGATTTGAAGGATCGCGTGGCGGCGATCGTCACCCTCCCCGACCTCAAGCGGGAGACGTTCGGCGCTGACGTTCAAGAGATGCTTGCGGAACGCAAAACGCTCGATGAAGCGATGGCGAACGCGGCGCTCCCCCTGATGCAGCGCCATCGCCTCGGCCGGGTGCGCGATGCCGTGTTCGGCGAGCTTGCCAAGGCGGCGATCATCTGATGGCCGATCATGCTAAAATTCGGGCGCTGATCGCTGAGATTGCGGCGACACATGGTGTCGCCCTTTCTCCGGATGATCCGCTGTTGATCCTCCAAACCATCAATACGATGCTGCTGGCCGAAAGCGCGGACGCGCAACAGGCGCAGTTGGAAGCGTTCAAGAGCGAGCTAGAGGAAATGTCGAACCGCTGGGCCGTCGCGATAAACGAGAAGGCGGAATCGATCCTGAACGCCGCGCTCGTCGCGGCCGAAGCCGCCATGAAACAACGAATGGCGGATGGCGCAAAAACGCTCGTGGCGGAAGTCGCGGCCGAAGTCAGCAAGGGGCTTGGCAAGCCGCTGGAAGACGGCGTGCGGATCGCCAACCGGAACCTCATTGCCTCGTGCCTGACGATCGGCGCGGCTATCATCGCCCTGCTGGCGGTCCTGATTCACTAGGGGCCGCCAATCCCTCTAAGCGCCGCTCGATCCGCGACTTTGGGACAAGCCACGGGACAGGCTGAGCCCGCTCGATGGCGCGGCCTCCTGCACCAGCCCTTGCCGGTCCTCGCGCTTCTTCTCCTGCTGCTGCCGGGTGTGTATCTCGTGAAGCCGGCGGGCCTCCTGTAGCTCGGCGAAGTCGTCTGCGAGCTTGGGTTGCCGGTATTCCAGCTTCTCGGCCGCCAGCGCCTCGATCTTCGACCCGTGAACGGTGATCCCGTCCCTGATCTCGCGAACCGTCTCAAGCCGGGCCTGCAAAAGCTGAACGGTCGCCTGCGCCTGCGCTATCTGAGCCTGCCACCTTGCGCGCGTCGTGGCGCTCGCCAGCATCCCCGGCGGGTGCCCCTGAACCTGTGTCAGTCGAGCGCTCTGCGCCTCGATCATATTCTCAAGCCGGTCCTCGATCTGGCTGGCCTGATCCTGCTTCTCCTCGACCATCTGGACCATCGCGGCGGCGTATTCCTCCTCGGTGGCCGATGGCGCGGCGATCTCTCCGGCCTCCTGAGCCTCTATCCCTCGCGCAAGCCCTAGCAGCCCGTCCGCGTCCGCGATCGGATCGCCGGTCCCGTTGGACAGGGTTTGCTTGTTGCTGCCGGTTAGCGCTGCCATCGAAACCTCCTCGGATTTTAGCGGCTAAAATCGATGCCACGACTATATCCGATGCACGCCAAGAAAAAAGGCCCCGCTCTCGCGGGGCCTCCTGTCGTCGGCTGGGCCGTGCCGATAATCAGCCCTCTATGACGGAGATAAGCCGCACATCGGCAAGCTCGGCCTCGAACTCGCTGCCGTCGTCGTCATATTTCATCCACGACGCGCCTTCGCGTGACGGGCGACGATTGAGCATCAAGCGGCCGGGGCGTCCGTCATGCTCCACGGTGACGATTGCCTTTTTCAGCTTGTCGGGATCGGCCTCTTTCTCCTCCTTCTCCTTCGGCGCTGCCGGCTCGGCGGGGGGCGTGTCATCGTCGCCGTCTTCGCCCTCCCCTTCCCCGCTGCCGGAATTGAGAAATTCCTTTAGCAGTCGGACGGTGCCTCGCGTGATCTCCTGCTCATCATCGGCAAGCCAATCAGTCACGCCTTCGGGGTGCTTCTTGTAGAGCCCCACAAGCTCGTTAATCAGCGTCACGTCGCGGCACCGCTCGGACTGGAAAATCTCCGCGATCGGATCGGGCAAATCGAGCAACGTAGCGTGCTGGGTGACATAGGCCGGGGACTTGCCGATTGCCTTGGCAATGTCGCCCTTTTTGACCTTCTTCGCCAGTTCGCGGCCGATATATTCGGCGATCTCTCGGGCCGTCAGCGCGTCGCGCTGTAGGTTCTCGATAACCTGATCGGACTCGGTATAATCGCCGTCCACGAACGCCGGGATCGTTGTCTTGCCGGCGATGCCCGATGCGCGGTAGCGGCGCGCGCCGTGGTTGATGATAAAATATCCCTCGCGCTCCGGATTGGGCCGGACCGATATCGGGGTCTTCACGCCACGGATGGCAATCGTCGCCGCCAGTTCCTCAAGCGATGCCTGATCGAAATAGATACGGGGCTGGTGCGGGTCTTCCTCGATCAACTCCATGGCGATCTCGGATGCTTTGCCGTCGCTGGCCTGCGCGGCGCTGGCGGGCGTAGGATCGGCTAGGAGGCCCGAAAGGTCGCCCATGGCCCCAATCCCCAATCCGGAGCCCTGTGCGGCGTCCTCGGGCTTCCTGCGGGCCTTGGCGGTCTTCACGGCCGGCTTCTTCTCCTCGGTGTGGTCGGCCATCACGCGATCTCCATCTTGTCATGTATGTGCTGGGTCATGGCTCGGACTTCCTTGGTCGCCGCTCGGGCGGAAGTCTTGCGGATTTCCCAAACGGGGCAATGCGACGCGAGGGCGTCGGCGATGCTGCTGCGGTAGCCGATCGGCGTCGGCATAATCAGGGCAGGGTAGGCGGCCAGTAGCTCGGCAAGGTGGCGTGTGTGGCGCGGGTTGCGCCCGTCAACCTTGCTCGGGATCATGCCAAGGAATTGCAGCTTGGCGTTCGCCTTTTTGATCGCCGCGATCGTGGAGTTCATTTTCTTGATGCCCTGCAACGCATAAGCCTCAAGCTCGATCGGGGACGCTACAAAATCCGCCGCCAGCAATGCCGATGCCATGGCGTTGCCAAGGGACGGCGCGGTATCGATCAGGCAAACGTCAAACCCCTGCGCCGCGATCGTGGCGATGCTGGCGCGAAAGGCGGTCGCTGCATCCTCCAAGGCCAGCTTCTCAAGATCGGCAAGGCGGCCGTCTGCGGCGATGACGGCAATGTTATCGATGGGTGCCAGGTCAAACTCTGCCACGTCGGTAAACAAGCTGCTGGCGGCGATCTCGCTCTTGTGGACGCCAAGCGTGAAGCTCGCGTTGCCCTGTGTGTCCAAATCGATCACGGCAACCTTTAGGCCGCGCTCGGCGAAGTCGAAGGCCAGATGGACAAGCGTAGAAGTCTTGCCAACGCCGCCCTTCTGGTTGGCTATTACTAGCGTTTTCATGATGCGGATTCCGATTTCAGCGGGGCGCGCTCGTGCCATTCTCGGACAACGGACGCCTGATGTTTGGGAAGAACGGCCGTCACGCGCTCGAACCCGGCGGGAACGGCGCTGTGAGCCCCCCAAATTCGGTTCACGGCGATGCAAACCGCATTACGCGACACGCCATTGGCGCGGGCACAATCCGACTGACTCTCGCCATCGACTAGGACGGCGCGGGCCATGGCGATCGGCCGCTCGCTGATGTTGATGCCGTTGATCGCACGCGCGAACTCGGCGGCGGTCAGGCGCTTATTTGCGGGCATTGCGACCTCCACGGTTCAAGTCCCGGTCGCGCAACGCCTTCGGGCGGTAGAACGCCACGAAATAGTAGAGCGCGGTATATCCGGCGAAATAGGCGAGGAAATTCCAGCCTGCATGTGCGCCGGGAGTGTTCCAAAACCACATCATGCGAAGGAACTGCCAGAACACGACAAGCGGGATGATGAACCGCATAAAGGTCCAGCAAAAGGCGGTGATGCCCCAAACCACGGCGATGATCTTATCCAAGGCGGACGCCTCGGCGATCGTCACTGGAAGAATGGGGGGAGGGTCCGCAATTCGGGCGATCCTGCGGCGGATCGGGAAGGGGATAACATTGGTCATCGGAAAATTCTCCGGTTCGGACCTTGGCGAACTGCCCGGCCACAACTGATATATCGGATGATAACACGGCTTTGTCAAGCCCTGTCAAGCTCTGTCCCTGAATTTTAGCCGCTAAAATCATTCTTCGCGCGGCTCCCAAATCCGACGATAGCCTGCCCGGTCACATAGCAGCGCCCATGCCGAATAGGGAATTTGATCCTCGCCTCCCGCCCATCGGCGAATGACACGCGAGCCCTTGCTGCTGATCCCTAAAAATCGCGCCACTCCACTGCCGGTTAGCCCGGTTTCGGCGATGATTTCGCGCACCTCTGCGGCCGTGGGTGGCACCCAACCGTCATCGGCTGGCCGAAGGCACTCAGGACGGACGTTAGGCAAGCAATTCTCTCATGGCGTTCTAATCCTCTATCAGTCCTCTTGAGGTTGCCCACTGGCGGGCCTCGTCGGTGTTCAGGTGATCCCGCACCTTTGAGCCACCATCGTAGTAGCCCGCAAGGATCGCGCGGCGCGGTATAGCCCAAAAAGGATGCTTTCGCGCTGCCAGAAGTCGCGCGCGGCGCAATTTCGGCTCGATATGTCGGGTGCTCTGCATCAATCCTCCTGTCTGGCTCCGTGCCACTGTACGTCTCGGAATAGGTCTAGCTGGGCTGCGATGGCCTCTCGTTCCCGTGCTTCGCTGATCTGGCGTGCAAGCCAAGCCTTTTGCTGCCCGATCCCCAAGCCCTCCATCGGCACAGTCGCGCGCGAGCCGGCCCAATTCGCTATGGGATCGCGGTAGAGCCGCCCTGCAAGGATCACGACGGGGGTTCTCGGGCCGATCTGCTCGGCAAGCTGGGCGCTGACGCGCTCGCCCCATGCCCTGCGTTCTGCTGCCGTCATATCGCCCAGCGTGACGTTGTAGGGCTCGATTAGGCGGGAAGGGGGGACAAGGCCATGCAGCGCCGACAGAATGAACCAACGGCCGCCCTGTGCCGTCACATAGGCTCGGGCCTTCTTGAACCAATCCGACTGATACAGGTTGCCCGCACGCGCGGGCTGGGGGAGCTTCTGGCCTACGCAGGCAACAAGATGGACGGGCCGGGTCATTGGGCGATCGGCTCAACGTCGCGCAATTCGACAAACGCTATCTTCTCGGCGCGTTCCGCGCCTACGGGATCAAGGAAAATATAGACCCGCTCGGCGAATACCGGGCTGCAAAGGCGATAGACAACGCCCTCGCGGCCGATGAAGCCATAACCGCCGAACGCAGGATCAACCGGGCTCGGGCCGTCCACGATCCGCACGCGCTGCCCCAAGTGCAGCCAGTTCGCCGCGCCGCGAATGACAGTCTCCCTCTCCTCGGGGGATAGGAACGCGGGGCGATCGGCGCGCTCGGGTCCAAAAGTCGCTGCGCGATTGCCGGCGATCCGCTTTAGCTTGGCGTCTATATCCTCGATCGGAGGCCGCTCAAACGACGCCTGCGGATCGTGGCGGCGGTAGTGTGTGACAGACGCGCCCCCGAATAGGTCGTGCTGCACACCGACGATCCGCGATCGAAACTGGGCCTCTCGATACTCCTTACGCCAGCGGCCCGCCTCGGACAGAACCGGCTCGGCCGGCGGCGCGCGAACAACCGCCATCAACTCCTCAAACTCCTCCGGGGTGATGGGATCGACGTTATCAGCGGGGCGGATCGGCTTCATGGTCAATCCTCCAAGTCGCCAAGGGTGTCAGCTCGTCCCCATGCGCGAATCTGGCGCGCGGCGTCCTTGCCGATCGGGCGGCGCGGAACCTCGTGGGTGACGGTCGGGCCGTCGAATAGGTCGGGCTGGTGCCCGATGATCTTGGCGGTGTGGATATAGCGCGGTGCGCGGACGGCGTTGCGGGCCATAGGGGCCTCCTCATCCGGTGAGGCCGGGGACAAGCCCCGGCCCCGGTCTATCAGTCGATGGCGCTGAGGATTGCGGCCTGCTCGGCGTGCTCGGTCCCGAAGTCGAGGAGAGCGTGATAGAGTTCTACCATGGCGTCGGTGCGAAGCTCATCGGCAAGCTGGTTGATCGCAAAGAGCGTCGCCACGATCCCGGCGGCGTCGCTGCTCATGGTGCCTTGGTAGCCGTTGCCGATCCATTCCACGCGCATCGGCGTGTCGATGGCTGGGGCCATGTAGAACCCGCCATTGTCGAGCTTGTAATAGTGCCAGTAGCCGCCCGTATAATCGATCGATAGCTTAGCCATATATCCGTACACCATCGCCTCTGCGCGAAGCATCTGCGCGAAGCCGAAAAAGTGAGGAAGGACGGAAAGGCGCTGATCCTCGGGAACAAGGGTCGCCTCGATCTTGGGTGAGAGCTTCATCGGATATTCTCCGGTTCGGACCTTGGCAAAATCGCCCGGCCACAACGGATATATCGGATGATACGCCGCAAATGTCAAGCTCTGTAAAGTTGTTTCGACCCTAAAAGTTACCAAACGGTTTTGAAATGCAACGCCAAATTGATCCGAATTGGGTGGGATAAGATTTTAGCGGCTAAAATCGCAGTCGCCGGCAACATAGACAGGCGCGACTATGCTGCAGCGCTGAACAAGCGGCCTCATCACGACAACCGCAAGTGGTGCCGGTCAATAGGGGAAGTCAGAACTCGACCCCCTTTTGGCGTTTAAACAGTCTTCAAAGCGTGTTGCCCGGCTAGGGCAACTCCTCATAGACTTAAGAGGATAAACTTATGGGGAGGTTCAATCCCATTTCCGGACTCATGAATCCAAAGAACCGCAACCCTTGGCCGCGACGCTTTTTCGAAGCGCGATCAAAGCCCGGCCAAGGCCGGGATCGGACGTGTCCAGCATGATCCGCTCATCCTCGGTCAACGTGGCGCGCATCGCCTCGTAATCGTCCGCCCGCTGCTGCTGGCGGCTGATCTCGTCGGCCGGGACAGGGGAGGGGCGACGCCAGAACGGAAAGAGCTTCCGCAGTAGCTCGGGCACGCGGAAGCGATAGGCATTGGAAGTCTGCTCCGACGTGTAGCGGCCCCCTTTGCGGGTGAATACATAGCGCCTGAGCCGTTCTATCAGCCCGATCGCCTCAAGGGCCGCCAGCGCCTCCCAAACGGTCGTGCGGCCGCAATTCGCTTCCTGCCCGATCTGCTCATAGGAGGGGAACACACGGCCCCTGAATGCCCGCTCCATATTGAGGAGCGCCAGAAACACGTCGCGCACGCTGCGCGTGATCTTCAAGCATAGCCGATCGAACGCGCTAAGCTCGGTACGCTCGCCGGCCCGGATTTCTCGACGGAGCTTCGTCCGCTGGGCGAACGCCTCCATGATCGCCCTCTTGGCGTCGTCTCGATCCTCGGCGCTGAGCCGTCGATAGAACGCCTCCTCGATGCGACTGCCGGCCTCCTTGCTGCCGCCATGAACCGGCACCTCGGTAATGTGTCGGCCGCCTCGTTGCTTCTTCCCCTTGGATGCGTCGGCCATCAGCCGCGTAGCCAGGTCGCCGACGCTGGGCGTCGCCGGATAGGTCATCGTAAACGTCATCGTCGTCCCCTTTTGGTCAAAAGGGCCGGCAAGCAGGCAAAACTTTTCCGTGGCGCGAAGCGCGCTCTCTTGATCCGGGGATCGTGAATTGCTAAGTGGGAGGTCCAGACGGTGGACTGGTCAGAGATTGGCGTCTCTGCCCAAACAGCATTTCAGGGAGCCGGGCCTCGTGCCCGGCTTTCGTTTATGTGCTCACGGCCGCGAACTCCTGTCTCATGAACATATCGTCTGCGATCCGCTCTAGGATCGCGTTCAGCGCCGCTTGACGCGACGTGAACTCGGTGCGCGCCATGTAGCCGTCGATCAACTCGACGGCCTTTGGCGACAAGGCGATAGTGATGTGCTTGAACCCGGCGGCCTTTTCACGGGCCGCACGATTCCGCATCGCGACCTTGGCGGAAGCGGCGTTTGGCGACTTGGCTTTTTTACCTGTCGCCGATTCGCTGGGGGCGGTTCTTGCCATGAGTCGAGGGGTTTACGCGCAACTTAGTGCTCTGGCAACTAAGTTGGAAAAACGCCGGCAAGTCGAGAATGATGTTGTGCTAAAGTAGAGTGCCTAAAGATGCAAGGGGAGGCCGGCGGGTCCAAGTTCTGGACCCGCCGGCGTGATGGTTTAACCGATCTCCGCACCCGGCTTTTTGGTATCGACGTATTGAATGTGGGTTGCGACAAGGTCAGTACCGTATCGCTTCTCGCCGTCCTTTTCCCATTCTGTTGACGCAAGCCTGCCTTCAACAAAGATCAGCGATCCTTTGCCGAGATACTTGGCCGCGTTCTCTGCATCGCTGCCCCAAACGGTGATATTAAAGAAATTGGCCCGCTCTTGGCGCTGCCCCTGTTCATCTGTCCACGCATCGTTCACGGCGAGGCGTATATGCGCCCTTGCGCGACCGCCCGTTGTTGAAGCAATCTCGGCATCCCGTGTGAGGTTGCCGGTGAATAGGAATTTGTTGAGGCTCATGTTACGCTACTCCTTTGTCGCCGTGGGTGAAAAACAGAGTCGAACGCCAAGGAAAATTTTAGCCGCTAAAATCGCGATGCTGGGTGAGGGGAGGGGAGCCGGTGGTGCATAGGAAGATTCTCTGCATCAACATCATGCGATACCTCGCCCTGCGTGGGCTCAAGAAATCTGACCTCGCCACGAAAGCCGGCGTGTCGATCTCCTATATATCCGACGTTACCAATGCCAAAGGCAATCCTTCGCTGGATACGATGGTGGCTATCGCCGATGCGCTGGACGTGCCCCTCGTGGCGTTGCTTCAACCTCCCCCTGTAGGAACCGATGGCTGGGACGCGAGTTTAGCGGATTCGGTGCTCAAGGATGACTGCAAGCTAGGTCTTCCACCGGGTTATCGCCGCGTCTCAGCCATAGTTAACGAGCATCAGGCTTTCCAGATCGCGAAATGGCACAAAGCCGCCCACGATCGGCTCAAGATCAAGCAATAACTGCAAATTTGTGACGTAGCGCAGCTTTGCGAGTCTTTCGCAAATGTTGCTCGTTAGCGGGTTGAGCTTCTGAATCATCCGGTATATCGTTTGTCTGCCAGAGTTGTAGTGTGGCGTGACAGGAGCGATAATGACCGGAGAAGCGGAACCCGCCACCGTCAAGGAACGCGCAAGAGAAACGCTCCGGCGCGCCATGGGCTCGCTGATGATCGACGCGCTGGCCGATCCCAAAACCGTTGAAATTATTCTGAACGCTGACGGCAAGCTCTGGCAGGAACGGCTTGGCGAGAAGATGACGTGCATCGGGCACGTCGCTGCCAATCGGGCGGAAACGATCGTCAAGGCGGTCGCAGGCTATCACGGCAAAGAGGCGACACGCCTGCAACCCACGCTTGAAGGCGAGTTCCCGATCGACGGCTCGCGCTTCGCGGGCCAGATGCCGCCCATCGTGCCCGCCCCGACCTTTGCCATTCGCAAGCGCGCCGTCGCGATCTTCACTTTGGCGCAGTATGTGGAAGCCGGGATCATGTCGGCCGAACAATGCGCGCTGATTACCGACGCCATCAACCGGCATCGCAATATCCTCATCATCGGCGGTACTGGCTCGGGCAAGACTACGCTGGTCAATGCCATCATCAACGGCATGGTAGAGACTGATCCAACCGAACGGCTGGTCATCATCGAAGACACGGGCGAGATCCAATGCGCGGCCGAGAACTTCGTCCAGTTCCATACGTCGCCGCAAGTTTCGATGACGGCGCTTCTCAAGACGACGCTGCGGATGCGGCCGGATCGCATCCTTGTGGGCGAGGTCCGTGGGCCGGAAGCCCTCGATCTGCTGATGGCTTGGAACACGGGTCATGAAGGCGGGGCTGCGACGCTCCACGCAAATAACGCGGAGGCCGGCCTAAGTCGCCTCGCGCTTCTTATCAGTATGCACCCTGACTCGCCCCGGCCAATCGAACCATTGATTGGGGATGCGGTGCATTTGATCGTCCACATCGCTCGCACGCCCGAGGGGCGGAGGATTGAAAGCATCCTCGAAGTCGGGGGCTTTGTGGATGGGAATTACCGGCTTCGTTCACTGTAAGGGAGAACTGACGTGCAACTATACTGGAATGAGATTGCGCGAAAGCGCGCTACCTTTGCCTTTCTGGCTCTCGCCCTCCTTGTTCTGTTCATGTGGCCTCATGCCGCTTGGGCGTCCGAAAGCGGCGGCGGCCTTCCTTACGAAAGCTACCTGACGAATATCCGCCAGTCGGCGACGGGTCCGATCGCCTATGCGTTCGCCGTCGTCGGGATCGTCGTTGCTGGTGGCGCGCTCGTCATGGGCGGCGATCTGAACGGCTTCGCCCGTGCTCTGCTGCTCCTCGTGCTGGTCGCTTCGCTGCTCGTCGGCGCGAACGCTGTCCTGTCCTCGATCTCCGGCGGCGGCGCTACCATCGCTGCCGTTGTTCCGGCTGGGGCAAGCATGGTGGGGCTCGCCTAACATGGCCCTGCGCTCAGTCCCCATCCGTCGCTCCGGTGTCCGCAACAACCTGTTCATGGGTGGGGACCGGGAGCTTGTGATGCTCGCGGGTGTGGCGGCGGCCGGGCTGATCGGCCCGGCGATCAACGAACCCAAAGCGTGGATCGCCGGCCTGTTCATCTGGTTCGGGGGCCTGTGGGCGGCTCGCCTTATGGCGAAGTCCGACCCGCTCCTCCGGGGTGTCTATCTGCGTCACCGGGCATATCGCGCTTACTACGCGGCCCGATCGACGCCCTTCCGAAATAATCAGCGAAGCCAGCGGAAGCGGTACAGCGAACCGGGGAAGAAAAAATGATCCAGACACTCGCGATCGTCATCGCGATCATGGGCGCGATCTTGATCGTCGCCCTGTTCGCACTGGTCTATAAAAACGCAAAATCCACCAAGCTGGATCGCTTCCGCTCAAAAGACGCCGGAATGGCCGATCTGCTCAACTACGCTGCCATGGTCGATGACGGCGTGATCGTCGGCAAAAACGGCTCCTTCATGGCCGCTTGGCTCTACTCCGGCGACGATAACGCCAGTAGCACCGACCAACAGCGTGAAATGGTGTCCTTCCGCATCAATCAGGCGCTCGCCGGCCTCGGCAATGGGTGGATGATCCATGTCGATGCGCCGCGCCGGCCTGCGCCAAACTACTCGGAACGCGGCCTCTCGCACTTCCCCGATCCGATCACTGAAATGATCGATGAGGAACGCCGCCAGCTTTTTGAAGGGCTGGGGACGATGTACGAGGGCTATTTCGTGATTACCGCCACCTACTTCCCGCCCATGCTGGCGGAACAGAAGTTCGTGGAATTGATGTTCGATGACGATCGGCCAAGCCCGACCCAAAAGGCGCGCACAACCGATCTAATCGAGAAGTTCAAGCGAGACATCGTTAGCTTTGAAAGCCGGCTCGGTGCCGCGTTGAAGCTGACGCGCCTGAACGGTCATTCGGTGATGAATGAAGACGGCTCTTCCGTCACGCAATGCGACTTCCTGCGGTGGCTCCAGTTCTGCGCCACGGGCGTCAACCAACCTGTCATCCTGCCCTCTAACCCGATGTATCTGGACTCGATCATCGGCGGGCAGGAAATGTGGACAGGCGTTGTGCCGCGCATCGGCCGGAAGTTCGTTCAAACCGTCTCGATCGACGGGTTCCCGCTGGAAAGCACGCCCGGCGTCCTCTCGGCGCTGTCAGAGCTTCCGACCGAATATCGCTGGTCAACGCGGTTCATCTTCATGGACACGCACGAGGCGGTAAAGCACCTCGAAAAATTCCGTAAAAAGTGGCGGCAAAAGGTCCGTGGCTTCTTCGATCAGGTTTTCCAGACCAACAGCGGCAAGATCGATCAGGACGCCCTCTCAATGGTCGAGGACGCCGATCAGGCCATGGCAGAGGTCAACAGCGGCCTCGTGGCTCAAGGCTACTATACGTCCGTCGTGGTCCTCATGGATGACGATCGCGACAAGGTGGAATTGTCTGCACGCCAGTTGGAGAAGGCGATTACCGCGATCGGCTTCGGCGCACGCATCGAGACGATCAACAATCTGGAAGCCTTCTTTGGGAGCCTTCCCGGCCATGGCGTCGAAAACGTGCGGCGGCCCATCATCAACACGATGAACCTTGCCGACTTGATGCCGACTAGCTCGATCTGGACCGGCCTCAACTTTGCGCCCTGTCCGATGTATCCGCCGCTCTCGCCCCCGCTGATGCAGGGCGTCACCAACGGCTCTACGCCATTCCGGCTCAACCTCCACGTTCGGGACGTGGGGCATAGCTTCATGTTCGGTCCTACGGGCGCGGGTAAGTCCACGGCCCTCGGCCTGATCGCGGCCCAACTCCGTCGCTATCCCGGCATGTCGATCTTCGCGTTCGATAAGGGCATGTCGCTCTACCCGCTCGCCAAGGCTGTCGGGGGCAAGCATTTCACCGTTGCCGGCGATGATGAAACGCTCGCCTTCTGCCCGCTGGCGTTCCTCGAAACCAAGGGCGATCGGGCGTGGGCGATGGATTGGATCGACACGATCCTCGCGCTCAATGGGGTCATCACGACGCCGGCACAGCGCAACGAAATCGGGAACGCTATCGTCAATATGTACGAAAGCGGGGGTAAGACGCTCTCCGAGTTCTCGATCATCATTCAGGATGAAGCGATCCGCGACGCGATCCGCCAATACACGGTGGACGGCGCGATGGGTCACTTGCTCGACGCCGAACAGGACGGGCTCTCGCTCTCCGACTTCACGGTGTTCGAGATTGAGGAGCTTATGAACCTCGGGGAGAAATATGCGCTCCCCGTGCTGCTCTACCTATTCCGTCGTATCGAACGCTCGCTGCGGGGTCAGCCGGCGGCGATCATTCTGGACGAGGCGTGGATCATGCTGGGGCATCCGGCTTTCCGCGCCAAGATCAGGGAATGGCTCAAGGTGCTTCGTAAATCGAACTGCCTTGTGCTGATGGCGACGCAAAGCCTTTCGGACGCCGCCAACTCCGGCATTCTCGACGTGATCGTGGAATCGACTGCCACGAAAATCTTCCTCCCGAATGTCTATGCTCGGGATGAAGACACGTCGGTGCTCTACCGCCGCATGGGCCTCAATCCTCGCCAGATTGATATTCTCGCGACCGCGATCCCCAAGCGGCAATATTACTACGTTTCGGAAAACGGCCGCCGGCTCTTTGAACTGGCCCTCGGCCCGGTTGCACTCGCCTTCGTCGGTGCGACCGACAAGGAATCTATCGCCACGATCAAGGGGCTGGAAGCTCGTCTAGGCCCGCGCTGGGTCGATGAATGGCTGTCCCTGCGCGGTGTCACACCAATGATTGGAGAAGCGGCGTGAGCTTTATGGACAAGTTCCGGCGGCGCGGAGCCGCCTCCCTGCCTGTCGAGGAAACCAACCCCTACCTCGCGGCCCGGCGGTCGTGGAACGACCATGTTGGCGGCCTCGCGGCCTCGCGGCGCATGTGGCAGTTGGTGGCGATCCTGTCGCTCCTGATCGTCCTCGCCTCCGTGGGCGGGATTATCTCGATCGGAAGCCAATCGAAGTTCGTCCCCTACGTCGTGAAGGTGGATAGCCTTGGCTCGGCCGTCGCGACCACGCGCGCGGATCGGGCGGCCCCGGTCGATGCTCGCGTCATACAGGCTCAACTCGGATCGTTCATTCAAAGCGCCCGCTTCGTAACCTCCGACATAGCCCTGCAACGGCAAGGTATTTTCCGGGTCTATTCGATGCTGCTGCCGAACGATCCGGCGACGCAGAAAATGAACGATTGGCTGAACGGCAATCAAGAGACGACGCCCTTCAAGCGGGCTGAGACAAAGACTGTCAGCATCGAAATCGCATCGGTGATCCCGCAAACATCGCAGACGTGGCAGGTCGATTGGACCGAAACCGAACGCGATCGGCAAGGCGGCCTTATTCAACCGCCGATGAAGTGGCGGGCTCTTGTCACGATCAAGGTCTTGGCCCCGAACACCGGCACAACCGAACAGCAAGTCCACGATAATCCGCTCGGCATTTACGTCAGCGATTACTCGTGGTCGCGCACACTCTAAGGGAGGGATTGGCACATGAAACGGAATATCATTCTCGCGGCACTGCTCTGCTCGATCCCTACTTTGGCGATGGCACAGGACGCCCCGGCGCAGGATTCTACACCGACCTATTTCAACCCGACCAATCCGACGTTGACGCCCTCGGAACGCGACGGGCTGGCGATCTCGCAAGATTGGCTCGATCGCAGCGCAACCGGGCAGCGTCCCGTTGCCGGCGCGGAAGGTGCGGTGGTCTTCCTGTTTGGGGCGGCCGAACCGTCGATCGTCTGCGCGGTCCTGCAAATCTGCGACGTGCAGCTACAGGCCGGGGAACAGGTCAACTCGATCAACGTGGGCGATAGCGCCCGCTGGCTGATCGAACCGGCTGTCTCGAACTCAGGGCCGAACGAAACACAACACCTCATCATCAAACCTATGGACGTGAACCTTTCGACCTCGCTGGTGGTGACGACGGATCGGCGCACCTATCATATGCGCCTGATCTCGCATCGCACCCAATTCATGCCCCGCGTGGCGTTCCAATACCCTGACGACGTGACCGCCAAATGGGCGGCTCTCAAAGCGCACAACGAGGTTGTGCGGAACGAACGCACGCTCGCGGTGCCCGGCGGTGGCGCGGCCTCGGCCGGCGGCGCTGGTCGCCCGGCGGCGGAATATCTGTCCAACCTGAGCTTCAATTACAGTGTGAAGGGCAGAGCCAGGTGGAAGCCGGTTCGCGTTTTCAATGATGGCGTAAAGACCATCATCGAAATGCCGGAAGCTATGAAGCAAACGGAAGCCCCTTCGCTGCTCGTGGTCCGTGCCGGTGGCAGCATCAAGAAGACGGAGGACACATCGCTGGTCAATTATCGCGTCCAAGGGGACCGATACATTGTCGATCAGGTGTTTGATGAAGCCGTGATGATTGCTGGCGTCGGGAAGCGGCAAACCCGCGTCCAGATTGTTAGGGAGCAATAGTCATGCGCGCGGCCCCTATCGCCGCTCTGGCGCTCGTCCTGACCGGATGCGCCATGACGACGGCACGCCTTGGCAGCAATGCCGCTGTCGCGACGGCCCCCGAAGCGCAAGCGATGGCGGCCGATTCACTCGCCGAGCTGGTCAAGCTCTATCCCCCCGCGATCTCCCGGCTGGCGATCGACGCGAGCGCGTCTGACGACGTGTTCGGGCAGGCGTTGACCGATGGCCTCCGCAAGCGGGGCTACGCGGTCGTAGAGGGGTCGCGGAAGGCCAAGGCCGATCCCTCGGCCGTTCCGCTCCGCTACGTCGTGGATCAGCCCATGACGGGCTATTACCGCGTCATGCTGCGGGTGGGCGAACAATCGCTCACGCGCGGCTATACGACGGAAGGGGGGGTGGCTCCCTCGGCCGGCTGGGCGCTGAACCTGTCGGGTGCCTCGGAACAGCTTGTCGAGCGCGCGACACGGCCCGATCTGCCGGGAGACGCGGAACAGGTCCAAGCCGAAGTCGCGGCCGTGAACGCGGGCCTCGTCGGGCCGGCGGTGGTTGCCGTGGTGGATACCCCTGAGCCTGTCTATCAGCCTAGCGCCCCGGCAAGCCGAGTGACGATCGTGGTCCCCCCGGCCAAGCTCGGGCGGCCTGCGGCGTCCACTGCGGGGTGGCGCGTCCAGTTCGCCGCGTTCCGCACCGATCGGACGGCGCGGAGCTACTGGCGCTCGCTGGTCCAGAAAAAGCCGGCGCTGGCCGCTCTCAAGCCGCGCTTCCCCCGGTCCTCGCGCGGCGTCGTGTTCGTGCAGGCTGGTCCCTATCGAACGGTGGCCTTTGCGAAGCGGGTGTGTGGCGGGCTGAACGCCAACGCCTGCATCGTGGTCAAAGCCTGATCGGCGGATTGGAGTAAATACTATGGCAACTGCTGATCCAATGTCGCCCGAGTCCTCGCCGGGTGGCTCAACGACCCAATCCCGCCTTATTACTGGCGTTCGCCGGGTGAATAACTGGCCGATCTACATTGTCGGCGCGCTCGTCGTCGTCTTCCTGCTCATCGTCGTGATGGTCGTTATCGAACGCGGCCAAATGCAGACGGTGAAGCCAGAGGATTTACAACAGCCCAACAAAGGCCAAACCTCGCTGGACATGGCGCGACAGGTCGCCGGCAACGCGGAAGGCGGGGAAGTCCCCTCCGCGAACGGCGCTCCGACCGTGCCAACGGCGCCGACGATGGTTCCCGGCCCGGTTGCTCTCGACGCCAATGGCGTCCCGATCGCCCCCGTCAATCCCGACATGCCTCCCGTGCCTCCGGGGGGCTATGCCGGGAATGGACAGGCTCCCCAAGTCTCGCCCGAAGTCATGTCGAGGCGGCAACGCATCGAAGCTATGCGCGCCGCCAAGGCGCAAATGTTCACGGACGCGGTTCGCGCGCCGACGAACATCAAAATGGCGGCGGCGCGTAGCGCGGGCTCGCCCGGCGGCGCAAGCGCCAACGGCGACACGGCGCAACGCCTTGAAGCTCTGCGCCAGCAAATCGCGGCGGCTGCGGCGGAAGGCAACGGCCCATCCTCAACCGATCTGCAAACGCTCGCCGCCCTCCAAGGTCAAATGGCCGCGAACGGTGGTGGGAACGCCACGGGGCAGGGGAGGGATTTAGGCCAGTTCGGCAACAAGCAAGGCGGCGATCGGTGGCAACTGGATTCGCAGCCTGCGGCTCCGCGCACGCGCTATCAGCTAACCGCCGGTTTCGTGATTCCGGGGACGTTGATCTCTGGCATCAATTCCGAATTGCCCGGCCAAATCGTCGCTCAAGTCTCACAGAACGTCTATGACAGCGCGACGGGCAAATACCTCCTGATCCCGCAAGGCGCGCGGCTGGTGGGCTCCTACTCGGCTGACGTTCAATATGGACAATCGCGTGTGCTGATCGCGTGGCAGCGGATCGTCTTTCCGGATGGCAAGGCGATGGACATTGGCGCGATGCCCGGCTCGGACAGCGCCGGCTATGGCGGCTTCAAAGACAAGGTGAATAATCACTATCTGCGTATCTTCGGATCGGCCTTGTTCATGTCTGGCGTGACGGCGGGCGCAACGCTCAGTCAGCCCCAATCCAACTTCGATAGCAACGGCAACAGCCGTCAAAGCGCAAGCTCGGCCCTGAGCGAAGCCCTCGGGCAACAGCTTGGTCAAGCTACCGCTATGATGATCCAAAAGAACCTCAATATCTCCCCTACGTTGATGATCCGGCCCGGCTTCCGGTTCAACGTCGTGGTCACGAAAGACCTCGCGTTTTCAAAGCCGTATCGTGCTTTCGACTATTAACCCCAAGGAGTGAGTCCAATGCGAAAGGTAATTTTAGCCGCTAAAATTGGCTTCGGGCTGGCCGTCATCGCCGCCCCGATGACAACGCCCGCTTACGCGCAGTTCGCCGTGGTCGATGTGGCGAGCGTCAAGCAAAACACCATCACGGCTGTCCAGAGCGTCGCACAGGTGGCGAAGCAGGTTCAGCAGTACCAAACCCAGCTTCAACAATATCAGAACATGCTCAAAAATACGCTGGCTCCTGCGGCCTACGTGTGGAGCCAAGCCCAAAGCACCATCGACGGGCTGCAAAATACGTCGAATACGCTCAACTCGTTGACACGCCAGACGGGCGGGATCGACGCCTATCTGAGCCAATTTCAAAATCCGAATTACTACAGAAACTCGGCCTGCTTTTCGGCGACAGGTTGCACCGCTGCACAGCGCGCCGCCCTTCAAACCAATCAGCGTGCCAAGCAACAGCTTCTCATGGCGTCAAACGACGATGTGCTGCGGGGTATCAGTGACCAACAGACGCAGTTGAAGCAGGAAGCGGCGACGCTCGAACAGATGCAGCGCAACGCCCAATCGGCGGACGGGCAGGCACAGGCCCTCGGCTATGCCAACCAATTCGCCGCTAATCAGGCCAACCAGCTTCTCGCCCTGCGCCAGCAGCTAATGGCGCAGCAGGCCGCCACGCTGGCCGTCCAGCAGGCCGCTATGGACGAAAAGGCTCTGCGGGTCGCGGCGTCTGAAAAGGCACGCTCTGGCTCTTACACAAAGGATGCGGCCGGCACCTATGGCTATACGACGCCAAACTGATCGCGCCGATAGGAGGATGACGAAATGAATATGAAGCTCGTGGGTCTCTTGGTGGCGGTTATCGTCATCCTCCTCGGCCTGCTCGTGATGATGATGCGTGCCAAACCCGAAGTGGTCGAACCCGTTGCTGTCACCGCGCCAGCCCCGATCCAGCCAAAACCGAACCCGCGCGGCGGGTCTTATAAGAAAACACCGCCGGGGAAGTACGAATACACAACGCCGAAATGAGCGAGTGAAGTTCGGATAACTGAGGGCCGGAACGATGGTTGTATCTCGCAATAAGCTGGCCCTGTTGGGGCTCTGCACGTTGGTAGCATTAACGGTAGCGACGCCTGCCTTGGCCCAAACTGAGGGCGGCGGCATGTTCACCGATATCCAGAATCGCTACGCGGCGGCGGCCCGTGGCTGGTCCTCTGCGATGACAAGTGCAGCCTCGTTCCTGTTTTGGGGTCTGGCGGCGATCAGCCTAGTGTGGACGATGGGCCTCATGGCTCTACGCCGCGCCGATCTTGGAGAGTTTTTCTCCGAGTTCATCCGGTTTGTGGTCTTCACCGGCTTCTATTTCTTCCTGCTGACGAATGGCCCCTCGATCGCGGACGCCATCATCCGATCTCTGCAACAGCTAGGCTCCAACGCAGCGAGCATAGGCCCTGTAACGCCGGGAAGCATTGTCGATATCGGTTTCGATATCGTCTCCACGACGGTCGATCAGTCTTCGATTTGGGAGCCTGTGGATTCTGCGGTCGGGATCATCATCGCGTGCATTGTTCTCGTGGTGCTGGCCCTTGTGGCGGTCAACATGCTCCTGCTGCTCGTGTCCGCATGGATACTCGCTTTCGGCGGCATCTTCTTCCTTGGTTTCGGGGGTTCCCGTTGGACCTCGGACATGGCGATCAACTATTTCAAGACGGTGCTCGGCGTGGCGGCGTCGCTAATGGCGATGGTTCTGCTCGTCGGCATCGGAAAGACATTTGTTGACCAATATCACGCCAGCATGTCGTCAGTGACGACGATCAAGGAACTGGCGGCGATGATGGTCGCCTGCGTGATCCTGTTGGCGCTGGTCAATAAGATTCCCGGCATTGTCGCCGGCATCATAACCGGCGCAAGTGTCGGCGGTGCTGCGAACGTCGGGTCGCTCGGCGCGGGCGCGGCGATGACTGCGGGCGGCATGGCTGTTGCGGCGGCGGCAACTGGCGGCGCTGCGCTCGCGGCCGGGGCCGCGAACGCCGCTGGCGGCGCAAGCGCGATAAGCGCCGCGTTCAAGTCGGCGCAGGAAAACATGGCAAGCGGCGGCGGCATGTTCTCGGGCTCGGGCGGCGGTTCCTCCTCCGGCGGCGGGTCCAGCG
>Ga0209231_1000233_pt1 | contig 37747 bp, 30 predicted proteins | sample Deesub45470m_DNA_FD_188086 | JGI IMG/M metagenome (GOLD analysis project Ga0209231, IMG submission 188086) | Deep subsurface microbial communities from North Pacific Ocean - 450_OLKR46/470m Metagenome (SPAdes) (version 2) | ecosystem: Environmental > Terrestrial > Deep subsurface > Unclassified ... | reverse complement strand
GGGCTAGCCAGCGCAAAGGCGCCCGGCCCCGCCACGTCCATCAAGCGGTTGCCCGCCGCGCGCAGCAATTCCATCGCATAGCCGCAATCGGCCTGAATCTGCGCCTTGTCATAGCCGGTCAGCACCCGTTGCTGCGCGCTATCGTCCAGCAGCGCGGCGGCGCGGCGGATGTGGAGCCAAGCCGAATCGATCTCTATCGCCGCCCGGCCCATCAGGCCGACCAGCGCCTCCGACCCCGCCTGGCTGGCATAAGTCCACCCCACCACGGGCCGCCCGGCCATCGCCTGCGTCACGCCCTCCAGCAGAGCGCTCGCCGCGCCTAGCATCGGTGCCAGTACGCCCAGCGGAAACAGCGGCTCCATAGGCCAGCGGTCGCGCGGCTCCAGCCCTGGCATCGTTAGCAGCAGATCGGCCGATGGCGCGCGGCCCGTCCACAGGACCAGCGCTTCGGGCACGAACAGGTCGTCCGCCACGATCATGTTGCTGCCCGACCCGGCCATGCCTGCGACGTGCCAGTTATTCTCGATCCGGCATGCCGCATCGCGCAGGTCGAGGAAGGCCATGGCCGCTTCGCCCCCTTGCGCCGTGTCGACCATGACCCCATTGAGCGCCCAATCGGCGTGTAGGCAGCCCGATCCATAGCCCCAGCGGCCCGACATGCGATAGCCGCCCGCCACCGCCACCGCCTTGCCGGTCAGGGCCGAAGCGCTGCAAAACAGTTCGTCCCCAGTGCGGAACAGCAGGTCGGTTGCCGACGATGGCAGGGCCAGAGCGGTGCCAGTGATCCCCGACAGCAAGCCATAAGCCCAGGCGGTGCCGACACAGCCCTTGGCCAGTTCCGCCACCGTTTCGATATGGGTGATGAGGCGATGGCCAGGCCCGCCAGCACGACGCGGCGCCGTGATGTGAAACAGGCCGGATTCCTGTAGCGCCGCCATCACTGGTGCCACGATCCGCCGTTGCCGCTCACAATCGTCGGCATAACGTTCCAGCACGGGCCGCAGCGATGCCGCAACCCTGACAGGGTCCGTCACTTGGGCGACGCGCCTGTGTGTCTGCATCATTTCGACCGGCATGATCGGCTCCTCTCCATCCGCCTGGATATATAATGACATTATTGTCGTTATATGCAATGGCCAATCGTCGGTGGGATTTCATCTGCTGCTTTGGGAAGTCCCCCCTGCCTCCCGATAGGCAGAGTGAAGACAATTGCCTTATAGGGTCTGGCGCTAGCCATCCGAGAGCCGGCGAACGGCTGGCACCAAGAGAGGATTTTCATCCGATGCGTAAGATCGACTTGCCTGCTTTCGATGCCCCAGCCTTCGCTGCGGCCTATGGTCCCTGGGCCGTCATCGCGGGTGCTTCGGAAGGCACCGGCGCCTGCTATGCGCGGCAACTGGCCGCCATGGGCATCAACCTGGTGCTGGTGTCGCGCCGCCTGCCTGCGCTGGAAGCGCTAGGGCAGGAACTGGCCGCAGAACATGGCATCGCCTTTCGCGCATTGACCGCCGACCTGACGGAAATGGGCGAGGGATCGCGGCTGGTGGAGGCGACGGCCGATCTGGATATCGGCCTTTATATTTCCAACGCTGGGGCAGATGGCGCGGGCAACAGCTTCTTTGGCGTGCCGGTCGAACGGTCGCTGCGCCTGCTGACCATGAATGCGGCTAATGTGCTGGAGGCCGTCCATGGCTTTGGCAACCGGTTCCAGGCGCGTGGCAAGGGCGGTTTCGTCATCATGTCGTCGGGCGCGGGCCTGGGTGGGCAGCCATGGCTGGCGATGTATTCGGCGACCAAGGCTTTCGAATTGAACTTCGTGGAATCGCTGTGGGCCGAGCTGGACGGCCAGACTATCGACATTGTCGGCGTCGCCGCGCCGATCATGGACACGCCCACCCTGCGCCGCGCGACCGAAGGGCTGGGGATGGATTATAGCATCGCTTATGATCCGGCCGAAGTGTGCGCGCTGGCGCTCGCCATGCTGGGCAAGGAGCCGCTGGTGATCGTGCCCGATGGTCCCGACGAAGACAAAATCCCGCAGATCCAGGCCGACCGCAAAGCCCGCCTGCTGGCGCTGGCGGAATGGGGCAAGGCCTATACCGCCGCCGCCACCGCCTGAAGCAACAGAGGACAGAGAGCATGACCGATCAGGTGGACGTCGTCGTCATTGGAGCCGGGCATAATGGCATGGCCGCGGCCGGCTATCTGGCGCGCGAGGGCAAGAAGGTGCTGGTCGTCGAGCGGATGGCCAAGGTCGGGGGCATGACCAGTTCGGGCTATATGATCCCCGAAGCGCCCAATCATCTGGTGACGCCCTGCGCCGTCGAACTGCTGTTCGCGCGCAAATCCGGCATAATCGAGGATTTCGAGCTGGCCAAATATGGCCTCAAAACCGTCGATCCCGACCCGACCTATGCTTATCTGCACCCCGATGGCAGCTCCATCGCGCTGTTTTACGATTACAAACGCACAACCGAGGACATAGCCCGGATCAACCGTAACGACGGCAAAGCCTATCTGAAGTTCATGGAAACGCTGAACGTCATGATGGACATTGGCTTTCCGATGATGATGGCAGAACCAGGCCGCCCGGACATGAAAAACCTGTCCAAGATGATCGGCAGCGCGGTGCGTAACGTGCGGTTGAAGGATGAACTGGTCGCCATGTCGAAGGCGACGGCCGATCAGGTCGCGTGCGAACGGTTCGAACATCCCGCGACCATCGCCCTGCTGCTGGGCATCGCGGCCGGTGCCGGGCCGGTGGATGATGATGGCAATGCGGCGGCCTATATGATCTTCGCGGTCACGCATAAATATGGCACCGGCAAGCCGATCGGCTCGCTCCAGTCCTTTTCCGACGCGCTGGCGCGCAGCATCGAAGCGTCCGGTGCGACGATCCAGCTTAACGCCCCCGTCGCCGAAATCATCGTCGATGATGGCGCGGCAAAGGGCGTGCGGCTGGAGGATGGCCGGGTGATCCGGGCGAAGATGGTCATTGCCACCTGCGACCCGCGCACCGCCATGCGCATGACTACACCGGGCGGGGTCGATCGCGCACTAATGCAGCGGATTGAACATGCGCCCTCAAACCGGTCCAACGCTGCGCCGTTCCTGGCCAATATCGCGATGTCGGGACCATTGCGCCTGAAGAAGCATCAGGATTTGCGCCATGACGACGCGGACCTGAATAAGGCGGTCGGCCTGATCGGCACGTCCGAAGAAGTACGCGAATCCTTCGCCACCGCGCGGCGCGGCGACATTCCCGATCGCCATGCGATGTCGCTCAGCCCGCTGTCGAACAGCGACCCGACGCAGGCACCGCCGGGCGGATCGCTGGCCTATGTCTATCTGCCTGCCATGGCGGTGGATGCGCGCGAGGGCTGGTCGCCCGCGCTCAAGGACAAGACCATGTCATCGGTCATCAGCCATCTGGGCGACTATTATGACGGGCTGGACACCGAAGTCGGGCGCTTCGTGGAAACCGCGCGGGAACGGGAAAAGCGGTTGAACGTCACCAATGGTTGTGTAACCCATATCGATTTCGGCGCGCTGCGTTCGGGCGTGCATCGCCCCGCCACTGGTTTTGGCGGTCCCAAGCCGCCCTTCCCCGGATTTCTGATCGGCGGCGCGGGCGCGCATCCGGGCGGCGGCGTGTCGGGCATTGCCGGCCGGATCGCGGCCAATCGCGCGCTGCGTGAACTCAAGAAAATGAAATAAGGGATGGATGCCATGACAAGTTTCGTAAATCCGGTCGGCATCCCTGCAAAGCTGGAGAATGTCACTGCCGAATGGCTGACACAGATCATGCAGGCGCGCTTTCCCGGCATCGTTGTGCAGGAGATGGAAGCAGTGTTCCTGCGCAACAGCCACACGACCAAATATCAGGTCAAGCTGACGCTCAACGATGTTGGAAAGGCGGCGGGTATCCCGGAGAATGTATGCCTGAAGGCTAATTGGGCGCAGTTCGAAAGCCAGGGCATCTGTCGGTTGGAAGCCAGGTTTTACGAAGATTTTCGCCGCCTCGTCGCCTTCCCCGCGCCCCGCTCCTTCTTCGAGGCGTGGGATCCGCGCGATAATAGCGGCCAGGGACTGGTCGTGATGGAGGATCTTTCGATCGAGGGCGGCCATTTCGGCGTCAGCACTGACCATATGGGCGTGGAGGAAGCCGCGCGCGCCGTCGCCAGCCTGGCGAAAATCCATGGTGCCTTCTGGGATAGCCCGGTACTGCACGCGGCCGACTGGCTGCCCGTGTCGATGGTGACGGCAGTCGACGCGCAGCAGCTACACATGATGTATAGTTTTGCGGAAGCAAACCATGCAATGCCTGAATATCAGGCGTTCCTGCCAAGCTGGATCAAGGGCGACCTGTCGCGGCTGCATACGGTGTTCGACGCGCTGGTCAACTTCGCGCAGCATAAGGAACAGGGACCATGGTGCCTGGTCCATGGCGACAGCCATCAGGGCAACAGCTATCTGCGCCCCGACGGCGAGCGGGTGTGGCTGGACTGGCAACTGGTGCGCAAGGGGCGGCCGATCCGCGACTTCACCTATTTCCTGCTCGGCGCGCTGACGATCGAGGAGCGGCGCGCCAATGAACGCGACCTGTTGCGCCATTATCGCCGCTGCCTTATCGAAACCGGGGCGCAGGGCGTACCGGACGACGAGACATTGTGGGAATATTATCGCCGCTGGCCACCCTATGCGATGCAGGCATGGATCGCCAATATGGACGAGTGGGGGCAAAAGGGGATGCACATCGTCGAGCGTATCTTCGTCGCGGGCGAGGATTTGGGCACGGTCGAAGCGCTGGGCGTCACTTTCTAAAGATAAGGGAAAAGCGCCATGTCGGATTCCATCACGCCCTTTACAGTGGCCATTCCGCAGGAGGCTCTGGACGATCTGCATCGGCGGATCGTTCACACACGCTGGCCAGCAGCGGAGACGGTTGCGGACTGGAGCCAGGGCGTGCCGATCGCCGCGATGCGCGACTTGTGCACCTATTGGGCCGATGGCTATGACTGGCGGCGGTGTGAGGCGGCGCTCAACGCCCTGCCCCAGTTCATGATGCAGATCGACGACCTAGCGATCCATTTCCTGCATGTGCGCAGCCCCCGGCCCGATGCCGTGCCGCTGATCCTGACCCATGGCTGGCCCGGATCGGTGCTGGAGTTCATGAAGGTCATCGGCCCGCTCAGCGATCCTGCGACCGCCGATGCGCCAGCCTTCCACCTCGTCATCCCGTCCCTGCCCGGCTATGGTTTTTCCGACAAGCCCATCGCGACCGGATGGGGCGTCGAAAAAATCGCAGACGCCTGGATCACGCTGATGCGGCGGCTGGGCTATGATCGTTTCTTCGCGCAGGGCGGCGACTGGGGCGCGGCGGTCACGACCGCCATCGCCATGGCCGCGCCGCCGGAACTGGCGGGCGTCCACCTCAACATGCCGCTGGTCTTTCCCGAAGCCGCCGACTTTGCCGACCTGACGCCCGCCGAGGCCAAGACGGTCGAGCGGATGCAATATTATCAGGACCATGATGCGGGCTATGCCAAGTTGCAGGGCACAAGGCCGCAGACGGTCGGCTATGCGCTGGCGGATTCTCCGGTCGGGCAGGCAGCGTGGATATACGAGAAATTCCAGGCTTGGTCCGACAATGGTGGCCGGGCGGAAGACGCGCTGAGCCGCGACGACATGCTGGACATCATCAGCCTCTACTGGCTGACCAACAGCGGTGCTTCATCGGGGCGGCTTTACTGGGAAAGCGCGGGCGCGTTCAAGGCGCAGCGGCTGGACCTGCCAGTCGGTGTCAGCATCTTCGCGCAGGAAATCTTTCGCCCCTCGCGCCGCTGGGCCGAACGCAGCTATTCCGATCTGGTCCACTGGAACGAACTGCCGGTCGGCGGCCATTTCGCTGCGTTCGAGCAGCCTGCGCTGTTTGCAGTGGAATTGCAGGCCTGCTTTGGCGCGATGCAGCCCCGCGCCTGATTTCAGCCCGGCAGGAAGCTGAGTGGTGCGCCCATGGTTGCGCGGTAGGACACAGGCTGCTTGCCGTCCGTATCGCGCAGGCCATAGCCTTCACCCAGTTCCGCGCCAATCAGCGCCTTGCCTGACAGGGCGGCAAGATCGGGATCGTCCATCAACCGGTCGAGGACCAAGCCGGAAAATTCCGGGGTTTCCCAGGACGGCAACATGGCGCGCAACTCTTCGGGCAGCATTTCGGGTGGCATGGCGCGCACCGCATCGGTCAGGATGAAACCGGGCCACAGGGATACCGCCGACACGCCATGGGGCGCCAGGTCGATCGCCATGTCGGCGGTCATCTTGTCCGTTCCTGCCTTCGCCGCGCCATAGGCTGGACCGTGGAAATAGGACACTGCGCCGTAGAAGGATATGCTGGCGATCAGACCCCTGCCCGCCGCGACCATCATAGGTGCTGCATGATAGGCGGCGACATAGGACGATCGCAGGCCGACATTTATCATGTCAGCCAGATGGAGTGGCTTTTCCCAGAAACCTCCCGGTGCGATCAGGTCCATTGCATGGACGGCCGCGACATTGTTGACCAGCAGGTCCAGCCTGCCGCCGGTCCACTCCGCCAGCTTGGCGAAGGCTGCGGCCACCGCATCATCGTCGCGATGGTCGCAGAGCAGCGCCAGCCCTTTGCCCCCGGCCCGGTCGATCTCCGCGACAACGGCGTCCAGTTCTAACCTGTCCCGCCCAGTGACGGCGACCCTATGGCCGCGCGATGCCAGGCCCCTTGCGATGCCACGCCCCAATCCGCGCGTTGCGCCTGTCATCAGCACCATCTTGTCGCTCATATGCCTGTCCCTGTTCTGTTCATGCCCTGCGCGTGACCGGCAACACCACATTGCTGGCCGCCACGCCCAGCGCAGTGGGGCCAAAAAGCTGGAGCTGCCGGCCCTCTATCGTGCCAAGTAGGGTGATGAGCGCCGCGTCCTGGTCCGGGCCGGCAGCGTTCACATACGCCTCCAGCGCCGTGGCGGCCGCGTTCCAGTCCTGAAACGGCCGATCCAGCAGCGCCGTCACATCGGCGATGTTGCGTGCGACCATATCCGCGCCATGGGCATCGGCGCGCTCCGCCCATTCGACCAGTTCCGCCACCTGCCTTTTCTGCATCTGCGCCCCTTCGTCGGCCATGGCCAGTCCGGCCAGCGTATCGGCGATCTTGGCCATCAACGGCGCATTGTCACCCTGTCGTTCGACCAGTGGCGGCAAATCGGGCAGCGCCACCCCCGACAGGGCAGACAGGGCCAGCAGGATCGACCGGCGCAGTGCCAGGTCGAACATCAGATAGACCGAATGAGGATCGCCCGCTTTGGGCGCACCCACGGTCCCGGTGAACTGCATCGTGCCCAGCAGGGAAAATTGCAGGACGTGGAACAGCACCGCGTCATGGTCGACCGGCTCGCCCGTCGCCTCTTCATAATAGCCGACCAGTTCCGCCAGCGGCGCGCCCAGCGGTTCGAAACTGTCGCGCATCCCCATCGTCGCGATATCGACCAGCGGATCGCCGATCATCGAAAATTCGAAATCATACAGCTTTGTCATCGCGCCCTGATCGACCAGATATTGGCCCGAATCGAACTGGATGAAGCTGGCTTGAGTGCGGTAATCCGGCACGTTGCGACGCAGCCAGCCGATCACGAACGCCAGCAAAGGTTCGGGGCGGCTCTTGGTGCGCCGATAATGCGGCATATAGGCGTCCAGCCCGGCCAGCGCGATCGCCTCGGCACCGTCCGGCTGGTGTAGCCCGGCCGCGACGAAGGGTTCGATCGGCAGCCGGTGCATCGCCGCGACGGCGTGCATATAGTCGCGCCCGATCGCGATCCTCGTTGCATCGTCCAGGGTAGAGAAATCGCGCGTACCCGCTATCGCTTCCATGACGATGCAGGGCGGATCGGCGAGATAGCCATGGATTTCCGGCACCGGCAGTCCCTGCCTGTGAAGCAGGTCGATCACGTCCGCCTCACGCTTGAGGTCGGGAAAGATCGACACGTCGCCGCCCCGGTCGCCGCGCAGGTGGAGGCGGCGCACCACCCCGTCCACCTCCACATCGGCGAACCAGGAAGGGCGCCAACGGATCAGCCGTTCCAGGCCCACGACTTTGCCGCCGGTCAGGTGTTCGACATAGCCGGTGATGCGCCCGACCGCCGCATCGTCATAGTCGTTGAGGGGGACGGGGCCGCTCACGGCGCGAAGGCCTCCGCTGCGGCGCGCGTGTCCATATATTCTCGCCCCGACAGAATCTGGCCGTCGCGGATCACCAGCAGATTATGATAGTCGTTGCGATAGACCCGGTCGGGGAAGATCATTTCGCCGCGCACTTCCACCGCGACCCTGTCCCCTTCGGCCGTGATGCCGACCACCTGCGCGCTGCGCCGCTGCGCCGACAACAGGCCGCCGGTTACGCTGGCGATGAAATCGGCGCGGCTCATGTCGCCAAAGCCTGATATCCACCATGTGCAGTCGGGATGCTGCAACGCTTCGATCGTTGCGGCGTCCCCCTCTTCCACCGCCTGCATGTAGCGGCGAGCGACCGCCTTGTTCGCTTCGAGGTCGGCCATGCTCATTCTCCCAGACGATAGCGCAGGGTCAGGCCATATTGGCGCGGCGGACCGAAGATAGCTGTGTTGAAGCCCAACCCCGCCCCCGATACGGCACCGATCGCCTGATAGGTCTTGTTGAAGACGTTGGTCATAGTGACGCCGACGTCGATCGGGCGGCCACCGACATTACGCCAGTCCAGCCGTATGTTGGCCAGGCCATAGGCTGGTAACGCCGTGTCGACGAAGGACAATTTGCTGGAATGATAATAGTCCGCCGACGCGTTGAGATCGCCCATCGCGCCCAGTGGGATGCGATATTGCGCGCCCAGCGTGAAGGTCGCCTTCGCCACCAGGTCGAACGGGATTTCCTGGGTTGTGAGATAAGCGGCGATCGGCGCAGGGGCGGTCAGTTCGCGCGTTTTGGTGTCGAGCAGGTTGCCGCCGAAGGTGAAGGTCAGCCGATCGGAAAACAGGATGCGACCGTCAAAATCCAGCCCCGCGACGCGCGACTTGCCGGCATTGGCCAGCATCGTGCCCGACTGCGGATCGTTGTCCGCGCTGCAATCGCCATCGGGGGAAAAGGGCGCTTCGCCAAAGACCGGATCGCCCGCAACGCAGCCCGGCTGGGTCAGCAAGCCGCTCAGTGCAATCTGCACCCCGTCATAATAGCCCACAAAGCCCGACAGGTTCAGGCGGACGCGGACGTCGCCCAGCGTCCAGTCGGATCGCACCCCCAGTTCCAGGTCGGTGACTCGTTCCGGCCCGAAGGACTGATAGGGCGCCAGCCGCCCGCCGAAGGTGGGCGTATTGATGCCGCCGGTGCGATAGCCGCGCCGGGTGGAAATATAGGTGAAGAGGTCGGGCGTCACCTGCCAGTCGAAACCCACGGTCCAGGTGGGCGCATCGGATTTGGCGGTGTTGGTGGTTGCGCCGATCAGGATCGGGTTGGTCGATACGCATTCATTGGGGCGGACGGTCCCCTGGGTGGTGTTGTCGGTCGCCGTACAGGCGATTTCCTTGTCCCAGGTGTAGCGCAGCCCGGCGTTGAAGCGCAGACCCTGGGCGATTTCATCCAGCTTTATGTTGACGTTGCCGAACAGCGCTTTGCTCTTTTCGGTGTAGAAATTATATTGGAAGGTGCCGTAATTTTCGGCCGGCAGGAAAGGTGGCAGCACGACCTGGGCGATCGAATTGCCGCTGCCTGTCGGGCCGTAGGGCTGGCTTTTCAGATAAAATCCGCCCACCAGCCAGTCCACCCGGTCGTCAAGCGCGCTGCCCTTGATCTGCACTTCATTGGTATATTGTTCGACGTTGTTGACCGCGCCTGCGTTCAGCAGGGTCAGCGGCAAGCCGGCGGGCAGTCCGGCAGCAGGATTGCCAGTCGTGATCAGCAACGGCACGCCGTCGGTGTTGATATTATAGTTCACATAGGTTTTGCGATAGCCGAAGATGTTGGTGAAGCTGACCCCGCTGTCGCCCAGGTCGATATCGGTGCGGTTGGTGATGCCCCAGCGGCGGGTGCGGTTGATTGCGGGGGACACGTCGCTGTCGATGACGCGGGGACCACGCGCCTGCTGCGCCGCCAGCGCCTCCTGCATCGCGCTGCGCAGACCCAACAGGTCGATCAGGCTGGGATTGTCGAACAGGCTGGTCAGCAACACCGCGTCGCCGGTGTAGTTGTTGCGATACCAATCGAAGATAGTGAGGTTCTTGAAACCCTCGACTGGTTCGGCCAGCACGGACACGCGGAACGCGCGGGAATTGACGTCGTCCAGGTCGCCGCCCAGTCCGATATTCTTGGTATAACCCTCGCGCTTTTCGTACCGGCCCGCGACCCGTACCGCCAGCTTGTTGTCCACGATCGGGATGGACAGCGCGCCTTCCAATTGCTTGCGTTCATAGCGGCCGTAGCCCGCCTCAACATAGCCGCCCAGGACATATTCGGGCGCGGCGGGATAATAGAGGACGGCGCCGCCGGTGGTGTTACGGCCAAACAGCGTGCCCTGCGGCCCTTTGAGAACCTGGACCGATGCCATGTCATAGGTTGCGACGCCGCTGCCGAAGGTGGGCGCGGGCACATCGGCAAAATAGCTGACGACGGCAGGCGCGTTGGACCCGCTCAACGCCTTGGACTGGCCACGGATCTGGAACACCGAATTTTCGCGCCCGCCCGATCCGGACAGATAGACGCCGGGCGTCTTGATCATCAGGTCGGCGGTGGTTGCGATATTAGCTTCGCGCAGCATATCCGCGTTGAAGGCGGTGACGGACACAGGCGTCGACTGGATGCTTTCCTCGGAGCGGCGGGCGGTGACGACGATGTCGTCGATACTAGGCGACGCCTGGGGCTGCGCCGTTTGGGCGATCGCCAGGACCGGCAGGGCCAGGGGTGCAACGGACGTTAAAAGTACCGCAAGACGCGCGGTGAAAATCGGGCGCATTTCATCTCTCCCTGAGCAGCAGAACGTCATGTTCTCGCAAGCCTGACCTTTGCCAGTGCCGTCGGGAGAAGTAGAAGACGATCGTCTTAGTCGTGCCTATCGCCGGAGAGGGCCCTCGATTTTCGTCCATGACCCCGCCAATCGTCAGCCGGGCGTGTCGGCGGCTTCGACGAAGGGCGGCAGCATCAGCAAGGCGCAGCCTGCGGTGATCAGGTCTTCAAGATATTGGTCGGAGCGCGGATAGGCGCCGCCGGTCAGATTGGCGACCCGGTCCCCATAGCTGACGCCCATCAGGAAATTCGTCACCGCCACCGACAGGCGCATGGTGAAGACCTGGTCCGACATGGCGGCGCAGCATCCCCGCAACGCCTGATGAACCAGCGCGACCGCCGGTCCTTCTCTGGCTCGGTCAAAGGCTTCGTCAAACGGATCGTTCAGGATCAGGTGCAGGATGAACTGCGAATAAATCCACCTCTGCCGCCCTGCGAAGGCGTCCAGCACCGGCAACAGGAATAATTCGAGCAGGCCGCGAATATCGTCGGGCAGGCGCGGCAACCCCTGCATCCGCAGCATCCGGCAATCGTCCACTTCCGCCTGGCGGATGTCGTAAATCGCCCGGATCAATAATTCTTTCGATCCGAAATGACGATAGATGGCGGAGTTATTGCCCTGCTTGGCGACGCGCAGGATTTCGCGGATGGATGCACCCTCGATCCCGCGTTCGGCGATGATTTCCTCCACGGCGAGCAGCAGCTTGCGCGCGCCGGGTCCATAATCTTCCCATTTACCCTTCATGCCCGCACGCATCGCAATTCGCTGCCGCCAAGCCAAGCGGAAAGCGAACCACCCGCGACGAGCGCGCCGACCGTCCACCTATCACCCGACAGGTGGGACTAAGGCCACGTCTATGGTCTTTAGCGGCTATGGCGAGGAACTCGAACGGCATGAACCAGAATGGCTACGACTATATCATCATCGGCGCCGGGTCGTCCGGCTGCGTCCTGGCGAACCGGTTGTCGGTCGACCCGGCGGTCAAGGTATTGCTGGTGGAAGCTGGCCCGGACGACAACAGCCCGCTGATCGCCATGCCGCGCGGCATCGGCAAATTGCTGGCGCCGGGCAATCCCCATGTGTGGGACTATGCCGTGTCGCCGGGCGGCAATGCGCCGCAGGAAAGCTGGCTGAAGGGGCGCACGGTCGGCGGATCGAGTTCGGTCAACGGCATGGTCTATGTGCGCGGTGCGCCGGCCGATTACGACGCGTGGGAAGCGGCGGGCTGCACCGGCTGGGGCTGGCAGACGATGGGCCGCCATTTCGTCGCGCTGGAGGATCATGCGCTGGGCATCAAGGCGTGGCGCGGGACCGGCGGCCCGCTCAAGGTGAGCGTCCATCCGTCCGGCGATCCGTTGTGCGAAGCGTTCCTAACCGCGGCCGAGCAGGCCGGGACGCATCGGGTGGACGACATGAACGACATCCCTGCGGTCACGCAGGGTGGCATGGGCTATCAGCCGACATCCACCTATCGCGGCAAGCGCTTTTCCGCTTCGCGCGCTTTCCTGAAACCGGTGCGGGGACGCGCGAACCTGACCGTGGTGACCGATACCGACGTGCAGCGCATCCTGTTCGACGGGCAGCGGGCCAGCGGCATCCTGCTGCGTGACAAAAATGGCTTGCACGAAGTCGCGGTACGGCGCGAAATCATCCTGTCGGCGGGGGCCATCCAGAGCCCCAAATTATTGCAACTGTCGGGCATTGGCCCCCGCGCCCTGCTCGAACCGCTGGCCATTCCGGTCGTGGTCGACGCGCCCGGCGTCGGCGCCAATTTGCGTGAACATCGCTATCTGAGCTTTACCTACAAGGTGCGCGGCAACAGCCTGAACCAGAAACTGTCTGGCCTAGGTCTGATCGCATCGGTGCTCCGATACTTCTTCGGCTCGAAAGGGGCGCTGACCCACGGCGCGCATGAAGTGGGCGGCTTCATCAAGACGCAGGCGTCGCCTGACCGGCCCGATGCCCAGATCGGCCTGGGGCTCTATTCCTTTCATACCGATGCGAAGGGCGCGGTGGTGCTGGACCCCTATCCCGGCATGACCGTCATCGCCTATTATCTGCGGCCCGACAGCCAGGGGCAGGTGCGGATCAGCGCCGCTGATCCCGATGCGCCGCCCGTTATCGACGCCAATCACCTGGCCACCGATGCCGACCGGCGGCACTTCGTCGCCCTGTTCCGCTGGCTACGCGATCTGGCCACGCAACCCGCGCTCAAGGACTGGATCGTCGCGGAAACCGGCAAAACCGTGGGCATCGAGACGGACGAGGACATACTGGCCAATGCCATCAGCCTTGGCGGCACGACATTCCACATCTGCGGCACCTGCCGGATGGGCGCGGACGAAGACGCCGTACTCGACCCGCAGTTGCGCGTGCGCGGCGTCACCGGCCTGCGCGTGGTCGACACCTCCATCATGCCGACTATTGTGTCGGGCAACACCAATGCGCCAGCGATGGCCATCGCCCTCAACGCCGCGGAGATGATCCTGCGGCCCGGACAGGATATCCACCCATGACCATCCCCTTCACAACGATCGACAAACTCTACATCGACGGCGACTGGGTTGCCGCAGGCGCGGAGCGCGACGCTATCATCAATCCGGCGACCGAAGCGGTGATCGGCCACGCGCCTGTGGGCAACGCGGCGGCGGCGGAAGCAGCGATCGCGGCGGCCCGCGAGGCGTTCGATCATGGCGTGTGGCCGCGCATGGCGATGGCCGAGCGCGCAACCTATCTGCGCCGGATGCACGCGGCGCTGGACGCGCGGCGGCCGCAGATCGTCGCGCTGATCGTGGCGGAGGTCGGTTGCGCGCAGGGCGTGACCCACGGGATGCAGGTCGCCAATCCGCTCGACCATCTTCTCGCTGCGCTGGAACATTCAACGCGCGACGATAGTGTCCGCCTGCCGATCGACATCACCCCCAATCCCTTCGACCCCGATGGCCCCCGCAAAATGGGCGGCACGACGGTCGTTCGCGAGCCGGTCGGCGTGGTCGCAGGCATTACCGGCTATAACTTCCCCTTCCTCATCAACCTGGCCAAGATCGTGCCGGCGCTGCTGGCGGGCAATACGCTGGTGCTCAAGCCGTCTCCCTTCACCCCCTTTTCCGCTTTGCTGTTCGGCGAGATCGCCGACGAGATCGGCCTGCCCAAGGGTGTGCTGAACGTCATCACCGGCGGGCCGGAGGTTGGTACGATGCTGACCAGCGACCCGCGCGTCGACCTGGTCAGCTTCACCGGGTCCGAAGGCGTCGGCGCGGCGATCATGGCGCAGGCGGCCCCGACGCTGAAGCGCGTCCATCTGGAACTGGGTGGCAAGTCAGCGCTGATCCTGCGGCACGATGCCGATGTCGCGCGGGCGGCGGCGATGGCAGTCGCCGTGCTGTCGGTCAATGCGGGCCAAGGCTGCGCGCTCCTTACCCGCCTGGTCGTCCATAACAGTATCCGAAAGGCGTTCGTCGAAACCGCCTGCGCCGTCGCCAGCCAGTTCAAGATCGGAGATCCTGCCGATCCGAGTGTGGCGATGGGGCCGTTGATCCGCGAATCGCAGCGGAGCAAGGTCGAAAATCTGATCGCCATCGGCCGCGATGAAGGCGCGAAGATCGTCCATGGCGGCGGGCGGCCTGCGGGTCTGGACAAGGGTTTCTTCACCGACATCACGATTTTCGACGATGTCGACAACAGCATGACTATTGCCCAGGAAGAGGTGTTCGGCCCGGTCGGCTGCATCATCGGCTTCGACACCGACGAGGAAGCAGTCCGCATCGCCAATGATAGCCGCTATGGGCTGAATGGCGGCGTCGAAACGGCGGATGCGGCCAAGGGATACGAAATGGCCCTGCAAATCCGGTCGGGCAGCGTCATGCTGAACGGCGGCACCGGGCGCATGAGCTATGCGCCGATCGGCGGCTATAAGCGATCGGGTGTCGGGCGCGAATATGGTCCCGATTGGCTGCATGAATATCAGAATCAGAAGTCGATATTCTATCCGGTGGGGATATAAGCCATGGCAACGATCAGCAGCGCCCATGATTTCCCCGACGCCGATACGCTTCTGGACCGCTATCCCCTGCCCGACTATCTGCGCGACAATGTCAGGCCCGGCCTGACGATGTTGCTGGCGTCGATGGCGGAGGACCGCGATCTCAACGCCAATGGCCATGCCCGCGCCCTGCATATCGTCAACGATGATCTGTCGCGCCTGAAAGCGATAGCCGACGATCGCGCGCGCTACCCCGAAATTGCCGAGGTGGAGATCAGACAACCACTGTTCATCCTGGGTCTGCCCCGTTGCGGCACCAGTTTCCTCCATGCGTTGATGGACGGCGACCCGCAGGTCCGCACTCCACTGATGTGGGAAGTGGCCGAACCCTCGCCCCCGCCAGAGGCCGCCACGGCGGACACCGACCCGCGCATCGCCCGTTTCGACGCGCATCTGCGCGCGCAACTGGGCGCGGATGCCGACGAATTGCTCAAGGCCCATCCGCTGGGTGCGAAGATACCGCAGGAATGCGGGTCGTTCATGACCACGTCGTTCCAGAGCAGCAACCCGTGCATGTTCCAGCATCTTCCCCGCTTCTACGACTGGTTCAAGGGGATCGACGCGACCTTCCGCTACGAGGTGCACAAAATGTGGCTCCAGCATCTGGGCTGGCGCCATCCGGGCCAGCATTGGGTGCTGAAGATACAGGAGCATATGTACAAACTGCCCGCGCTGCGCAGCGTCTATCCCGACGCAATCTTCATCCAGCCGCATCGCGACCCTACCACCGTCATCGCCTCCATCTCGCAATTGATCAGCGTCATTCGCGGACCATCTTATGATGATCTCGACCTGCACGCGCTGGGGGCCGAATTTCTGCAACTCTGGTGGGACGGGGTGAAGTGCAGCATGGACTATCGCAAGGCGCATCCCGACCTGCCAATCCACGACATGCGCTACAAGGATCTGGTCGCTGATCCGGTCGCCACCATCCGCGCCGCCTACGACCATTTCGGCTGGGACTTCACCCCGGAATCGGAAACGGGCATCCTTGGCTGGCTGCATGACAATCCGGCGGGCAAGCATGGCGCGCGCAGCTATACGCTGGCCGATTATGGCCTGACCACCGATCAGGTCAGCGACCGGTTCGCCGAATATATCGAGACTTACCGTGCCTATATCTGAACCCTCCGCCTGGCGCGGCTGGCTGGAGACGATGGCCAAAGCGGACAGCGTATTGGACAGTTTGACGGACCCCGCCGACCCGCAGGCACGGGCGGAGGCGCACCGCCTGCTCTTTGCCGCACTCGCCACCGGCTACCAGACTGCCTTTGCCGACGCCGACCGGCCCGATTTCGTGCCGTCGGTCAGCAATGTGCTGAACACCGTCGGGGTCAATCCCGACTTCATCTATGGCGCGGCGCGGATCGATGGCGGGGGCGTGTACCGGCTGTCGGGCCAGCGGGGCGACGGCGTGTTCGTGTTCATCGATCTGGTCGCGGGCGGGCTGGGGCCGATGGAGCAACTAGGGCCGTCTGTCGGGATGATCGACCTGGATGCCTGCACGCTGGGGCCGGACGGGGCGTTCGACATATTGGTCGGCGGACAACGGCCGGAGGACCATGCGGGCGACTGGTTCCCGCTCGATCCGCGCGCCGTCACCATCGGCCTGCGCCACGCTTATTATGACTGGGGCGTAGGCCAGGAATTGCGCATCGCCATCGAGCGGGTCGACCGGCCGGTGGGCGGCGCGCTTATGCCAGCAACCGAGATCGTGCATCGGCTCGATCGCCTGTCCGCCTTCGTCGAACGCTATGCCGGTTTCGCGCTGGGCTATGTCCAGCGGCAGCGGGCGCAAGGCTTCGTTAATCGCCTAGAATATGACGACTGGGCCGGGCGCGGCGGCGTAGCCGGGCAGCATTATTATCAGGGCATTTTCCGGTTGGAACCGGGGCAAGTGATCATCATCGACACCGCGATGCCCGATCAGGTCCGCTATTGGAATGTGCAGTTGAACGATCCGCTGTGGAACACAATCGACTGGATCAACCATCAGAGCAGCTTGAATGGCGGCCAGGCCGTTCTGGATAGTGACGGCCGGTTTCGCGCCGTGATCGCGATAGACGATCCCGGCGTGCCCAACTGGCTGGACCCGGCCGGGCGGCTGGAAGGATCGCTGATGCTGCGCTGGACCGGCGCGAGTTCGGGGCCGGAACCCACGCTCAAAATCGTACCGGCGGCAGAGGTACGCGATCACCTGCCCAGCGATACGCCGGTGGTGACGCCATCGCAGCGCGATGAAGCGCTTCGTAGGCGCAGGCGAGGCGCGCAATGGCGGCGGCGCTGGTGATGGAATTTACCGGCAAGGTCGTCCTCGTCACCGGGGCGGGATCGGGATTGGGCCGTGCCGCCAGCCTGGCCTTCGCGCGTGAGGGGGCGACGCTGTGCCTGTTGGGGCGAAGCGCGGACAAGCTGGCGGAAACGGCGCGGTTGATCGGGGAAGCGGGCGGCCGCAGCGTGGAACTGCCCTTCGACCTGGGCGATGCCGATGATTGCGCCGCGTCGATCGCAGCGGCCATCGCGGCGTTCGGGCGGCTGGACGTGCTGTGCAATATCGCCGCCGACGTGATGTTCCACCAATTGTCGGACGTCACGGCGGACGAGTGGCGTCGCACCATCGCGTCCAACCTATCCGGCCCCTTCTTCCTGATGCAGGCGGCTATGCCGCATCTGGTCGAAAGTCACGGCAATATCATCAGCGTGGCGTCCACCGCGGGCTTCATGGGCCAGGCCTATCTGGCTCCCTATACCGCGTCCAAATTCGGCCTTGTCGGCCTGACCCTGTCGCTGGCGATGGAGATGATGGACAGCCCGGTCAGGATCAACGTGCTGGCCCCCGGCCCGATGCGGACGGAAATGTTGCAGGGGATGGCATTTCCCGACTTCGCCGATCCCAAATTGCTGGCCCGTTACACCGGGATGCGGCCGCCCTGCCCGCCCGAGGACGTGGTGGAGCCGCTGCTGTTCCTGGCGTCCGACCGCGCGCGCCGGGTGCATGGCGCCTGCTGGGCGGTCGATGGCGGGATCATGGCCGGTTAGCCCCGCCGATAAACCATAACAGGAAAGGATAGCTTTGCATGGCCGACCCATTGGCGCACCCGACATCGGCGGCGGACATCACGCCCGCTTATCTGACCAGGCTGATGGCGCAGGCCGTCCCCGGCGTGACCGTCACCCATGTCAATATGGTGGAGGCCAAGACCTATGGCGAGCAGTTCGTGTCCACGGCCGGGCGCGTGATCGTCAATGTCCGCTATGGTCCGGGCAGTCCGGCAGACCTGCCCACCCGTCTGGTCGTGAAGGTCGCGCGCGGCGTCGACACAATATTGGCACCCTTCTACGAAAATGAAGTCAATTTCTACAACCGCGTCCGTCCCGAACTGGACCTGGAGACGCCGCGCAGTTTCGGCGCGGGCTTCGATGCGGCATCGAGCGACTTTGCCATCGTGCTGGAAGACCTGACGCTGCGCGGCGCGACCTTTCCCAGCGTCCTGTCGCCGGTGACGCTGGACACTGTGCGGTCGATCCTGTCGCAGCAGGCCAAGTTGCACGCCCGTTTCTGGGAAAGTCCGCGCCTGCGGCCCGGCGGCGATCTGGCCTGGGCGGGGAGCCATGTCGAGGGCAAGGTGGCCGACCTGATGATGGTGGGCGCGCAGCCGCTGATCCAGCATGAGATCGACACCGTGTCGTTCAAGCGCGAAATGGTGCAGCGGCTGCGCACGACCGGCCCGGACCTGCGCAACGGCACCTTGGCGCTGCACCGGCACCAGCAGAGCCTGCCCCAGACGCTGGTCGAGGGCGACATGCATATCGGCAACAGCTATATATTGCCTGACGGGTCGGGTGGCCTGCTCGACTGGCAACTCACCTGTCGCGGCCATCATATGCATGATGTCAGCTATCTGGTGACGACGGCGCTGTCAGTGGAGGATCGCCGCGCCCATGAACAGGATCTGGTCCGCTTCTATCTGGACAGGCTGGCGTCCGAGGGCGTGATCGATGGGCCTTCGTTCGAGGACAGTTTCACCGAGTTTGGCCGTTGCCTGATGTGGGGCGTCTATATCGGCTGGCTGACGACGCCAGTGGTCAATTATGGTTGGGAAATCAATGTCATGAACCATTTTCGCCTGACCACGGCGTTCGAGGATCACGAAACAGCTCGGTTGATAGCACAGGTAGTGTGACAGATCGAGCTTGGCGACGCGCCCCCCGCTCGTCATTGCAGAGGGCAGCGTCGAGAGGTTCGTAACCACGCCACAACCGCAGAGATCACCAGCATCTTCGAGAAAGAGCGCCTGTCTCCCATTTTCATCGCTATTTGAGATCTAGCGGCATCGACATGAACAATTACCGGATCGCGATCAAAATGGCGACTTCAACCGGCACCTGACGCCAGAAACAGCAGTGAAATGTGGAAGCTGGTGTTGAACTCCGAATTATAGTCAACTTGTTGTATAATCGCGTCCCTCCAGTCAAGCGTGGTTGGCATGGGAAGGCTGATCGCGTCGGTTAGTGCGTCGACACGTTAATCAACCTTGTGCTTGTTTTTCTCAATGCGGCGTGTCGCGCGAGGGTGTTCGTATGCCGGGAGCAGGGTTGTCTTCGCGGTCGGCATAAAGCCGCCGCATGATGGGTCTCCGCAGGCAAGGTCTTCCTATGTTTTGTGCGCAGTCTTTAAAAAGCTGCAGCCGTTAAAGCGGAATGACCTGACCCACGTCCACGGCAAGGACGCCTCAATACGTCAGATGCTGACGCGTTGAGAAGTTAAGCTGGTGAATTGGTTATGCGGTGACGCCAGCCGATGTGTTGAATGCCTCTCCTGTTTTGAGCATTGTGTGCATGATGACTGCCAGTTTGCGGGCCACAGCGACCGCGGCGCGCTTGAAGCCCAGCCGCTCGCGTAGCCTGAGGCCCCAGTCTTTGAGGCCGCTCTGGTTGCTAGCGCTGGTGCGCGTGAGAATGACCGTTGCCGCCTCGTATAAGAGGCCGCGCAGATGGTTGTCGCCTCGCCGCGAGATGTGGCCGTCATAATCCACTTCGCCTGATTGGTAACGCCGCGTGGTAAGCCCGAGCCAGGCGCCGACCGCGCGTGAAGTTTTGAAGTTTGCTGGGTCTTCGATCGCCGCAGCATAGGAGACGGCCGTGACCGCCCCGACTCCCGGGATCGTCATCAGCAGCTTGATTGCCTGGCTTTGCCGGGCTGCGGCGAGCAACTGACGATCAAGTTCAGCGGCGCGCTTGCGGATGTCGCGCCAGGCCTCCAGCAAAGGCAATATGATCTGTGCCAGGCCATCCCTGCCGTCCAGAAGCTCGCGGACATTCCCGTCGAATACACGACCTGTACCCTTGGGAACGACGATGCCAAACGTCTTCATGACCCCGCGGATCTGATTGCTCAGCTGCGTTGAGATGGTAAGCAACAGGTTGCGGGCGCCCACCAGTGTGCGGGTCAACATGGCGTCGAACGACTTCACCCGGACCGCCTTGTAAAAGCCGGCTTCTGCCAGTTGGGCCAGACCGTCAGCATCATTGGCATCAGTTTTGTTGAGCGTCTCGTTCAATATTTTCTGCGCATGACGCGCTTCGATGCAGATCGCGGGAACTCCCGCCGCCGTTAACGCATGATAGAACCAGGTCGACAATGGACCTGTCTCAAATACCACCCGCTCCGCATGCGGGGCGTGTTTGCGGACTATCTGCGCCAGGATCTGGGGATCCGATGCGCACTTGCCGCGCCAGATCCGTTTTCCATCCTGACGAATGGAGATCGCGGTATCTTTTAGTGAAACGTCAAAGCCTATATATTGTTTCATGGTTGCTCTCCGTGCGATGCTTGGGCCCGGTGCCAATCGTGAGCCCGTTTTTCCATCATATCGGGGGGCAACCACCCCTGTCAGCTATATCAAAAAGCTGATGCCCAGGATGAATCGCGCCGCGATTATCCCATGTTTTGTTCCGTGAGCTTGTCCCTGCCTGACGTTTCCCCTGGCTGGTATGAACAGATCAGAGAAGGGGTATCAGACGAAGGACGGAGTAAAGGCGGAGGACACCGGTCGCCTTCTTGATGTTCACGTTAAAGCCGTGAGCCTTGAACAGATGGAGATCGCACGGCTGGAGGCCGAGCTGGTGCGAGTGCGCATGGAGAGCCACATTCTAAAAAACAGCGGTAGACTCGCGAGGGAGCCGCGGTGAGGTATGCCTTGATCCGGCGACATGGTGGCACCTGGCCGATCGTGGTGCAGTGCCGTGTTTTGCAGGTCAGCGCTAGCGGCTATCGTCATCACAGATTGCAGCAAGCCACCGATATTGGCCCAAAGCAGCCGCACCGTCTGCTCAGCGATGCGGCCTTGGCGGTGCATATCAAGGCGGTCTTCGCCGGGATGAAGGATGCCTATGGCTGGCCAATGATTTGACGTTTTCGGTCGTCAGAACATTCAGCACACTTCGCGGCATAAATTAGCGGAGTGGTGGCCTCGTGTGGGGGTAGGTTTAGGGGGCGAGCTTGCGGTGTTGCAAGCGCCGATGCTCGATGGTCTGCCGCTTGAACCTTTCGCGCTGCTTAATGATGGCTGGGCCCCCTGCCAAAGTAGGCGTCGGCGGACGTCACGTTGCTCAGGCTCTTTTGATACCTCTGATGGTTCTAGTGCTCAACGAAGGCCTCGATCTGAGCCTCAAGGTCGCCCGGCATCTGTCAATTATTAATGTGTCGGCTCCGACGTAGCCTGCCAACGGCAGATCAATGCTTCGACGATGTCACGCAGTATGATACGGCCATCTGGGAAATCATCATGATCGCTTCCCCGCGGTAAGAGTACGGCCCCTGATATAGACGCCATCAGGGCTCCTACTGCCGATTGAATGTTCGAATTCTGGTGCGAACTGGGTGCCATTACGGAGCTGACCGCCTGTTCGAAAAAGGCATGGATGCGCGCTGCTGCGGGTGCAGTATCACGAATGGGAGCGCCATTCTGCGTGCCAGCGGGGTCGAACCAGAACAGGAACAAGCTATTCATGCCGAAGGCGGCGATCTGGTCGCGTGAAAAATCGAAGGCCCGATCGGCAACGGCGAACAGGCGCTCTTCCGCTTCGTCATATGTGGCGAATTCCATCTCTAGCCTATCACCGAAATTGGCCAATTCGCTGTCACGGATCGCGAGAAACAGTGAATCGCGATCCGCAAAATACCGATACACGACACCGGAGGAATAGCCGGCATGGCGGGCAATTCCACGGAGCGATATCGGTCCTGAGGGCTTGGCCAGCAGCAGATGACGTCCCGCGTCAATCAATGCTTGCCGCACATGATCCTTAGCCTCTGCGCTGCGCGCCCGACGAGGTGATGCCGTGGTGCCAGCGACTAGAATATCTTGGTGGCCCTTAGCATTGCTCTCCATTGCGCGCTTTCCTGTCCGATGTCGGGTGCTGAATAGCGCAATCACGGCGCATTGCCCCGCGATAAATTCGCTTGAATGAACAGTGTTACCCTATTATGATAACGCTGTTCACATAAAGATTGCATCCGCGTTGCGGTGTGACGAACATTCATGAGGATGCCTGGTGATCGACCAGCCGAACTTAATAGCTGAGCAGAATATCCGGCTCTGGATCCAAGCGACGATGGGCGATATTGTCGCTATGGATATCCTGCCGGGATGGCGCCCGGCGTGGAACGCATCGGTCCGCACGCCAGAGGGCGTAATCCATATCCATATTCGCGGCGATCGCGGTGCGGGCCAGGAAACGCAGCCGTTGCGCGTAGAACATGATGTCTTGCGGTTGCTGGCGGACGAGGGCATCGCCGTACCGCATATCCATGGCTGGTGCGACAACCCCGCGGCGATTGCCATGGAGCGCATCGACGCGACGGCTTTCGCGGGCGGCGCCGACCGCGACGCAAACCTGCATCGGCTGGTCAGCGATTATATGGCGATCATGGCGTCCGTTCACCGGATCGATACAGTAAAGGCCGCAGGGATCGGATTGCCACAACCGCAAAGCCCGCAAGCCATTGCGCTCGCCTATTTTGATGATGCGGATCAACAGTATCAAAGCCATCGCGATGGTCCCGATCCATTGATCGCCTTTCTACGTAAATGGGTGCTGGGCAATCTTCCGCTGCATCGCACGGAAACGGCGCTGCTGATCGCCGACGCGCCGCAGTTTTTTCATGATGGGGACAGGATCACCCATATTTATGATCTGGAACTGGCGCATTTAGGCGACCCCATGGCGGACCTAGCATCGATCAGGGTGCGCGACATCAACGAACCGATCGGCGATCTGACGTCGTTGTTGCAGCGCTATGTCGTGGAAAGCGGTAACCCGATCGACTGGGTGGCGCTCGATTTTCACACCATCGCGTCTTTCCTTGCTGTGCCGATGCGGATGGAGTCGGCACTCCGCACGCAGCGCCAATTGCCTGCCTATGTCGAATATCTGTCCTGGGATCTTGGCTGTAGGTGCGCTGCTTTGGAAATATTGGCGCAGGTGCGCAGCGTCGATCTGACACCTGTCGCCGATCTTGTAACCGTCGAAAAAGCGACCGACATCATTTATGATAATTTGGTCGCGAGTTGTACCGATCTGCCAGCGGCGCGCGGACGATTGCGCGAACCTCCAGCCTTATCGCTCGCCCGCTATGTACAGCGCCGCGACGCCATCGGCCACGAGATTGCGCGCCGCGATCGATCGGAGGCAGAGCAGTTGCTGGGCCAAAGTTTCGCAGGCGCGGCAGCGGCCGAGGCGACGCTGGAACAATATGTGCTGGCCGCCGGGCCAGATAAGGAAGCCGATCTGATCGGCCTGTTCCATCGCCGGACGATGCGCGCGCTGCAATTGCTGCGTGGCTACCCTGGACCCATCGTGGATAGAGCGCCCGGCCCTATCGATCGGCTGGCTTTTTCCGATCCGCCTTCGACGACTGTCATGGCGCACGATTCGGCCACCCATATCTAGAAAGAGGATAGGCGCATGGAGCAGGAGCAGGCTTTCAGGGGTGAAATGCTCTATACCGGAATGCTGGAAGGCGCGCTTGTGGACCCGGATTATTCGGTACGGGTCGACAATGTCCGATGGTCGAAGCCTGGCGAAGCAACAATCCTGTCGGATCAATTCTTCCTGGAATGGCTAATGTACCGGGAGGATGATATCGAATGCGCACGTCCGGGGCGCAACTTCGTGACGTCTCATGCCGTCATCCTCGTGCCGCCAGGGCAGGCGGTGCGGACCCGCTGGAACAGCGGCCGCCTTCGGACCATATCCTGTAGCTTTCGATCCGAATTACTGGCTGACTATCCCGAATTGCTATCGTTCCTCTCCAGTCTCGACGGGGACCATCAGTTTAATCTCGATAGCCCGTTCCTCCAGGCCGGCCTGACCCGTATCGCTGACGAGGTCGTCACGCCGGGCCTCGACAGCGGGTTCATGGTCCGGTCGCTACTGTTCGCCATTTGCGGCGAGATACGCCGGGCGACGCTGGGGCAACCGGTGCCGCAGAAGTGCGACGGCACCCTTTCGCCCGGCCAGATGACGATGTTGCGGCAGGTTTTGCATGAAAGCGGCAAATTGCCCACGGTGGTCGATCTGGCACAGCATTGTGGCGTGACGTCGCGTGCCTTGTCACCGCTGGTGAAGCGCGCCACGGGCGTTACGCTGCGCCATTATATCGCACGGGAGCGACTGAACCGCGCCAAGGCGTTGCTCGACGACCAGAAATTGATGGTCAAGCAAGTCGCCTATTCCTGCGGCTTTGCCAGCGCAGCGGCGTTTACGGCCGCCTTTCGCAAGACGACGGGCATGACGCCGGTCGAGTATCGGACGCGATGCTGATCGGCTCCTTCTCCAGATTGAAAGTCACCGACAATGCTGACCGTACATCACCTCAACGACTCCCGCGCCCAGAAGACGATATGGCTGCTCGAAGAACTGGGCTTGCCCTATGATCTGGTGCCTTATCAGCGGCATCAGGTATCGATGATGGCACCGCCCGCGCTCAAGGCGCTGCATCCGGTCGGCAAATCGCCGATGATCGAGGATGAGGGACGGATCGTCATCGAATCGGGCGCGATTACGGAGCATATCATCGAGCGGCATGGCGATGGTCGATTGGCGCCAGTGCCCGGTACGGATGCGCATGAACGGTATCGGCAATGGCTCTATTATGCGGTGTCGTCCGGCATGAACCCGATCATGATAAAGGTCTATGCCCGCGCCTTTGGTCTGGATGGCAGTCCGATCGATGAAGCAGCCAATGTCGAACTGGCTAAGGCGCTGACCTATATCGACGATGCGTTGGCCGACGGTACGTTTCTTCTCGGCGAGGATTTTTCTGCTGCCGATATCCAGATGAGCTTCATCCCGGAAATCGCGCAAACGCTGATGCCGATCGACGCCTATAGCCATATCGTGACTTGGCTGGACAGGCTGCATGGCCGTCCCGCGTTCCGGCGGAGCATCGAGCGAGGCGGCGACTATAGACTGGCGGGCAAGGCGGGACTGCGGGAGCCAGTTGCATGACCAATATATTGTCGGCCACGCCGGACGGCGGTTTCGATCTGGGACATGGCGTGATGCAGCCAGACGCCGCGATCCTGCGCGATGGTCGTGTAGCGGCGGACAGCTTCTGGAGCGAGGCCCAACATGCGGCCGAGCGCGACGCGATATACCGCCGATGCTGGCTTTTTATGGTCCGGGCGGAGGACGTGCCGGAACCAGGCGATTATGTGGTCCGCGATGTCGAAATTTGCGGCGTGTCGGTGCTGATCGTGCGGGGTAGGGACAAGGTGCTGCGCGCATTCCACAATGTCTGTCGCCATCGCGGGATGCCGGTCGCCGATGCCCCCTGCGGCAAGGCAGAGGCATTTCGCTGCCCCTATCATAGCTGGACCTTCCGCCTGGACGGCAGCTTGAAGGCCATCCCCAACCAGCGACGCTTTCCGGCTCTGGATGCGGGCGACCTGGGGTTGGCGCCGATCGCGATCGACATATTTGCAGGGTTCGTGTTCATCAATCTCGATCCGCTGTCGGCCTTGTCGCTCCCGGCGTTTCTAGGCGGCATCGCGCCGCTGCTGGAGGCGACGACGCTGGCCCCCTTCACCCACCGGGACAGCCTGTCGTACGAAGTCGCGGCCAACTGGAAGGCGGGGCTGGATCCGCAATATGAAGGCTATCATGTCGGCACTGTCCACGCGCTGACGATCCGCGAAATATCGGTGACGCCTGCCAACCCCTTTTCCGAATTCCGTAAGATGGCCTTTGCCGGGCCGCACGCGGCAGGCTGGTCGCAGGGTAATCCGAGTTGGCGACCACGCGCCGACCGGATCGTCCAGTCCTTTGCGGTGCAGGCGATGGGGGCATTGGCGGGACGTGTGGCTGGCGAGGGCTACCCAAGCGCTGAGACACCGGCGTCGCTGGCGATATTTCCCAATTTCATGATCCATCCCGGCGCAGGCGGCTGGTTCACGCAGCAGCATTGGCCGCTGACGGCGCAGAGTCATCGCTGGACAGCGCATTATTATTATCATGCCCCCATCACGGCCAGCGAACGCTTCGCGATCGCTCAGGCCACTACATTCGGGCGGGATTCGGGGATGGAGGATTTCATGGTGATGGCGCGGCAGCAAAAGGGGCTGGCGTCCGGCGCGACCGAAAGTTTCTATTATGGCGAGGCGGAAATGTTGCCCCGCCACCGCGCGGCGGTAATCCGATCCGTTTTGAACGGCGCGCGGGCCGATATGAGGAGCGCCGCATGAGTGCCAGCCTGCCCGCGGCCTTTGCCGATCTGGAACCGTTCGCCCATTCGTGGATCGGACTGGAGACGATGGAAAGCCGCTATCGCGCGCGACAGGACATCCCATTCGATGCGCTGAAGCAGTTTTACGATGCTGCCGCCCCCCGACTGGCCGACATCATGGCGCATCTGGATGCGTTCGGATCGGACACCCTGCCATCGGCCGAAGCGCGGCTCTATCGCGTGGCGCTGGGGCTGGTGGAGGCGGCGCAGGCGGTGGAGTTTTTCGCCGCTGCCCGCCTGCCCGGCGCGCCCTATCCGCACACTGTCGCCGTGGGCGGCCAGGCCGCGCTATCAGACTGAGGATATAGGGGCGGTCCGGCTCGCGGCGATCAGGATGAGCGCCGCCACGACTTCCGATCCGATCGACGCCGAGAGGATCGGGGCATAGCCGTCCATCGCGATCGATATGATCCGCGCGACGACGAAGCCTGCAAAGATCACACCCACCGCGAGAAAAAGGGGTTGCCGAAAACGCGGCGTGCCAAGACCATAGAGGATCAACCCGCCCATGGCCCAGAACGAGCCAGCGTAAATAGCGCGGGCTTCGTTCAGGCCGGCCACGCCCCTAGGGTCCAGCGCGGTCATATCGGTAATGGCGGTTGTTGCGACCAGGGCGTAAATGCCGAAGGCGATAAGCGCGAAACCGATCACGCCGGACAAGGCTCCCAATATCTTGCTCACGCAGTTGCTCCCATTGTTTCGCAGGGTTGAAGGTCGGCCTTGCGGACCTGAACCGGAATGCCGTTCAGCACAGCATTGCCCGAAATGACGTCGACCATCATGCCGGGACTAAGGATATTGGTGTTGGCCCCGGCGTGCGCCTGGGCAATCGCGATTTGTGTCTGTGGATCGCGATGCCCCCAGCCGTGCGGCATCGACACCACGCCGGGGCGGATGTCGTCGTCAATCTCCAGCGGTACATGGATTTCACCCGATGCAGAGGTCAGCGCGACCATATCGCCATTGGCCAACCCATGAGCGGCGGCGTCGATGCTGTGCATTTGCAGGGTGCAGCGATCCTTGCCTTTCACCAGCGTATCGATGTTGTGCATCCAGCTGTTGAGCGAGCGGAGATGGCGACGGCTGACCAGGACGAGCGAGGGATTGTTGGCGACCAAGGCCCGCTCCAGCCGGGGAAGATCGGACAGGATGAGGGCGGGCGTGAGGTCGATCTTGCCGGACGCGGTTTCAAACCCCTCATGCGCGCGAGGGATGGCGGGCGCGACGATCAGGCCGTCTGGTTCGTCACGGAAACTGTCGAGTGTCAGGCCGCCCGCTACCGTGCCGAAGCGATCGCCGAATGGGCCGGTTCGAATTGCCAGGTCCAAAATGCGATCCGGCCCACGGTTAGGCAGCGCCATGATCGCCATGTCGGGATCGATCCCGCGCCCGGTGGCGAGTGCGCGGAAATAGCCATCGTCCATGGCGTCGATATCGGCACTTGGTTGCCCACCGATGATCGCGCCGACGCGCGCGACGACGCGCCAATGGTCCGGGCGATCGGTAACTGGAAAGATCGGTGGCGAATAATGGCCGCCGCTGGTCAGGCAGAAGACCCAGGACCACATGTCATAGTGCGCGCTTTCCAGGAAGGATGGGCTGGGCAGGATCACATGGGCGTGTCGAGTCGTTTCGTTGAGATAATTGTCCAAGCTGACCATGCATTCCAGCAGCGGCAGCGCCTCGGCAAGCTTGCCCGAATCCGGCGCGCTGAGCGCTGGATTGGCGGCGAAGGTCAGCAGCCCCTTGATCTGGCCCGGTCCGGGCGTCGCGATCTCTTCGGCCATGCAGGAAGCGGGGAACTGGCCCAGCACCGCAGGAACGCCGCGCACCCGGCTCTTGCCCATGACGACCGGCATATCGGCAGGCAGCGTCGCGAGCATGTCCACCAGTGGTGCGACCGGGCGGCTCCACATGCTGCCGCCCTGCCGGTCCAGATTGCCGGTCAGGATAGCCAGCACGTCGATCATCCAGGACGCCAGCGTGCCAAACGTCTGGGTGCAGGTGCCGATGCGGCCATAGATGGCGGATCGTTCGGTGCGGATCAATTCGTCGGCCAGGTTTTCGATGACGATGGCGTCGATGCCGCAATGATGGGCGACCCATTGGGGGCTGAACCCGGTGACGATCTCCCGCAGCGTCTCCAGCCCATCGACCAGCCCATCAAGGTGCCGCAACCGCACGGCGTCGCGGGCGAACAGGACATGCGCGATGCCCAGCATGAAGGCTGCGTCGCTACCGGGTTTCAGACCGATCCACTGGTCGGCCGATCGCGCCGTCTGGGTGCGGACCGGATCGATCACGATGACTCGCCCGCCGCGGGCGCGTAAATCCCGCATCGCGCCCATCACGTCGCGATGGGAAAAGATGCTGCCCTTCGATGCTGCCGGATTGCCGCCGAAGATGACGAACAGGTCGGTATGGTCGAGATCGGGAATGGGGATTTTCCATTCACTGCCGAACATCAGCATGGCCGACAAATTCTTGGGGTGCTGATCGACCGTGCCAGACGAATAGACCTGTTGAATGCCCGACGTCGCCAGCATCAGCCCCGAATAGCGCGACAGCGTGGCGTCCTTGCCCGCCATATTGCCGCCATAGGCCGCGAACGCATGGGGGCCGTGGCGCTCGCGCACTCCATCGACCAACGTCTCCAGACGATCGAACGCGGCTTCCCACGAAGCGCTTTTCCACTCGCTCCCGTCGCGTATCATCGGCGTGCGTAGCCGGTCGGGATCATGATGGAGCGCGCCCAGCGTCGTGCCCTTGGGGCAGATATGGCCCAGGCTCCAGCGATCCTTCTTGTTGGGGCGGACGGTCGCCGCTCGTCCGCCCTCCACGGTCACGGTAACCCCGCACATCCCCTCGCACAGGGGGCAGGTGCGGTGCTGTACGCCGTCGTGGGTCATCGTCATGCTGTCCTAGCTGCCAAATCGATAGGTGAGTTGGAGACCGTAGGTGCGCGGATCGCCATAATAGACGGTGCTGGCCGGAAAGGAACTGAGCAGCACGGCCGGGCCGATCGGATATTGTTTGTCGAACAGGTTGCGGACATAGGCCGCGATGCTGATGCCGCGCCCGCCAATGTCGCTCAACTCCAGGCGGCTGTTGACGACATCATAGCCGGGCAGTTGCTGACCAAACTGCGCGTCATAGGCCGATGTGTGATAGAGGTCGGCGTTGAAGGCGAGTTCCCCCTCCATCGGACGGATCGGCAGCACGGCGCGTAAAGCGGCTGTCCCCGAGAATTTGGGGGTGGGGAGCGTGACTTCATTCTTGGTCAGCGTCAGCGGGCCGAACGGCTTTACGTCATCGACCTTCTGATCGACATAGGCACCGCCAAAGCTGAACGTCAGCCAGGGCGCTGGCTCGATCACGAGTTCGGCCTCTATGCCGCGCACGGTCGCGTCGGATGCGTTGATGGCGAGCGAGGTCCGGGTCGGCTGATCGGGTGCCGTCGGCGGAATGCCGAGCGGGCGGACGTTGAAGAATTGCAGCGCGTCCTTATACTTCGTTTGGAACGCCGATACGTTGAAGCGGCCTTTCATAGCGCCCGCGCGCCAGTTGAGCTTCATACCCAATTCGACGTCGGTCACCTGTTCCTGCTTCACCTCCTGGTAAGGTCGCAGGTCAGGGCAATTGACCCCGCCCAGGCACGCGCCGACGCCGCCCGTCGTGAACGGCGTTTCGAACAGCGGCGTGTTGACATTGACGCCGCGAATGCCGCGCCGGGACGTAACATAGAGGAACAGGTCGTCGGTTGCCTGATAATCCAGCCCCACGGTCCAGGTCGCGTAATCGCCCTTATTCTTCACGATGCCAGTGCCGTCGGGCAAGCCAAGCGCAGCCTGATCGGCGCATTGCTGCTGACTGAGCGCCCCTGCCAGGCTGTTGCCCGCGCACGCCTCTACCTTGTCCCAGGTGTAGCGTGCGCCTGCGTTGGCGGTCAGCTTGTCGGTGATCTTGAACCCCAGCTGCGCGAACAGGGCGAAGCTGCTGTTGGTATAGTGCGACGTGCTGTAATTCACCGCCGGGCCATAAAGGTCGATGAAGCTGAACTGCTGCGGGAAATTGACGTTGGTGCCGGTGGGCTTGTCCTTGCTGTAAAAGGCACCCGCAAGCCAGTTGAGGCGGCCCATGTCGCCCAGCACCTGAAACTCGTCGGTGAGGAAGGATTTATTTGCTTCGGCGCCGGTGTGATAGATGACAAGCCGTCCTTGAGGACCGATCAACTGGCGGGTGCCCTGGGTATTGACGAATTGATAATTATAGACGTCGCGATAGCCGAAAATGTTGCGGATGGTGACGTCGCCCAGTTCCAGACTGGTGGTATTGGTGATGCCCCAGATCCGGCGATCGGCCGCAACTTTCAGGCCGCTACCATCGTTGACCAGTTCGTTAGTGACCTTGTAGGGACCGTTGGCCTGTTGCTGCGCAAACAGGCTGGCAAGATCCGCTTCGTAGACAGCTGCGTCGGCGGGCGCGAAGCCGAAGCCGCCGACCAATATACCTGACAGCACACCGGCATTGTAGCGATTGGGCACTTCGGCGGCGGGCTTTTCCCGCGCGCGGAAATAATCGAAAACCAGCGTGTTGGTCAGATTTTCGGTAGGCTGGAGTAGCAACGACGCGCGAAAGCTCAACTGGTTGGTGTCGTCCAGGTCGGGATTGCCGGATGTCAGGTTCTTCGTCCGGCCGTCACGGTTGCGATACTGTGCAGCAATGCGAAGCGCCGCCACATCTTTGGCCAACGGCACGTTGAGCGCGCCCTCCAATTCCTTATAATCGAAATTCCCATAGCCGGCCTGGATATAGCCTTCGGTGTCGAAGGTCGGCTTTTTCGAATTGACCAGCACCGCCCCGCCGATGGTGTTGCGCCCGAACAATGTGCCCTGCGGCCCCTTCAGCACCTGAATATTGGCCAAGTCGAACGTCGGAATATTGCCGCCCTCCTTGGACAGGGGCACATCGTTGAAATAGGCGACGATAGCGGGCACCCCTTCGCCGATCGGTAATTGACCAAGGCCGCGCAACGACAGCGTCGGCTGGTTCTTGCCGCCCTCCTGCGAGAAACGGAAGCCGGGTGTGAGCGTGGCGACATCGCTCAGATCCTGGACCGATTTCTGCTCCAGCATCTCGGCGGAGATGGCGGTGATCGATACCGGCACCGACTGAAGCGATTCCTCGCGACGGCGTGCGGTCACGACGATATCCTGTAGCCCGCTATTGACCGAAGGCTGGTCGGCAGGCTGCTGTGCCAAGGCAGGTACGGCGGTCGCGAACAGGGCCAGCGCGCTGGTGGCAAGCACCTGGCATTTGACGGATCTCATAGCTTCATCTCCCCTTGGGCACCTTCTGTGTCGATCCATGGATCGCCTGTGGTGCTCAGGTGCAAACTAGGGCAGCCGCCGCCGGGGCACGACCGCCTTTGCTATCGCTCGTTGCAAAGACGCTATCGCTGAGCGCGCCATACCTATCTGGCCCAGACCAGTGGAAGCGATTCCACATGGATGATGTTGCTGAGATAGAAGGGCACATCGAACCCCGGTTGCACTGTAAAAGCCGGCAGGGCGGCGAGCATTTCCTGCATGGCGATCTGTAGCTCGCGCCGGGCAAGATGTGCGCCGAGGCAGCGATGTGGGCCATAGCCGAAGGTCAGATGCGAAGGGCGGCGGTCGAAACGGATGTGCGTCGGGGCCTCGAACGCTTCGGGATCGTTCGATCCCAAAGGGGTCGACATCGCAACCCGGTCACCCGCGCGGATCGTGACATCGTGCAGCATCACGTCTTTGGTGCAGATGCGGAAGGTCGTGACAGCGGCATAAGCGCGCAGCAACTCCTCGATGGCTACGGTGGCACCCGCCGGATTTTGCCGCAGGGCATCCTGATCGGCCGGATGGGTCGCGAGATGCTGGAAATGCAGGCCGATATTCGCCGACACCGTATCCAGCCCGCCCAGATACAGATTGAAGCAATGGCCGAACACCTCTTCGGGCGTCCATTTGCGCCCTTCATATTCCAGTTGGAGCGCGATGCTTATCAGGTCGTCGCCGGGCCTTTTGCGACGATCTTCGATGGCGTTGAGCAGATAGGCCTTGACCGCGCGCGTGCCCTTGACCCGATCTTCCATGTCGTCGGTGTGTAACAGGGAAAATTCCCAATCGAGAAACTGCTGCATCTCCTCCTGCGGCAGGCCGAGCAGGTCGAGGAAGATCGACACCGGAAAGGGGATGGCGAAATCCCGGACGAAATCGCATTCCCCCCGGTCCTTGAACCTGTCGATATATTCCCGCGCGCGCAGCCGCACCTTGCCGTCCAGTTCGCCCATCCGCTTGGGCGAAAAGACGGGATTGAGCGCATTGCGAAAGCCGGTGTGTCGGGGCGGGTCGAGTTCGGTCGGGATGATGTCCCAGCTTTCGCCGATCCCGGCGGCAAAGCCGGTGTTGCCGCGTTTCCCGAAACTATCAGTGTCGGCATAGATTTTCCGCAGGTCTTCCGCGCGCCGCACTACCCAGCCTGGCTGACGCCCCGGAAACACGTCGGTGCCGTAGAAGATCGGCGGGCCTTCATGCAGTCTGGGAATGATGTCGGTATAGGGATTGACCGTGGTCGTCCGACGCGGCGTAAGCGCAAAGGGCATCACGAGTTCGCGCGGAACATTGTCGGGAAGGTCGATCACGAGCAGCCTTTCTTGTCCAGGTTTCGATCGGGCACGCTTTATTGTGCGCCGAAACGATAGCGCATACCAATGCCGACCACGCGGGGGTCGCCCGCATAGTCGACAGCTATGCCCAGGCCGCCGGTCTGGTAGAGATCGGAAAAGCGGCGGCTGAGATATTTTTTGGCTGTCAGGTTGCGGCCATAGACATAGAGTTCGATATTCGGATCGTTGAGCTGATAGGCGATGCGGCCGTTGAGCAGGCCATATCCTGCCGTTTCACCCAACGCATTTTCCTGCGCGTAGGCGGCTTTGACCGCAGCGGTCTGCTGGTCCGACGCCACCACCGGGTTGAAATGCTGCTTGCCGACATAGGCGTAATTGACGTGCAGGATCAGGTCGCCGGTCGACAGGGCGATGGTCTGGGTCGCGCCGATGCTGAACTGGATCTTGGGCAGCTGCGTCAGCGCGCGACCGCTGAGGTCGACAGTGCAGTCGTAGCGCGGGACGCCGGCGGCGGTCGGCGGCGCGGCGGCGCATCCTGTCAGCGGCGTGGCGCTGGTGATCCGCTGCACTTCGGAAATGCTCCCCGCCTTATATTTGCCGTCGAGCAGCGAGAGATTGCCCGAAATCTCCATGCCCGACCATGGCGCCGCCACGACCTCGAACTCAGCCCCCCAGACGCGGGTGTCGCCGTTATTCTGGGTATATTGGGTGACGCCGACCCCCGGTGCTACGGCATTGACGATCACCTGCGCATTGCTTTTCCAGGTGTGGAACAGCGCGACATTGGTGCGCAGCCGATTGTCGAGCCAGCTTGCCTTGATGCCGCCTTCGACGTCCTTGACCTTTTCCGGCGAGAAGGCGGGAAGCGACCCGGCGCGTATGTTGAAGCCCCCCGCCTTAGCTGCGCCGCGCGTGGCAACATAGAGGAAGATGTCGTCGCTCGCCTGCCAGTCTAGCCCCAGGTTCCAGGCGGGATAGGAAAAATTCTTCGCCTGGGTCTGGTTGCATTGCGTGGCCGTTGGCGTCTGGTCCGGGTTGACCAGATTACAGTTCACGCCGAACGGCGTGCCCGCGACGGGCGCATTGGGGGCAAGGCCCAGCACCTGCTGGTTGTGCAGGACAACCTCACGCCCGTCCCAGGTGTAGCGGAAGCCGCCCACTGCACGCACGCTGTCAGTCAGATTATAATAGAGTTGCGCATAGGCGCCCTTGGTCGTGTTCTTCGCGTCGCCGAAGCTGTTGCGGATTAGCCCGCCAAAAATCTGCGACTGGGAATATTCAAAACCTGTTTCGCGCGACGCATATCCGCCCAGAATGTAGCTCAATTGATCCGTGATATTGCCGGACATTTGAAGTTCCTGCGAATAGGATTCCGAATGCGCGCCGCCGAATACGGCAAGGACCGGCGATGGCGATCCATCGAGATCGATCAGACCGTCGGAATCCGAATAGCGATAGGCGGTGATCGATTTGAGCTTGTGCTCGCCAATGTCGATGTTGACTACACCGGAAAAGCCATAGGCAACCAGCTTGTCGAAAGGCAACTGGCTGTATTTGGCCTGGATGTCGGCAGGCAGCGTGGCGAAGGTCGGGTTGGTCGTGGGCCGCGTCAGCCCACCTGCATAGGTCGTGTACCAATTGTCCTCCGTGTGAATCGCGCTGGCCAGGCCGGGCGCAAAGGCTGCCAGCGGCCCCTGAAACGACAGCGGGTTGAACCCGGCGGTCTGGGCAAGCTGGCCCATGTCCGTTATCTTGTTATAATCGCCGCTCAGGGTGACGTCGAACCCGTCATTTTCATATTTCAGCTTGCCGCGCAGGAAATGGCTTTTCTGATCGCCCACGTCGCGGTTCAGCCGGGCATTGTAGCCATAGCCGTTGCGATCATGGAAATCATAGACGACACGCGCGGCCAGGCCCTCTGCCAGCGGCACGTTCAAAACGGCTTCAACATCCCGATAGGCATAATTGCCGACCTCGCCCTTCAGGCTGGCTTCCAGCCGATCGACAGGATCCTTGGACAGAATGTTGATCGCGCCGCCCGTCGTGTTGCGACCAAACAGCGTGCCCTGCGGACCACGTAGCACCTCGAGCCGCTGGAGATCGTGCAGATCGGTCAGGCCCTGCGAAGGCCGGGCGATATAAACGCCGTCAATATAGGTCGCGACCGCCGGATCGTTGGCGATCAGCGGCTGGAGATTGCCTTGGCCGCGGATCGACACGAATGCGAAGCCGGACGTCGAGGCAGAGCCGGTCGATATGACGACGCTGGGCGCGACACGCTGCACGTCCTGCACGCTGACGATCTGCGCGCGCTGAATCGCGACAGCGCCCAATGCCGTGACGGCCAGCGGGGTGGTTTGCAGGCTTTCCTCGGTCCGCCGCGCGGTGACGACGATATCCTGAATGCCGCTGAACTGTTCCTGCGCCGCTTCCTGTGGTGCGACTTGCCCCCGCGCAGGCTGAGCCATCGCGACAGGCAGGCCCGACAGCATCGTCGCCACCATCAGTTTGGACGTTTTCATCATTCTCTCCCACATATCTTTATTGATGGCGGACAGGCGACATTTCGATGGGATGACAACCTACCTTAGGAAAGGGTGGCACGGTTCATCGATAGTGAAACGCGGGTCGGCGATAGCCGCGCCGCTTCCGCGTCACATGATTGTTGCGAAACGATAGCCTATTGCATTCCGGCGATAGCTTGTCGCCTTGCCCGCCCTTTCTCCCATGGTCAGAGATCGTTCCAGCAATCAGAACAGCGGCTGCGGGCCGCTAAAAAGGACATACAGATGGCAACGCTCGACGCAGACCGGATCGAAGCATTTCTCCGGCATCAACTTGATATGTTCAATCAGGGTCAGCGTGACGACTTCATCGCCGCCTACCGTGACATCGCGCCAGGCGGGCTGCTGATCGATGACCCGGTGGGTAGCGATCGTCAGGAGGGGCTGCACCTGATCGGGGAATTGTTCGACCGCTATGTCGGCTGGAAGCTGACATTTGTCGAACTGATCGTGAACGGGCATGAGGCCGCGGCCTGCGTACGGAACGAAGGCATGATGAATGGCCATCCCGTCACAGTGCACAGCCTTGAGACATATCATTTCGGCGAGGACGGCACCTTCCTGGCCCGCTATTTCCATCCGGCGATGTCGGCATGACCGCCTCGGACCAACTCGCGATACACAGCGACAAGATAGAACTGACCGCGACCAGCGCCCTGTCGGTCGAGACTGTCCTGAAAGTCCGCCATTGGAACGACCGGTTGTTCAGCTTTTCGGTGACACGCCCGGCGAGCTTTCGGTTTCGGTCCGGCGAGTTTGTCATGATCGGACTCGCGGGCGAGGGTGGCAAACCGCTGTTGCGCGCCTATTCGGTGGCCAGCCCTGCCTATGCCGAGGAACTGGAATTTCTGTCGATCAAGGTGGAGGACGGCCCCCTGACGTCGCGATTGCAGAATATCCGGCCCGGTGACCAGATATATCTTGGGCGCAAGCCCACGGGCACATTGGTGACTGACGCGCTGTTGCCTGGCAACCGGCTGTTGCTGCTGTCGAGTGGCACCGGGCTGGCGCCGTTCCTCAGTCTGATCCGCGACCCCGACGTCTATGAACGCTATGAGCGCGTGGTCGTCGTCCACAGCGTCAGGCAGGCAAACGACCTGGCGTTTCGTGCGGAACTGGAATCCGGCCTGCAGGATGATCCGCTGGTATCGGAACCGGCAATGGTGCAACTATCCTATCTGCCCACGGTCACGCGCGAAGCCTTTACTTGCAACGCGCGTATCACAACGATGATCAAAGATGGCAGCCTGTTCGCGCAGGTTGGACTGAGTGGTGCGCCGCTCTCGGTCCAGACCGATCGCATCATGCTATGTGGCGGCATGGCCATGATCAAGGATATCGCTCGCCTGCTGGATGCGCGGGGCTTTATCGAAGGTTCCAACGCGAAGCCGGGCGATTATGTGATCGAACGAGCCTTTGTCGGTTAATAACGGCGGGATGCTGGTCACTTGCCATTTTTATAGATGGGCTTCAGATCGGCCTAGCCTCGGCTCGGCGGGCATCAGAGGTGGCCTGGGAAATCTGGACATTGAGATGAGTGGATTTTCTGCCTGACGGCGGCCAGGATGGCCGCGTGACAGGAGTAGAAATGAGCAAACGACCACGCCGGAATCACAGCCCGGCTTTCAAG
>Ga0209231_1000232_pt1 | contig 37826 bp, 37 predicted proteins | sample Deesub45470m_DNA_FD_188086 | JGI IMG/M metagenome (GOLD analysis project Ga0209231, IMG submission 188086) | Deep subsurface microbial communities from North Pacific Ocean - 450_OLKR46/470m Metagenome (SPAdes) (version 2) | ecosystem: Environmental > Terrestrial > Deep subsurface > Unclassified ... | reverse complement strand
CCCTCCGCCGTCACCTCGGCCACGATGCACGCGATCTTCGACGTACCGATGTCCAGACCCACGATCAAACTCTTGCTCTCTTTGCTCATCACCTTCTCCTGACTACCCTTATGCCGCGCCTAGCGGCGGCTGCACAGCAAATCCATTGCGATAGCGCAGATCGATACGGCGCGCGTTCGGCACGCGCACCGCTACGCTGTATGGAAAGACTTTGACGAAACGCGCCAACCGTTCGCGCATCGCTTCGCGTCCCAGCGCGAGCTCCATGCCATCGTCCAGTTTGACCTGCCAGCTCATGCGCGGCGACAGGTCCAATCGCACGATATGTCTTTGCATAGGCAGCAACTCCTGCTCCAACTCGCCATACATGCGCGCCACCACCAAGGAGTTCTCCTGCTCGCCGGAAAACTCAGGCAATGCTTCATCGCTCTTCGCCTCGAACAACTCGCCATAGGTGTTCACCAGCGCGGTCTTGTTCCAGCGTGCCAACGCAATGTGTTCCTCGATTTCCACTTCCAGTTGCCAAGGGAATTTGCGCCGCACGCTCACCGACCGCACCCATGGCAACTGCTGGAAAGCAGCGCGCGTCTCGGCCAGATCCACCGTGAAAAAATTGCCTCGTACCTGCTCGCGCACCACTTCCTCCAGTTGGGCGACATCGACCTGTTGCGGCGTTGCAGTCAGCACCACCGCGCGCAGAGAGAACGCCGGCAACTGCGCCACGTAGCGCAACATGCCGTACACCATCAGCAGCAGGCTGAAGCCGAACAGCACGTTGGCGATACCGCGCAGCAGATGAGCGTTATCCCACATGCGCGCCCTCCAATATCTGCACCACCAGTTGCTCGAAGCCGATACCCGCCTGGCGCGCCGCCATCGGCACCAGGCTGTGGTCGGTCATGCCGGGCGCGGTGTTCACTTCCAGCAGGTACATCTTGCCGTCCTCGCCACGCAGGAAGTCCACGCGCCCCCAGCCCTGACCGCCGATCAGCTGGAAACCCAGTTGCGCCATGTGCTGCATCTCGGCTTCCTGCTCCGCATCCAATCCGCATGGACACAGGTAGCGTGTGTCGTCGCGCAGGTACTTCGCTTCGTAATCGTAGAACTCGTTCGCCGGTTCGATCTTGATCGCCGGCAACGCCTTGCCGTTCAGGATCGCCACCGTATATTCACCGCCGCTCATGAAACTCTCGGCGATCACCACCTTGTCGTGCTTGGCCGCCTCGGCGTAGGCAGCGGGCAATGCATCCACCGTCTTGACCTTGATCACGCCGACACTGGAACCTTCGCTGGCGGGCTTTACGAACAAGGGTAGATCGAGATGCTCCGCCACTGCGTCCCAATCGGTCGGAGCGGTCAGTGCTTCGTATTCGGGGATCGGCAAACCCGCCGCCTGCCAGATCAGTTTGGTGCGCCACTTGTCCATGCCGATGGCCGACGCCATCACACCGCTGCCGGTGTAGGGGATGCCCATCAGTTCCAGTGCGCCCTGCACCGTACCGTCCTCGCCGCCCCGGCCATGCAAAATGACGAACACGCGATCGAACTTTTCGGTTTTCAATTGCGACAACTCACGCTCTGCCGGATCAAAGGCATGCGCATCCACCCCGCTGCGCTGCAAAGCAGCCAGCACCGCCGCACCGCTCTTCAGCGACACTTCGCGCTCGGCCGAACGACCGCCCAGCAACACCGCCACTTTTCCGAATCTATTCACTTGACGCTCTCTCCAACGATCTTCACTTCCGGATGCAAGTTGATGCCCGTCTTCTGCAGCACCGTCACTTGCACTTCACCAATCAGATTCTCGATATCCGCCGCGCTTGCTCCGCCCGTGTTGACGATGAAGTTCGCATGCTTCTCGGACACCTGCGCACCGCCGATGTTTTTGCCTTTCAGCCCGCATCCCTCGATCAACTTCGCCGCATGCTCGCCCTGCGGGTTGCGGAACACGGAGCCCGCATTGGGCATCTGCAGGGGCTGGCTTGCGCTGCGCTTCTCCATCAGCGCCTTGATGTCCCGCTTCGCCGCCTCGGCGTCGCCTTCGCCGAACTTCAGCCAGGCAGCAACGAAGAACTCCTCGTTCTGCTGCTTCAGTGCTACGTGGCGATAGCCGATGTCATATTCCTGCGGCGTGCGCTCGATCAACACACCGCTGCGTGTCAGCACCTGCACACGCTGCACTGCGCCCCAAGTCTCTCCGCCGTAGCAACCGGCGTTCATCGCCAGCATGCCGCCCAAAGTGCCGGGGATGCCGACGAAGAATTCCGCGCCACACAACTTGTTACTCGCCGCAAAGCGCGCCAGCTTCGCCCCCGGCACGCCGGCCTGCGCGTAGATAGACCCGTCTTCCATGCGCAGCTCGGTCAGCGCGCCCACCATCAGCAACACCGTGCCGCGGAAACCGCCGTCGCGCACCAGCAGGTTGCTTCCCAGTCCGACCGCCAGCAGCGGTTCGTCCGCCGGGATCTGCTGCAGGAAGACTTGCAGATCCGCCAGATCGGCCGGCTGGTACACGCGCTGCGCGATACCGCCCGCACGCCAGCTCACATGGCGCGACATCGGTTCGTCATGGAGCAACTCTCCACGCAGAACTTCCGTATTGAACTGTGTCGGCTCACTCATATTCATTTGCTGGTCAGTTTCACCACTTGATTCGGCACGCCGCCGATGGAACCTGCCCCCATGTTCAGCACCACATCGCCGTCCTGCGCCATCTGCATGATGGCCTGCGGCATGTCGGCGATGTCCTCCACGAACACCGCATTGGTCTGCCCCGCCACGCGCAAGGCATGCATCAGCGCACGACCGTCTGCCGCCACGATGGGCGCTTCGCCTGCCGCGTAAATGTCTGCCAGCACCAGTGCATCCACCCCCGACAGGACTTTGACGAAATCTTCGAACAGGTCGCGTGTGCGTGTGTAGCGATGCGGCTGGAAGGACAGCAACAGACGTTTGTCCGGGAACGCGCCGCGCACAGCGGCGATGGTCGCTTTCATCTCCACCGGGTGGTGGCCATAGTCATCGATCAGGGTGAATGCGCCACCGGATGGCAGGGTGATCTCGCCATAGCGCTGCATGCGTCGGCCCACGCCCTCGAACTCGGCCAGTGCATCCACGATGGCTTGCGGTGCGACACCCACCTCAAGACCGATCGCGATCGCCGCCAGCGCATTCAGTACGTTGTGCTCGCCCGCCAGATTGAGCGTGATATCCATATCCAGCGGCTTGCCGTCGAACAGGCATTTCTCGTCATGGCGGCACTGCGCGGTGAAGCGCATACGGCCGCCCTCATGGCGAACATTCACCGCACGGATCTGCGCTTCCTCACTCATGCCATAGGTGGTGATCGGCTTGCTGATGCGCGGCAAAATCTCGCGCACGTTCGGATCGTCCGCACACAGCATGGCGCGACCATAGAAGGGCAAACGCTCCAGGAAATCGACGAAAGCCTGCTTCAATCTGTTGAAGTCGTGACCATAGGTTTCCATATGGTCGGCATCGATGTTGGTGACCACGGCAAGGATAGGCGTCAGATGCAGGAAGGATGCATCCGACTCGTCCGCCTCCGCCACTATGAACTCGCCGGTGCCCAAACGCGCATTCGCCCCGCTGCTGTTCAGGCGACCACCGATGACGAAGGTCGGATCGAAGCCGCCCTTGGCCAGCACGCTGGTCACCAGCGAAGTGGTGGTGGTCTTGCCGTGCGTGCCGGCGATGGCGATGCCCTGGCGCAGACGCATCAGCTCAGCCAGCATCACCGCGCGCGGCACCACCGGCACATGTTGCTCACGCGCAGCGATGACTTCCGGGTTGTCCGCCTTCACCGCAGTTGAGGTCACCACTGCATCCGCGTCGCGCAAATTCCTGGCATCGTGTCCGATGCTGATGTTCGCGCCCAGATCGCGCAATCGCATGACGACCGTGCTGTCCGCGATGTCGGAACCGCTCACCTTGAAGCCCAGGTTGAGCATCACCTCGGCGATACCGTTCATACCGGAACCACCGATGCCGACGAAATGGATGTTTTTGACTTTGTGTTTCATATTCTTCCTATGCAGCCAAGGTTGTGCAAACTTGCGCCACGTGCCGTGTCGCATCCGGTTTCGCCAGACTGCGTGCGGCTTGTGCCATCGCCAGCAGTTTTTCCCTATTCAGCTCACGCAATAGTTTCGCCAGTTTTTCTGCGCTCAATTCTTTTTGCGGCAGCAAGATCGCCGCGCCGTGTTCGCTCAGGAAGCGCGCGTTGTGCGTCTGGTGGTCGTCCACCGCGAACGGGAACGGCACCAGCACGCTGGCCACGCCGGCCGCCGCCAGTTCAGCGATGGTCAGCGCGCCTGCGCGGCAGATCACCACATCGGCCTGTGCATACTGGTTCGCCATGTCATCGAGGAAGGCACGCACATGCACCTCCGACACGTTACTGGCGCAGCCAGCCGTTTGCGGGAGGAGGTGCGATGCGGCCACTCCCGCACCCACCGGATCCGCCGCACCGTGTCGTGGCCGCACCTGCACGCCGGCTTGCGCATACAACTGCTGCACCGCATCGAAATGCCGCTTGCCGGTCTGGTGGATCACCTGCGGCCGCACGGCCTCATCCATCATCGCCAGCGCCTTGGGCATCGCTTCGTTCAAGGCCTGCGCGCCCAAACTGCCGCCCACCACCAGCACGTTCAGCTTGCCGCTGCGGCCTGCAAAACGCTCTTGCGGCACCGGCAATGCGGCGATGTCGGCACGCACCGGATTGCCGCACCACTCGGTGTCCCGCAACACATCCGGAAAACCGCTCAGCACGCGCGACGCCAGCTTGGCCAATACCTTGTTGCTCATGCCCGCGATGGAGTTCTGTTCATGCACCACCAGCGGACGGCGCAGGAAAGCCGCCATCAGCCCGCCCGGCATGGTGATGTAGCCGCCCATGCCCAGCACCACATCGGGACGATGGCGCAGGATCGCGGCCGCACTCTGTCCCAATGCGCGCAGCAAAGTGAACGGCAGTGTCAGCAGACGCAGCAACCCTTTGCCGCGCACACCGCTGAAGTTCACCCACGCCACCGGGTAGCCGTGCTTGGGCACCAGCTCTGCTTCCATGCTGTTCGGTGCACCCAGCCAGACCACGTTCCAGTTCTGCGCGCGCAAAGCATCGGCCACGGCCAAGCCAGGGTAGATGTGTCCGCCGGTACCGCCTGCCATGATGATGATGGTGCGACTCATATCGGCAACCCTCGCGCAACGCGTCTGTTCTCGTAGTCAATGCGCAGCAGCACCGCAACCGCCACCATGTTCACCACCACACCGCTGCCGCCGAAGCTGAGGAAAGGCAGGGTCAGGCCCTTGGTCGGCAGTACGCCCATGTTCACGCCGATGTTGATCATCGCCTGCACACCCAGCCACACGCCAATGCCCTGTGCCACCAGTGCGGCATACAACCGGTCGGACATCGCGGCCTGACGGCCGATGGCGAAGGCACGCACGATCAGCCAGCCGAACAGCAACAGCACGGCGGTCACACCGAACAGGCCCAGCTCTTCAGCGATCACCGCCAGCAGGAAGTCGGTATGCGCTTCCGGCAGATAGAACAGTTTCTCCACGCTGCCGCCTAGGCCGACGCCCAGCCACTCGCCGCGTCCGAAGGCAATCAGCGCATGGCTCAACTGGTAGCCCTTTCCGTAAGGATCGGACCAGGGATCGAGGAAACCCAGCACGCGCTGCATGCGGTATTCGGAAGAGAAGATGAGTGCGGCAAAAGCCAGCGGCAGCGCGACGGTCAGCGCACCGAAGATCTTCAGATTGAAGCCGCCCAGCCACAGCATGCCCATCGCGATGGCGCAGATCACCACGAAGGCACCCATGTCAGGCTCCAAGAGAAGCAGGGCACCAACCAGCGCCATCACGATGAACATCGGCACGAAGGACTGCACGAAACGGTGGCGCACTGCACCTTTGCGTACCGCATAGTCGGCCGCGTACAACACCGCGAACAGCTTCATCAATTCCGAAGGTTGCATGTTGAATACGACCAGCGAGATCCAACGACGGCTGCCGTTCACCGATTTGCCGATGCCGGGAATCAGCACCAGTATCAGCAGCACCACACCGATCACGAACAACACCGGCGCGTATTTCTGCCATTTCTGCGTGGGCACCATGAATGCCGCCATCGCAACTGCCAGACCGATCGCCATGAACAGACTGTGTCGAACCAGATAGTAGGTCGCCTGATGGCCGGTATAGCGGCCCGCTTCGGCAGTGGCGATGGATGCGGAATACACCATCACCAGACCGATGGCGAGCAGCGCGGTGACCAGCCAGGCCAGCACGGTGTCGTATTCGGCCATGGCACGACGCGGTGCGTTCAATGCGGTGTTCAGCATGTCGCCTCCGCTTGCAGCTTCTGCACCGCAGCGATGAATGCTTGCGCGCGGTGCAGGTAGTTGCGATACATGTCGAAGCTGGCGCAGGCGGGCGACATCAGCACTGCGTCACCGCTCTGTGCATTGGCCGTCGCGATGCGCACTGCCTCATCCATATCGCGCGCATTCAGCAACGGTTTCCCGCAACCTGCGATGGCGTTTGCGATCAGCGGCGCATCGCGACCGATCAGCACTACAGCACGCGCATGCTTTTCCACGGCCGCTTTTAACGGTGAGAAGTCCTGCCCCTTGCCGTCACCGCCGAGGATGACGACGGCCTGCTTGCCCAAACCATTCAGCGCCGCTTCGGTCGCCCCGACGTTGGTGCCTTTGGAATCGTCGTAATAGGTGATTCCGTTCACTTCGGCCACTTCTTCCACACGATGCGGCAATCCTTTGAAGGCGCGCAGTGCCGCGACCAGTGGCGGCAGCGGCAGGTCGAGCGCACGGCACAGCGCCAGTGCCGCCAATGCGTTCGCCACATTGTGCAGACCGGCCACTTGCAATTCATCGGCACGCATCACCTTCTGCGCGCCCTGCATCAGCCAGGTGATCGCGCCTTCCTTGCCGATCCCCCAATCCTGTTCGCTGCTCGGCGGCGTCAAACCAAAAGTCACTTGACGGCGTCCAGCAACGCCCATTGCAGCACTACGCATATCGTCACGGTTCAACACCTGCACGCCGTTGCCGTTGAAGATGCGCGTCTTCGCGGCAGCGTACAGGTCCATGTTGTTCGCATAGCGGTCCAGATGGTCTTCGCTCACATTGAGCACCACAGCCGCGTCGGCATCCAGCGTGTGCGTGGTCTCCAACTGGAAGCTGGACAGCTCCAGCACCCATGCTTGCGGCTGGCGCTCGCGCAAGGCATCCAGCACGGCCGGCGAGATGTTGCCCGCCACTTGCGCATCCACGCCGGCGGCAGCACACATCGCACCGACCATGCTGGTGGTGGTGGTCTTGCCGTTTGCACCGGTGATCGCGATGACTTTCGGTGTCGGCTGCGCATTCGCGATCTGCTGCGCCAGAAATTCGATGTCACCCTCGACCGGGATACCCCTTGCGACCGCACGCTGCACGAACGGTTCGAACATCGGCACGCCGGGGCTGATCGCGATACGGTCTATTCCTTGCAGCAGCGCATCATCAAATACACCGCAACGCAATTCGGCCTGCGGCATCTCGCTGCGCAGGATATCCACGCCCGGCGGCGAGGTGCGACTATCGGCCACGCGCAGCCGGGCGCCCTGCGCGTGTAGATAGCGCGCAAGCGACAACCCGGTCTCACCCAGACCGAGTATCAGCACCGATTTGTCACGCAAAGATGTCATCTCAGTTTCAGGGTCGACAGTCCGATCAGTACCAGCAGCATGGTGATGATCCAAAACCTGACCACCACTTGTGTCTCTTTCCAGCCCTTCTGTTCGAAGTGGTGGTGCAAGGGTGCCATCAGCAGGATGCGCTGGCCGGTGCCATAGCGTCGCTTGGTGTATTTGAACCAGGACACCTGAAGCATCACCGACACCGCCTCCACCACGAACACGCCGCCCATGATGAACAGCACCAATTCCTGGCGGATGATCACCGCCACCGCGCCCAATGCCGCACCCAACGCCAGCGCGCCGACGTCGCCCATGAACACCTCGGCCGGATAAGCGTTGAACCACAGGAACGCCAGACCGGCCCCGGAGATGGCGGCGCAGAACACGGCCAGTTCGCCCGCGCCGGGAATGGCGGGCTCACCCAGATATTTGGCGAACTCGGCGTGGCCCGCGACATAGGCGAAGATAGCCAGTGCCGCCGCCACCATCACGGTCGGCATGATGGCCAGGCCGTCCAGACCGTCGGTCAGGTTCACCGCGTTGCTGCTGCCGACAATGACCAGATACACCAGCACGATGAAACCGACCATGCCGAGCGGGATGACGAAATTCTTGAAGAACGGCACGATGACCTCGGTTTGCTGCGGCAGCGTGGCATGCGTCCACAGATAGATGCCGACCGCCAGTGCGATGAGCGACTGCCAGAACAATTTGGCGCGCGCCGACAGGCCGTCCGGATTGCGGTTCACCACCTTGCGATAGTCATCCACCCAACCGACTGCGCCCACGCCCAGCGTAGTCAGTAACACCACCCACACGTAGGCGTTGTGCAGATCACCCCACAGCAAGGTGGTGATGGCGACCGACATCAGGATCAGCGCGCCACCCATGGTCGGCGTTCCAGCTTTCACCAGATGCGTCTGCGGGCCGTCGCTGCGCACAGACTGGCCGATCTTCATCGCGGTCAGTTTGCGTATCATCCACGGCCCGAGCACGAAGGAGATCATGAGTGCGGTCATCGCCGCCATCACCGCGCGCAGCGTGATGTAGTTGAACACGCTGAACGCGCGTACATCCTGGGATAGCCATTGGGCTAATGCGAGCAGCATGTTTCCTCCTGTTTGGCCGCGCACGCCTGCACGACACGTTCCATCTTCATGAAGCGCGATCCCTTGATCAGCACGGTGGTCTGCACATCCATTCCGTCTTTCAATACAGCAAGCAATCCGTCGACATCGTCGAAATGTGCTGCCCCTTTACCGAACTCGGCGACTGCCTGTCTGCTCAGTTCCCCCAGCGCATACAGATGCTCGACGCCCAATTCGCGCGCGGCGATGCCGATCTCGCGATGGAACTGCGCCGCGTCTTCACCCAGCTCACCCATGTCACCCAGCACAAAGATGCGCGTACCTGTCGCCTGCGCCAGCACTTCCAGTGCGGCATGCATGGAGGCCGGATTGGCGTTGTAGGTATCGTCGATTAGCGTCGCGCCGGACAGCGCCTGTTTGCGTTGCAAGCGTCCGGCCACACCGCCGAAGGATTCCAGCGCATGTTCGATGGTTTCCAGCGGCACATGCACTGCCAGAGCGGCGGTCGCGGCAGCCAGCGCATTGCGCGCGTTGTGCTCGCCCGGCACCTGCAACACGGCACGCAGTTCGCCTGCCGGGGTATACGCGCGCAACTCGCCGCCAAAACCCTGTGCCTGCCATTCGCCTTTCACTGCGGCGGTATGTTCCAGCGCGAAATCGAACACACGGTGTTTGTCTGCCAGTGTGCGCCACAGTCCGGCGTGCGCATCGTCCGCATTGATGACCGCAGTGCCGTTGCTTTGCAGTCCCGCGAATATCTCGCCTTTGGCGCGCGCCACACCTTCCACCGACCCCAGCCCTTGCAGATGCGCACCGCTGGCGTTGTTGACCAGCGCCACATCTGGCTGCGCAAGATGTGTGAGATATTCGATCTCGCCGGGATGGTTCATACCCATCTCGATCACGGCATAGCGATGTTGTTCGCGCAGCTTGAGCAGAGTGAGCGGCATGCCGATATCGTTATTGAAGTTGCCGCGCGTTGCCAGCACAGACTCTTCACCGGCATGCGCGCGCAGGATCGCGGCCAGCATCTCCTTCACCGTGGTCTTGCCGTTGCTGCCCGTGATAGCGAGCAGCGGAATGTCGAAGTGCTTGCGCCAGAAAGCAGCCAACTTGCCCAGCGCGAGGCGCGTATCGGGCACGAACAATACGGGGCAGCCCACTTCTTCCAGCACGCTGCCTTCCTTCACGATGGCCGCGACGGCTCCGGCTTGCGCGGCCTGTGCGACGAATTGTGCACCGTCGAAGTGCTCGCCCCGCAACGCGACGAACAGATCGCCCGGCGCGATGTTGCGCGTGTCGGTGGAGACTGCGGAAAAGCGCACATCCGCTCCATCCATGCGGGCATGTAATGCGCTAGCAGCCTGGGAGAGCAGCATCATGACCAGCGCTCCTCTGGTTTCCACATGCTCAGCGCGCGCTGCGCCAGCTCGCTGTCGGAGAAGGGATGACGCACACCGGCGATCTCCTGATAATCCTCATGCCCCTTGCCGGCGATCAGCACGGTATCGTTGATGCGGGCATGGTCGATGGCCTGCGCGATGGCGCGTGCGCGATCTTCGATCACCTGGCACTCGCCGTGCATGCCGCCGCGTATCTGCCCGATGATCGCCAGCGCATCCTCGCTGCGCGGATTGTCGCTGGTGATGATGCGCACATCGGCGAATCGCTCGGCGACCGTGCCCATCATCGGACGCTTGCCGCGATCACGGTCACCGCCGCAACCGAACACACAGATGACACGGCCGCCGGCCGGCTCCGTCGCCGCGCGCAATGTCTGCAGCACGTTCTCCAGCGCATCCGGTGTATGCGCGTAATCCACCACCACCATCGGCACATCCTTGCCGCCCAGTGTCTGCATGCGTCCGGCGACCGCTTTTTGCAGCCCCAGTTCGCGCACCGCGTCTTCTATATCCACCTCGCTCACCAGCATCACTGCCAGCGCGCCCAGCAGGTTGGAGGCATTGAACTCACCCACCAGACGGCTGTTCATATCCGCCGCACCCCAGCTGGTATGCAGCGACAAAGACAAGCCCTGCATGTCTGCGCGCACCAGCTTGCCGTGCACCATGCGCAGGCCGAGACGGCCTGCGCACTGCAGCGCCTCGTCGCTCAGTCCATAGCCGATCACTTCCGCCGCGCCGTCGCGCAGCGATGCAGCCAACTCGTCGCCGAAAGCATCGTCCAGATTGACCACGGCGAATTTCAGGCCGCTCCAGTCGAACAGCTTGCGCTTGGCCGCGGCGTAGTGCTGCATATCGCCGTGGTAATCGAGATGGTCACGTGTCAGATTGGTGAGCAGTGCCACATCGAACTGCATGCCATTGACCCGGCCTTGCGTGAGCGCATGCGAAGAGACTTCCATCACCGCAGCCTGTGCGCCCTGCTGTATCCCCTCGGCCAGCAGCGCATGCAGACGCAGCACATCCGGCGTGGTGTTCACACTCGCCTGCAGCGCATCCGGAAAACCGTTGCCCAGCGTGCCAATCACCAGACTCTTGCTGCCTACCGCCGCGAAACTGCGCGCCAGCCACTGGCTGATCGAGGTCTTGCCGTTGGTGCCGGTCACGCCCACTGTCCACAGCTTGGCAGACGGGTGACCATAGATGGTGTCGGCGATGAATCCGGCCTGTTGACGCAGACCATGCACCGGCAGATTCGGCACCGCCCACTCCGGCATCCAGGCGAAATCCTGCGCCTCCCAGATCACGGCATTGGCTCCGTTCGCGATCGCCTGCGCGATGTAGCGGCGGCCATCATTACCTTCGCCGGGATAGGCGACGAAGGTGTCGCCCGCCTGTACCGCGCGACTGTCCGAGACGAGGCGTGTGACCTCGACACCCAACATACCCAGCTCACCGAGTCGAAGCGCGTTCATGTCTCCTCCTCTACCAGTTGTGCGGACTGCAGGACATTGTTCAGCGGTGCATCGTAGGGGACGTCCAGCGCGCGCAACGAGGCACTCATCACGCTTTGGAAGACAGGTGCGGCGACCAGGCCGCCGTAGTATTGGGCACCGGACGGCTCATCCACCATCACCGCCACGATCAGACGCGGATCGGAGGCCGGCGCCATGCCGACGAAGGACGCGACGTATTCATCCACGTAGCGACCGTTCTGCAATTTGTGCGCGGTACCCGTCTTGCCCGCCACGCGATAGCCGCGGATCTGTGCCAGCGGTGCGGTGCCACCCGGCTTCACCACCAGTTCCAGCATGTCGCGCACCGCACGCGCGGTGCGGATCGAATAGACCGGCTCGCCCGCCGCGCGCTCGACTTGCCGCAACATGCTGATGGACCTGAGTTCGCCGTCGTTGGCGAACACGGTGTAGGCGCGCGCCAGTTGCAGCAGGTTGACCGAGATACCGTTGCCGTAGGACATGGTGGCCTGCTCGATAGGTCGCCATGTCTTGAAGTCGCGCAGGATGCCGCTCGCCTCGCCGGGGAAGCCGCTGCCGGTGCGCATGCCAAAACCCGAATCGCTCAAGTGCCCCCAGAATGTCTGCGGCGTCAGCGACAAGGCCATCTTGGCCGCCCCCACGTTGCTCGACTTCTGGATGACCTGCGACACCGTCATCACACCGTCCGGATGTGTGTCATGGATGGTTCGACCGTTGATGGTCATCCTGCCGTCGCCGGTATCGATACGCGTATCCGGCTTGTACTTGCCCTCTTCCAGCACGGCGGCCGCCGCGAAGGCCTTCATGGTCGAGCCGGGTTCGAACAGATCGGTGACGGCCCGATTGCGCATCACTGACAACGTCGCGCCTTTGCGATTGTTCGGGTTATAGGTGGGCCAGTTCGCCAGCGCCAGCACTTCGCCGCTGCGCGCATCCAGCACGACGATGGAACCGGATTTTGCTTTATTGTCGATCACCGCCTGTTTGATCTCGCGAAACGCCAGGAACTGCAGCTTGCTGTCTATGCTGAGCGCGACATCGCCCCCCTCTTTCGGGGCGCGCAGACTGGCCACATCCTCGATGATCTGTCCGCGCCTATCCTTGATCACGCGCTGGCTGCCCGGCTTGCCGCCCAGCTTGTCCTGCAGCGCCAGCTCTATCCCTTCGCGTCCGTTGTCGTCCACATCGGTGAAACCGAGCAGATGCGAAGTCACCTCGCCCGCCGGGTAATAGCGCTTGTATTCACGCTGCAGCGACACACCGGGAATGTTAAGTGCCGCCACTTTGCGCGCCTGCTCGGGCGGCAACTGGCGCTTCAGATAAACGAATTCACGGCGCGCCTGCAATTTATCCCGCAGTGCTTCGGGCTTCATATCCAATGCCCGCGCGAGATTCATCAGCTGGCGCAGATCGATCTCCACCTCGGCCGGGCTGGCCCAGACGGACTCCACCGGCGTGCTGATCGCCAGCGGCTCGCCGTTGCGGTCGGTGATCATGCCGCGATGCGCGGGTACCTCGATCACGCGCGCATAACGCGCATCGCCCTTCTGCTGCAGGAAGTCGTTGTTGATGCCCTGCAGGTAGACGGCACGGGCGAACAAAGCCAGCATCACCAGCAGCAACAGGACGAACAGCACGCGCGAGCGCCAGGCAGGCAAGGCCAGTTGCGCGGACGTCTGGGGCAGAGTGGCGTAATTCATGGCTGCACCCCGTTACCGTCGATACGCACCAGATGCATCTGGTCACCGGCGGGCAAGTGCATCTGCAATTGCTGGCGTGCGAGCTTCTCCACGCGCGTCGGCATCGCCAGCGTGCTTTGCTCCAGCTGCAATTTGCCCCACTCGACATCCATCTGTTGCGCCCGTTCTTTCTCGTACTGCAGATCCATAAACAACTGGCGCGCCTTGTGCTGGGAGGTGACGACACCCAACGCACATGCGATGACCAGAATCAACAACAAAACATTCAGCCTAGCCACCCAGCCGCTCCGCCACTCGCAATACCGCGCTGCGCGCGCGCGGATTGGCCGACAGCTCGGCCTCCGAAGCAAAGACCGGCTTGCCGACCAACTTTATCTTTCCCTGGGGCACATCCACCGCGCGGATCGGCACGAACTTGGGCACCTTGTCGCCCTGCGCCATATCGCGCATGAAACGTTTCACGATGCGGTCTTCAAGAGAATGGAAACTGATGATGGACATGCGCCCGCCTTCTTTCAGACGCTCCACGCATTGCGGAAGAACGCTCTCGAGTTCTTCGAGCTCGCGATTGAGATGAATCCGTATAGCCTGAAAGGTTCGCGTGGCCGGGTTCTTGCCCGGTTCGCGTGTGCGCACGCACTGCGCCACGATATCGCAGAGCTGCTTGGTTGTTTCGATAGCCCGCTCCTGGCGCGCAGCAACAATCGTCCTTGCAATCTGCCTAGCAAACCGTTCTTCGCCGTAATCACGTATCACCTCCGCCAGTTCTTTCTCATCCGCCGTCACCAGCCATTCCGCCGCCGTCTGCCCGCCACTCGTATCCATGCGCATATCCAGCGGCGCATCGAAACGAAAACTGAAACCGCGTTGCTCGTCGTCCAGTTGCGGCGACGACACCCCCAGATCCAGCAACACGCCATCCACCTTGTCCACGCCCAACTCTTGCAGCACCTGCGCCAGCTGCTCGAAACCGCGATGCACCAGTGTGAAGCGAGCATCATTTATTGCGCGACCCGCCGCGATGGCTGCCGGATCCTTGTCCAGCGCGATCAAGCGACCCTGCGCACCCAACTGCTGCAAGATCAGCCGGCTATGTCCGCCGCGCCCGAAGGTGCCGTCGACATAGATTCCATCCGGCTTCACCTGCAACGCAGTGACCGCCTCGTTCAACAGGACGGTCGCATGCGCGAACGCCTCACTCACAAGGTGAACCCTTCAAGCTCGGGCGGCAGATCGTCCATCGAGAAACTCGTCATCTTCTCGTACTGCGCCTGCCAGCGCGCTTCGTCCCACAATTCGAATTTGTTGCCCTGACCGACCAGCATCACGCGCTTGTCCAGCTTGGCGTAATCACGCAAGGTCGCGGAGATAAGAACCCGCCCCGCAGCATCCATCGCCACCTCTTCGGCATGACCGACCAGGAAACGCTGCAAAGCACGAATCTTTGGATTGAGCGCGGAAAGCTGCATCAGCTTCTCGCGAATGGGTTGCCACTCGGGCTGGGGATAGACCAGCAGGCAGCCATCTGCATCGGCGGTCAGCACCAGCTGACCCGCGCAATGGGCCAGCAGCATGTCGCGATACCGTGTCGGTATCGTCAACCTGCCCTTGCCATCCAGATTGAATTGAGCCGCCCCTTGGAACATGAAACCCCTTGCCTCCCATTTATTCCCACTTTTTACCACTGGGGCCCACTATATTGAAAACTATGGAGGCGGTCAAGCAGGAAAATGGATTTTTTCTTTTCAGGACAAAGAGTTAGCGACCTTCTTTAATGGAAAACAAATATGCTTAAAAAGCAACGAATTGCACAAACAAGCTAAAGTTGTTTGTGATGGAAGGTCTATATACATGGGAGGTCGATGCGAGATTTCGCATCGTTTTGATGAAGGTGCCGCACAGAGGGAAATACTCAGTTGAGTGTCGGCTCGCCGCCCTTGGGGAACAGCACCCACATGCGGCCGCGCTGCTTCATGCGCCCCGCCTTGACACCGGCCAACTCACCGAAGCCCCAGAAGAAGTCGGCACGCACCGCCCCCTTGATGGCACCGCCGGTGTCCTGAGCGAACATGAGGCGATTGAGCGGCTCTTCAGAATTCGGCTGGGTCGTGGAAAGGAACACCGGCACACCGAGCGGCATGGCGCTCCGGTCGACTGCGATACTGTATTCGTTGGTGAGCGGCACACCCAATGCGCCGACAGGTCCCGAGATCGCATCCGGCAGTTCACGGAAGAACACATAGCTGGGATTGTGTCCCAACAGCACTGCCAGCCGCTCCGGATTCATCTCCGCCCAACGCTTGATGCTTTGCATCGAAGCCTGATCCGCCGTCATCTCACCCATATCGATCAAGCGCCGCCCGATGGAGGCATAGGGATGACCGTTCTGATCGGCATAACCGATCTTCACCCTTGTGCCGTCTTCAAGCTGAACACGCCCAGAACCCTGTATCTGCAGGAAGAACAACTCCACTTCATTGTCCACCCACAGGAAGGCATGCCCTTGCAGCGCCTCGGCCTGGCCGGCATCAATCTCGGCGCGGCTGTAGTAGGGCACGACACGCTTGCCATCCAGACGCGCACGCACGCGCTTGCCGCGAAATTCCGGATACAACTCGCCCATCTCTACCATCAGCATATCTTCCGGCGGCGCATAGATCGGGTAGGGATATTTGGCGCTCTGCTTGCGACTGCCGTGCAGCAGCGGTTCGTAATAGCCGGTGACCAGACCGGTATCCGTACCGTCCGGATTGAGGATGCGATAGGGCGTGAACCATGTCTCATAGAAAGTACGCTGCGCCATCAAATCATCGGGCGCTACGGCTTTCGCCGCATCACAGATCGGCAGCCACAGCGTCTTATATTTGAGTGCGTTACAGCTTTGCGCCAGCGCGGGCCATGAGGCCGGCAATTCCTGGCCCAACCAGTCAGGCAGTTCTTCCCAGCTCGCCAGCATGAAATCAGGCGACACCTTGCCCACCGGCGGCACCGGCTCGACCACAACGGGCTTGAAGATGTTACAGGCTGACAACCAGACACTGAGAACCAGCAACAAGGCCAGATTACGAACAGGCAAAAGAGACTTCATCGTTTCCTAACTAATGCAGCGTGCGGGGCACGCTCAATACGAACTGGGGCACGGGGACCGTGAACTCGCCACCGTCCAACACTTGCATGCGGTAGCTGCCGGACATTGTACCCACTTGGGTGGCCAATACGGTGCCGCTTGAATATTCGAACTTCTCGCCCGGCTTGATCACCGGCTGCTCACCGACCACACCCTTGCCCTTCACTTCCTGCACGTGATTATTGGCATCCGTGATGATCCAGTGACGGCTCAACAACTGCACCGCCTGCGAGCCCTGATTGGTGATGGTGATGGTGTAGGAAAATACGAAGCGATCATCGGCCTCGTCGGATTGTTCCGCCAGATGCCGAACCTGCACGGCAACTTGAATACGATATCGAGAAGTATCTTCCATCGCTGCATTTCACCGTATTTTGCATGACATGACAAGCCGCACAGCGGCGCAGTGCGCATTTCAGGTAAAATGTGCGTCCAAAATTCAAACCCCTCTCAATTTAAAGGAACTCTCATGGATTATCAGATCGCCCCCTCCATCCTCTCCGCAAATTTCGCCAAGCTGGGTGAGGAAGTGGACAACGTACTGGCCTCCGGCGCCGACATCGTGCACTTCGACGTGATGGACAACCACTATGTACCCAACCTGACCATCGGCCCGCTGGTCTGCGAAGCACTGCGCAAGCACGGTGTGACCGCCGACATCGACGTGCACCTGATGGTCAAGCCGGTGGATCGCATCATCCCCGACTTCGCCAAGGCCGGCGCAACCTACATCACTTTCCACCCGGAAGCTTCCGAGCACATCGACCGCACCATCGGCATGATCAAGGAACTGGGCTGCAAGGCCGGCCTGGTGTTCAATCCCGCCACACCGCTGGATATTCTCGAGTACACCCTGCCCAAGCTGGACATGGTGCTGCTGATGTCGGTCAACCCCGGCTTCGGCGGTCAGAAATTCATCCCGCACGTGCTGGACAAGGCACGCAAGGTACGCGCAATGATCGACGCCGGTGGTTACAAATGCCGCCTGGAGATCGACGGCGGCGTGGGCCCGGCCAACATCAAGGAAGTGGCTGAAGCAGGCGTGGACACTTTCGTGGCCGGTTCTGCCGTGTTCGGCAAGAAGAACGACAGCGACAAGAACAAGTACGACACCATCATCGGCGAACTGCGTGCCGAACTGGCCAAAGTCGGCAAGTGATGGCGTTCAAGGACTTCCCCCTGGCCGTCTCGGCCATCGTCATCGACCTCGACGGCACCCTGCTGCACACCGCACCGGAGCTGGCTGAGTCGGCCAATCGCATGTTGCGCGACATGGGCCGCGCGCCCGTGTCGCAAGACCTGCTGATGAGCTATATCGGCAACGGCATCCACTGGCTGGTCAAGCGCGCGCTGACCGGCGACATGCATGCCGAACCCGACAGCGCCCTGTTCGATGCAGCCTTGCCCATCTTCGAGAAGCACTACACCGAGCTGGCCTGCGTGAGTAAGACGTTCGCCAACGTGCTGCAAGGGCTGGATGCGATGAAGGCAGCCGGTTTTCGTTTGGGGTGCATCACCAACAAGGTGATGCGCTACACAGACCCGATCCTGAAAGCTTCCGGCCTCGCGCCGTATTTCGAGATCGTGCTGGCGGGCGACACCTTGCCGGAGAAGAAACCGCACCCCATGCCCTTGCTGCATGCGGCGCAGTTCTTCGGTTGCCCGATCGAACATCTGCTGCTGGTCGGTGACTCGCTGAGCGATGCGCAGGCCGCACGCGCCGCAGGCTGTCCCATCATCTGCGTGCCTTACGGCTACAATCACGGCGAACCCGTCGAGACATTGAACGTGGATGCAGTCATCCCCGATCTCACCGGCGTGTTGCCGCTCATCAAAAAACGTTGACATGACATATACAGACCTCTCTTTGAAGACGACCTATTGGCGATGGTGATCCTGCATCACCGGACCTCGCGTCCGTCCATGGTCATCGAACAACACTTAGAGAGGTCTTTATGCTGTCCCCTATCACCCAAGAACAATTCGACGCGCTAGCTGCACAAGGCTACAACCGCATCCCGCTAGTCGCCGAAACCTTCGCCGATCTCGACACACCGCTGTCGCTTTACCTGAAGCTGGCCAACCAGCCGTTCTCCTATCTGCTCGAATCAGTGCAGGGCGGCGAACGCTTCGGTCGCTATTCCTTCATCGGCTTGCCAGCCGAGACACACCTCTCGGTGCGCGGCAATGAAGTCACGCTGAGCACTCCGCAAGGGGAGACCACGCAGCACGCGGACAACCCGCTCGACTTCATCAGCGACTACCAGAAACGCTTCAAGGTGGCGCCGCTGTCCGGTCTGCCGCGTTTCACCGGCGGACTGGCCGGCTACTTCGGCTACGACACCGTGCGTTACATCGAGCCGCGACTGGCCAAGACACAGAAGCCGGATGTGCTCGGCACACCCGACATCCTGCTCATGCTGACCGAACAACTGGCAGTGATCGACAACCTGTCCGGCAAACTCACCTTCATCGTTTATGTCGATCCCGCGCAGGACGATGCCTACCCGCTGGGGCGCGAACGTCTGCGCGAACTGGTCGGCCTGATGCGCCGCCCGGTGAACATCCCGTTCGCACCACCGGCTGGCCATATCGAAGCCAGATCGGAGTTCGGCGAAGAAGCATTCAAGGCCGCGGTCGAGAAGTCCAAGCAATACATCTTCGACGGCGACATCATGCAGGTCGTGCTGTCGCAGCGTATGTCGCAGCCTTTCCCGGCCTCGCCGCTGTCACTGTACCGCGCATTGCGCAGCATCAATCCCTCTCCCTACATGTTCTATTACGACATGGGAGACCATCATGTGGTCGGTTCCTCGCCGGAGATATTGGCGCGACTGGAAGGCGAGACCGTCACCGTGCGCCCTATCGCCGGCACGCGTCCGCGCGGCCAGACAGTGGAACAGGATGCCGCACTCGCTGAAGAATTGCTGGCCGATCCGAAAGAACTGGCCGAGCACCTGATGCTGATCGACCTCGGTCGCAACGACATCGGCCGCGTGGCCGAACACGGCACGGTGAAGCTCACCGACAAGATGGTGATCGAACGTTACTCGCATGTGATGCACATCGTGTCCAATGTCGAAGCCAAACTGAAACAAGGTCTGGATGCGATGGACGTGCTGAAAGCCACCTTCCCCGCCGGAACAGTTTCCGGCGCTGCGAAAGTGCGCGCGATGGAGATCATCGACGAACTGGAACCTTCCAAGCGCGGTATCTATGCCGGCGCAGTCGGCTACCTCGGTTTCAACGGTGACATGGACGTCGCCATCGCACTGCGCACCGCCGTGGTGAAGGACAAGACGCTGTATGTGCAGGCGGGAGCCGGCATCGTCGCCGACTCCAACCCGGACAGCGAATGGATGGAAACGCAGAACAAGGCACGCGCGGTATTGCGCGCGGCCGAGATGGTGATGGACGGGCTCGATGCCCAGAACCATCGCTAGGAGAACGACATGCTATTGATGATAGATAACTACGATTCCTTCACCTACAACCTGGTGCAATACTTCGCCGAGCTCGGCGCGGATGTGGTGGTGAAGCGCAACGACGAGATCACCGTCGAGGAGATCGCGCAGATGAACCCGCAGCATCTGGTCATCTCGCCCGGTCCTTGCACACCTAATGAAGCGGGCATCTCGGTCGCCGCGATCAAACAGTACGCGGGCAAGATCCCACTGCTGGGCGTGTGCCTCGGCCATCAGAGTATCGGTCAGGCTTTCGGTGGCAAGATCATCCATGCCAAGACTTTGATGCACGGCAAGACCTCGCTGATCAACCACCACAGCAACAGCGTGTTCACCGGCCTGCCGAATCCGTTCACCGCCACGCGTTACCACTCGCTGGTGATCGAGCGCGAGACGCTGCCGGATTGTCTGGAGATCACGGCATGGACCGACGACGGCGAGATCATGGGCGTGCGTCACAAGACATTGCCGGTGCATGGTGTACAGTTCCACCCCGAGTCCATCCTCACCGAACACGGACACGACATGCTGAAGAACTTCCTGGAGGGCAAACCATGACGCCGCAAGACGCACTCAAGCGCATCATCGAACATCGCGAGATATTCCATGACGAGATGGTGTCGCTGATGCGCCAGATCATGGGCGGAGAAGTATCCCCTGTGATGATCGCCGCCATCATCACCGGCCTGCGCGTGAAGAAGGAGACCATCGGCGAGATCGCCGGTGCGGCCAGCGTGATGCGCGAACTATCCACCAAGGTGGATCTGGCCGACGATCCGCGACTGGTGGACACCTGCGGTACCGGCGGTGACGGCGCGCACACTTTCAACATCTCCACTGCCTCGGCTTTCGTGGCCGCGGCAGCGGGCGCAAAGATCGCCAAGCACGGCGGTCGTTCCGTATCTTCTCAGTCCGGCAGTGCCGACGTGCTGGAAGCGCTGGGCATCAACATCAACCTGACGCCGGAACAAACTGCAAAGTGCATCAGCGATGTCGGCTTCGGTTTCATGTTCGCGCCCAACTATCACAGCGCGATGAAGCACGCCGCGCCGGTGCGCAAGGAACTGGGCATCCGCACCTTGTTCAACATCCTCGGCCCGCTGACCAACCCCGCCGGAGCGAAACAGCAACTGCTGGGTGTGTTCCATCGCGACCTGGTCGGCATCCAAGCGCGCGTGTTGCAGCGTCTGGGCAGCCAGCGCGTGATGGTGGTGCACGGTGCAGACGGACTGGACGAGATCACCATCACCGGCGAGACCATGGTCGCCGAACTCAAGGATGGTGAAGTGCGCGAATACACCATCACACCGGAACAGTTCGGATTGAAGAGCGCATCGCTGGACGACATCCATACCGACACTGTGCAGGCCTCGCGCGACATGATCCTCGACGTGCTGGACAACCAGCCGGGGGCCGCGCTGGACATCGTACTGCTGAACGCGGGCGCTTCGATTTACCTTGCGGGGTTGGCCGACACACTGCAACTGGGCATCGACAAGGCGGCAGAGGTCATTGCAAATGGTTCAGCCAAAACCAAGCTGGCGCAACTGGTGCAGGTAAGCAACGCTCAATGAACCTGACAGGTTCATCTTTCCCGCTCTACTGCTAAGCAGCCCAAGCGCACAACGATGGTTTCGGTACAGCACCAATTCCCGCCACTCACCGGAAACGACAGTGCAGACATCCAAAGCTGGATGGCTGCACTGTCTGCCACATTCTCGCCCGAAGAGGTCGAACTCATCCGGCAGGCATGCGAATTCGCGGCACCACTCTATCTGGAGCGAACCGACATCACCGGCACCCCGTTGTTGCAGCACGCACTGGGGTCGTCCGCCATTCTGCTCGGCCTCAATATCGATCACGAAGCCATCGCCGCCACCGTTTTGCACGCCGTGCCCGAATTCATGAAGGATGCCCACGCTGTATTGCAGGAGCGCTTTGGCGAGAATGTCGCAAAACTGGTGAAAGGCATCTCGCGCATGGAGCATGTGCGCCAGTTCAGCGAGATGCCCGGCACACAAGGCGCGGAGGAAGCCGCGCAGCAAGTCGAGACACTGCGCAAGATGTTGCTGGCGATGGTGGAAGACATTCGCGTGGTGCTGATCAAACTTGCCGAACGCACACAGACACTGCGCAACCTCTCGCGCGCGAACAGCGAGCTGCAGCGACAAGTCGCAGAAGAGACACAGAACATCTTTGCCCCGCTGGCGAACCGCCTCGGCGTGTGGCAGATCAAGTGGGAGCTGGAAGATCTCTCGGTGCGCTATCTGGAACCGACCCTGTACAAACAGATCGCCAAGTCGCTGGACGAGAAGCGCGTGGATCGCGAGCGTTACATTGCCGACCTCATCGCGCAGCTGGAGCAGGCACTCAAGCAGGCGGGCATTGACGGCGAAGTGAGCGGCCGCCCCAAACACATCTACAGCATCATCAACAAGATGAAGCGCAAGCGTCTCGATTTCGATGATCTTTACGACGTACGCGCCCTGCGCATCCTGGTCGAGAATGTCGAACAATGTTATGCCGCGCTGTCGCTGGTGCACGAACTGTGGTTGCCGATCCAGAAAGAGTTCGACGACTACATCGCCAAACCCAAACCCAACGGCTATCGATCTCTGCACACTGCCGTGCTCGGTCCGCGCCGCCTGTCGGTGGAAGTGCAGATCCGCACGCGACAGATGCACCACGATTCCGAACTCGGCGTCGCCGCGCACTGGCGCTACAAAGAGAACAAGAAATCCGAAGGCGGACTGGACGAGAAAGTCGCCTGGCTGCGTCAAGTGCTGGCGTGGAAAGCTGAATTGGCAGACAGCGGCGAGATGCAGGAACAGTTCCGCAACGAACTGATACAGGATCGTGTGTACGTGCTGACCCCGCAAGGAAAGGTGATCGACCTGCCCAACGGCGCGACGCCGGTGGACTTCGCCTACGTGCTGCACACCGATCTCGGCCACCGCACACGCGGCGCGAAAGTGGACGGTAACATCGTGCCGCTCAAGCATCAATTACAGACCGGCCAACGCGTCGAGATCCTCACCGTCAAACAGGGCGGCCCCAGCCGCGACTGGGCCAATCCAAAACTCGGTTACCTGAAGAGTTCACGCGCACGCGCCAAAGTACGCCACTGGTTCTCGGAACAGAATCAGGACGACAGCATCGCGCAGGGCCGCGCCCTGCTAGACCGTGAACTGCATCGCGTCGGCGTCAACGACATCAATCTGGAAAAGCTCGCCCAGCAACTGCGCTACAACAAACCGGACGACCTCTACGCCGCACTCGGTCGCGGCGACATCACCCCGCGCCGCGCCAGCCTTGCGCTGGTGCAGGAATCGCCCCCGCAGCGCAAGGTCGCCTCCAGCAGCGCACAATCGCAAGCACCCAAGCGCGTGCTGATCGAAGGCGAACGCAGCCTCACCTACAAACTCGCCCTGTGCTGCCACCCCGAATACCCCGCCCACATCGTCGGCTACGTCACCCGCGACCGCGGCATCACCATCCACCGCCACGACTGCCCGTTCATGCAGCGCGTACCGGAAGAACGTGAGGACAGGTTGCTGGATGCGAAGTGGACGAGTTGAGGGACGGCTACTCAGCCAAAGCAGCAACTGTATAAACCAAAAACTTAACCACCCCACCTCTGTTAAACTGCGCGCCGCTGTCGTTTCAGGTTTTGTTCGGCTCGCCGTAACGCCGCGCCATTTTTATGGTTCGGGTCAGACGGTCCGCGTGTAGCTGACATCATCACGAAGCGATGGAATGTGCCGTATCAACGCGCTGCCAGTAGGCAGGTCAGCAGATCCTGTGAGGTACGAAGCTTTGTCGCCGCGCTTGCATCGCAAGCACGCACTCGCTTTTTTCGTCCATGCTGCATGGACGATGTCTCGTCGTTTCTGCTTTCCCCTGCCCTGTCGGCGCCCATAACTTAAAGGGTCGTCATGTCTTCTTCAAAATTCATCAAAGCATTCTTCGCTATCGCTTTCGCTTCGGTCACTCTGCTGACTAGCAGCCTGTCTCAAGCCCAACCGGTGTTGCGCGTTTCCGCCATCCCCGACGAATCGCCGACCGAGCTGCAACGCAAGTTCAAACCGCTGGGCGAGTATCTGGAAAAGAAACTGGGCATGAAGGTCGAGTTCACGCCCGTTACCGATTACGCCGCTTCCGTTGAAGGTCTGATCAACGACAAGCTGGACATGGTGTGGTTCGGCGGCTTCACCTTCGTGCAAGCCAAGGTGCGCAGCAATGGTCAGGTGATCCCGCTGGTGCAGCGCGCGGAGGACGAGAAGTTCCAGTCCGTATTCATCACCACACGCAAGGACATCACTTCCCTGCAAGACCTGAAAGGCAAGACCTTCACCTTCGGTTCCGAGTCTTCCACTTCCGGTCACCTGATGCCGCGCTCCTTCCTGCTGGCCGCGCACATCAACCCGGAAAACGACATGAAGCGCATCGCGTTCTCCGGCGCGCATGATGCGACTGTCGCTGCGGTTGCCGGTGGCAAGGTGGATGCGGGTGCGTTGAACATCTCGGTATGGAACAAGCTGGTGGCGGCAGGCAAGGTCGATACCAATGCCGTGCATGTGTTCTACACCACACCGGGCTACTACGATTACAACTGGACCGTGCGTTCCGACATGGATCCCGCGCTGCGCGAGAAACTGGCCAAGGCTTTCCTCGACCTGAATCCGAACAATGCGCACGACAAAGAGATCCTCGATCTGCAACGCGCGTCCAGCTTCATCCGCACCAAGGCTGAGAACTACAGCGCGATCGAGACAGCTGCCCGCAGCGCAGGTCTGCTGAAGTAAACATGTCGTTCGTATTACGCGGCATCAGCGTGCGCCATGCTGGCGCGGCCCTCGCCGATCATGGCCATGCGTTGTACGGGATCGATCTGCACATCGACCAAGGCGAGCAGATCGCACTGATCGGCCCGTCCGGTGCGGGCAAGACCACCTTGCTGCACACGTTGGCCTGCGCCCATGCGCCGAGCGCCGGTGAGTTCTCCGTGTTCGATATGCAACCGTGGACGCTGCAACATGCGGCGCGCCACGCATTGCGCGCACGCCTGTTCCTCGCGCCGCAAACACCGCCGCTGCCGCCACGGCAACGTGTGGTGACAGCGGTGCTGGCAGGGCGTCTGCCGCAGTGGGGTTTCTGGAAGTCCATCGCTTCGCTGATCAAACCGGCCGATTCCGATGTGGCGTATGACGCCTTGGCGCGTTTCGATCTGCAAGACAAGTTGTATGCGCGTGTGGATCGGTTGTCCGGCGGCGAGCGTCAACGTTGCGGCATGGCGCGTCTGCTGGTGTCTAAGGCAGATGCGTTTCTGGTGGACGAGCCGCTGTCCGCGCTCGACCCGACCTTGTCACGACAAACGCTGCATACCTTGCAAACGGAAGCAGCTACGCGCAACGCCACGCTGGTGTGCAGCCTGCATCAGGTGGAACTGGCGCTGGAATATTTCCCGCGTATCGTCGGCCTGCGTGATGGGCGTGTGGTGTTCGATGCACCGCGTGCAGAAGTGACGCAGGAGATGATCGCCGCGCTGTATCGCAACGCGAAAAATGATGCACCTGCCGTGGTGGAAACACCTGCACCTGAACCGGCTGAAGCGCACTTCGCATGAACGCACGTATCGCCCATCCCGACCCCGCCTGGCGTGGTCGCGTCACCGCCACGGTGATCGCGTTGGTCCTGTTGTGGCCGATGCTGGTCGCCAGCGAATTCAAACCGTGGATATTGTTCGATGCGCAGAGTCTGGATGCGACGCTGGGTTTCCTCGCTTCATTCTTCCCGCCTGCGCATTCCAGCGAGTTTCTGTCGCTGATGGTGGAAGCGACATGGCAGACCGTCGCCATCGCCACCGCCGGACTCACGCTGTCGTTGCTCGGCGCGATCCCGCTGACCTTGCTGGCAACGGAATCCTTGTCCATTTCGCGACTGGAATCTGGCCGCATGCGCATCGCGGGTACGGTGGTCAGACAATCCGCACGCTGGTTGCTGGTGGTGTTGCGCAGCGTGCCGGAACTGGTGTGGGCATTATTGCTGGTGCGCATCGTCGGCCTCGGCCCGACAGCAGGCGTGCTGGCTATCGCACTGACTTACAGCGGCATGCTCGGCAAAGTGTATGCCGAGATATTGGAATCGTCCGAGACGCATGCCAGTGAAGCGCTGCTGCAGAATGGCAGCAGCCGACTGACTGCATTGTTCTACGGCGCGCTGCCTGCGGCGGGTTCCGAGCTGGTGTCGTACACCACCTATCGCTGGGAATGCGCGATACGCGGTTCGGTGGTGATGGGTTTCGTCGGCGCGGGCGGCATCGGCCAGCGCATGGACGAGTCGATGAAGATGCTGGCAGGCGCGGAAGTGTCCACCATGCTGATCATCTTCGTGTTGCTGGTGGCCGGGGCCGATCTGGTCAGCACTTTCCTGCGCAAGAAGCTGGGCTGATATGAATAAGCACCGCCCCGCTCACCCACCCGTCATCGCACCTGCCACGCTGGCTTTGTTGCTGGGTCTACTGGCGCTGGTCGCGGCCAGTTTCTATTCGCTGAACATCAAATGGGCAGAACTGTTCACCAGCAGCGCCGTGCGTTCCAGCATGGAATTCCTGCAAGGGTTCGCACCGCCGGAGATGGCGACACCGTTCCTGATGCGCGTCGCCGAGGGCACATTGGAGACGCTGTCCATGTCGGCATTGGGAACTGGCATCGCGTTCGTGATCGGTCTGGCATTGGCACTACCGGCCAGCGGTAGATTCGGCGCTGTTGCGCGCGGTATCGTGCGATTGATACTCAATGTGCTGCGCTCCATCCCGGAGTTGGTGTGGGCGGTGATCCTGTTGATCGCCGCGGGCTTGGGGCCGTTCGCGGGCACGCTGGCCTTGGCGATACACACCAGCGGTGTGCTCGGCAGATTGTTCGCCGATGCGCTGGAGAACCTTCCGCCCGCGTGCGAGGACACGCTGCGCCTGAACGGTGCCGGTGCGTTGAGCGCGTTCTTCTATGCGGCGCTGCCGCAGATCGCGCCGCAACTGATGTCGTACACCTTGTATCGCTGGGAGAACAACATCCGCGCCGCCGCCGTGCTCGGCATCGTCGGTGCGGGCGGTCTGGGGCAGATGCTGAAATATCACCTCTCGCTATTCCAGATGCAGCAGGCGGCCACCGTCATCATCGCGATGCTGTTGCTGATCGTACTGGTGGATGGTGCGAGTTTCTGGCTGCGACGCAGACTGACGGGCAAGTAACTCTTACGCGAGGAAGCTGCGCAAGGCTTCAATATCGAACGGCCAGCCCAGTTCGCTGCCGTCATCCATTCGTTTTACCACCGGGATACGCGTGCCGTAGCTTTCCAGCAAGGCATCGTCATCCACGATGTCGATATGTTCAGCCTCAATACCAAGCTGTACGAGCAAAGCTTCGGCTTGCTCGCACAGATGGCAAAACGTCGTGCTGTAGAGAACCAGCTTCATCAGTAGTCGGTGTAACCCTTCTCGCCCGGCGTGTAGAACGTCGCCATGTCGGGTGGTGTCAGTGGATCTACGCTCTGCAACTTGCTCACCAAATCCGGGTTGGAGATGAAGGGGCGACCAAAGGCGACCAGATCGCCCTTTTGTGCATCGAGGTCGGCATTGGCGCGCGCCGCATCGTAACCGCCGGAGAGGATGTATTTGCCTTTGAAATTGGCGCGGATCTTCTGCTTCAACTCGGGGCTGACTTCCGGCGCGCCCATGGAGCTGTGATCGACGACATGGATGTAAACCAAACCGATGGCATTCAGCTCTTCGATCAGACGCAAGTACAGCGCATCCATCTTGGCATCCGGCTGCGTGCCATTGAATGCACCGTAGGGCGAGATACGCATGCCGATCTTTTCCGCACCGATGGCAGCGGCACTCGCCTTGGCGACCTCCACCGCAAAACGGATGCGATTCTCCACACTGCCGCCCCACTGGTCGTTGCGCTGGTTGGTGGCGGTGTTGAGAAACTGATCGATCAGGTAACCGTTCGCAGCGTGCAACTCCACACCGTCGAAACCGGCGGCGATGGCATTCTTCGAGGCTTGTGCATATTCGGCGATGGCCGCCAGGATGTCGTCCTCGTTCATCGCGGACGGCACGGGATAGGGCTGCATGCCATTGCTATCCGTCCACATGTCGCCCGCCAAAGCCAAAGCTGATGGCGCGACGATCTTTGTCCCTTCCGCCATGTTGGCCGGATGGCTGACGCGACCTGTGTGCATCAATTGCACGAAGATCTTGCCACCTTTGGCATGCACCGTATCATTCACACGCTTCCAGCCCTGCACTTGCTCATCAGAGAACAAACCGGGGATGCGCGCATAGCCCAGACCACTAGCCGAAGGCGAAACCCCCTCGGTGATCAACAGTCCGGCATCGGCGCGCAGTGCGTAATATTTCTCCATCAGTTCGTTCGGCACGTTGCCGGTGGCGCGCGAACGCGTCATCGGTGCCATCACGATACGGTTCTTGAGTTGCAGTTTGCCGAGCATGGTCGGGGTGAATAATGTTTGCGTCATATCGTTTCCTTTGTTGCTGTTCTGTTTCCCGCCGGCCTCGTGACCGGCGGCTTGTTCTTTACTGTTTGATCGCTTCCACCGGGATGGTCAATGTCACTTCATCGCCGACGTAAGGAACATTCTTGGCCATGTCGAAGTCGGAGCGTTTCACCTTGGCCGTGGCAGTCGCGCCGCAGGCTTCTTTCTTCACCATCGGGTGCGGCATGCAATGGAAGGAATTGATGGTGAGCGTGACCGGCTTGGTGATGTCCTTGATCGTCAATTCGCCTGCCACAGACACCGGCTGGTCTCCCTTGAATTTCACCTTGCTGGATTTGTAAGTGATAGTGGGGAACATCTCGGTGTCGAAGAAATCGGCGGCCTGGATGTGCTCATTGAACAGAGCAGAACCGGTGTTGACCGACTTGGCATCGATAGTCACATCGACGGAGCCTGTCTTCTTGGCGCGGTCTAGCGTGATGCTACCGGAGACTTTGTCGAAGCGGCTGAGTTGGATGGAATATCCGAGATGGTTGTATTCGAAACGCGGCATGGAATGTGTCGGTTCGATCATGTATGTCTCCGGGGCTGCATAGGCAGTCGCGGCAAACAATGTGACGATCAATGTAGTAAGGGTGCGCTTCATGTTGTTCTCCTTTTCGTGGGTTGAGATTACTTCTTGTTCGGTGCTGCGGTGACGACAAAATGGAACTTGATCTGTATCTCGTTGGCAACGGTTCCGACATCCGACCATGCTCCTTCGCCGATGGCATAGTCGAGACGCTTGATGTTCAGCGCCCCGTCGAACTGGCCGCGCGCGCCGTCAGTGCTGAAGCTGACCGGCACGACGACATCTTGTGTCTTGCCTTTGATGCTCAGTTTGCCGCTGGCCTCATAACGGTTTCCGCCCAGCGACTTCATGCCGGTTGAAACGAAACTGGCGGTCGGAAAGGTTTTTGCGTTGAACCACTGCTTGCCGACCACTTCCTCGTTCGCTTCGTCCACGCCGGTGTCGATGCTGGCGATGTCGATCTCGATGCTGGCCCCCGCTTTATCCAGCCTGGCCGGATCGAAAGCGAGTTGCGATGCGAACCTGTTGAACTTGCCCTCCATAGCCACGCCCATCTGCGTGTAACCGAACATCACCGAGCTATCACTCTCCTGCACCTGGCGATATTCGACTGCCGCCGCCGTACCGAAATACATCAGCAGCATAGCCAGCGATAATTTCGTAAACATTCTTTGCATCATGCTCTCCTTCATGCCAATCGCCCGCTGCGATAATCGTCCAAAGCCTGATGGATCTCTTCCTGCGTGTTCATCACGAACGGGCCGTATTGCACGATGGCTTCGTTGAGCGGTTTGCCTGCCACCAAAATCAGGCGCGCATCACCGGCAGCCAATATCGTCACGCCATCCGCATCGGGCGCATTGCCCAATATCCCCATGCGTTGCGCATCCACTTGCGTATCGCCGACCTGCACCGTGCCGCGATAGACATAGACGAATGCGTTATGTGTAGCTGGCAGGGCTGTGGAGAGTTGCGTTCCCGCCTGCATATGGATATCCAGATAGACCGGCTCGGTGACTTCGCGCGTCATCGCCCCCGCCACACCGTTGCTCTCACCCGCGATCACACGCACGGTCACGCCTTCCGGCGTGGTGTATTCCGGTATCTCATCAGCGGGAAAATCTTTGTACCAAGGCGCGGCCATCTTGTTGCTGGCAGGCAGATTGAGCCAAAGCTGAAAACCTTCCATCAGCCCGTCTTCCTGCTCGGGTATCTCGGAATGGATCGCGCCGCGTCCGGCGATCATCCACTGCATGCCGCCGTTCTCCAGCAGGCCTTCATGACCGGCGCTGTCGCGGTGGCGCATGCGTCCGGACAACATATAGGTGATGGTCTCGAAGCCGCGATGCGGATGATCGGGAAAACCGGCGATGTAATCGTCAGGATCGTCGCTGCCGAATGCATCCAGCATCAGGAATGGATCAAGACGACGTTGCAACTTGCCGGTCAACACGCGCGTCAGGCTGACGCCCGCGCCGTCCGAAGTCGCCACGCCCTGCACCAGACGCTCTATGCTGCGTGATTGCTTGAGGATTGTTGGGGTTGCCGTGTTCATGGCATTTCCTTGGTTGACTAAAGTGGTTGCATATTATGCGTTCCAAAAACATAGATAAACCTAGCATACCGAGATAGACTATCCCGCAAATGGAACAAAATAATATCTCAGCCAATGACATGATCCTGTTCGCCAGCATCGCGGAACAGGCCAGCCTGGTGCGCGCCGCCGAACAACTCGGCATGCCGAAAGCCACCGTCTCGCGCCGCTTGGGCAATCTGGAAGAGTTGCTGGGACAGAAGCTGCTGATCCGCACCACGCGCCGCCTATCGCTCACAGAATTCGGACTGGCCTTCCTCGATCACTGCCGCCGCGTCACCGAAGAAGTCGTCACCACACAGGATTTCGTGCGCAGCCAGGATGTGCAACCACGCGGCAGTCTGCGGGTCTCCATGCCGGAAGACTATGCCAGACGCACCTTGTCGCGTGCACTGGCCACCTTCATCGAAGCCTATCCTGAGATCGAACTGGAACTCGATCTGAGTTCGCGTCTGGTCGACCTGATCGGCGAGCGTTTCGACCTCGCCATCCGCATGGGCGAACTGGCGAACGATTCCACGCTGGTCGCGCGCAAACTGGACGAGCAGCATCTTGCCTTGTATGCCAGCCCCATCTATCTGGCACTGCATCCCGCACCGCGACATCCGGACGAATTACAGCGTCACACATCGCTGCGCATGGCCTCCAACCTCGGCCAGCCGCAGCCGTGGAAGCTATTGCGCGGCAAAGAAGAGTGGGCAGGCGTACCGCCGGGACGCATGACGCTGAATTCCATCAGCGTCATCCAGCAATTGCTGCTGGATGGCGCCGGCATCGGCATGCTGCCCGTACCTTTCGCGGAAGAAGATGTGAAGAAAAACAGGCTGGTGCGCGTGCTGCCGGACTGGTGTTTCCCTTCCGTCACCGCGTGGGCGGTGATGCCCATGCGACGTTTCCTGCCCAGCAAGACACGGGCGTTCCTGGACCATCTGGAGAGCGCAATCAAGCTTGCATGATCCCTGCTCGCACAAACAAAAAGCCTCGCAATGATGCGAGGCTTTTTGTTTGTTGGTGGGCCCTCCCGGACTTGAACCGGGGACCAAAGGATTATGAGTCCTCTGCTCTAACCAACTGAGCTAAGGGCCCGTGACACTTAACTTTCGCCGTCGAGGAAGCTCTTCAGTTTCTCGGAACGGGAAGGATGACGCAGTTTGCGCAGGGCCTTGGCTTCTATCTGACGGATACGCTCACGCGTGACATCGAACTGTTTGCCGACTTCTTCCAGCGTGTGGTCGGTGTTCATCTCGATACCGAAACGCATGCGCAGCACTTTGGCTTCGCGTTGCGTGAGGCTGTCGAGGATGTCCTTGGTGACGTTGCGCAGGCTGTCGAACACGGCCGCATCGATAGGTGCCAGTGAGTTGGCGTCTTCGATGAAGTCTCCCAGATGGGAGTCGTCGTCGTCGCCCACCGGCGTTTCCATGGAAATGGGTTCCTTGGCGATCTTGAGAATCTTGCGGATCTTGTCTTCCGGCATTTCCATCTTGACTGCGAGCGTGGCCGCATCGGCTTCAATACCCGTCTCCTGCATGATCTGGCGCGAGATGCGGTTCATCTTGTTGATGGTCTCGATCATGTGCACCGGGATACGGATGGTGCGCGCCTGGTCTGCGATGGAGCGGGTGATGGCCTGACGGATCCACCATGTCGCATAGGTCGAGAACTTATAGCCGCGGCGGTATTCGAATTTGTCCACGGCCTTCATCAATCCGATGTTTCCTTCCTGGATCAGGTCGAGGAATTGCAGACCGCGATTGGTGTATTTCTTGGCGATGGAGATGACCAGACGCAGGTTGGCCTCGATCATGTCGCGCTTGGCGCGGCGTGCCTTGGCTTCGCCGTTGGTCATCTGGCGGTTGATCTCTTTCAGGTCGACGATGGGGATGCCCACGCGCTGCTGCAGGGCAATCATCTGTTTCTGCTGATCGAGGATAGCCGCCTCATGGCGCGACAGTGCTTCGCTGTATGGTTTCTTAGCTGCGATCTCGCGATGCACCCATTCCAAATTCAGTTCGTTGGACGGGAAAGATTTGATGAAGTGCGGACGCGGCATGTGCGATTTGGTGACGCACAGTGTCTGGATGGCACGCTCGCTGGTACGCACGTCCTCCACCATCTTGCGCATGGTGTCGCACAAAGCATCCACTTGTTTTGCGGAGAAACGGAACTGCATCAGCTCATCGGAGATCTGTTGCTGCAGCTTGTCGTATTGCTTACTGCGGTAGCCGTATTTTTCGTAGGCCTTGCCCATTTTGGTGAAGAGATCGCTGATCACCGCGAAGCGAGTCAGCGCATCGACCTTCATCTGCGCCAGATTGGCAGCTACGGCAGCTGCTGCGGCTTCGGCCTGCGCTTCTTCGTCTTCTTCTTCATCGTTATCGGAGTCGTCGCTCTCCGCATCCGCGTCGTCGTTCGAATCGCTGCTGCTGTCGTCGGCATCGCTGCCGATCTTGGCTTCGTCTTCACCGTCGACGAACCCGTCGATCAGTTCCTCGACACGCATCTCGTCATTGGCGATCTTTTGAGCCAGCAACAGGATCTCGGCGATAGTCGCCGGGCAAGCGGAGATGGCCATGATCATGTGCTTCAGGCCGTCTTCGATACGCTTGGCGATCTCGATCTCATCCTGGCGGGTGAGCAGATTGACCACCCCCATCTCACGCATGTACATGCGCACCGGATCGGTGGTGCGTCCGAATTCGGAATCAACGGTAGAGATGGCGGCCTCAGCTTCGGCGGCAGCATCATCATCAGCCACTGGTGGAGCGACTTCGTTCATCACCATCGACTCGCTGTCCGGTGCGACGTCGCACACGGAGATGCCCATGTCGTTGATCATGCTGACCACGCCCTCGACCTGCTCGACTTCCAGCATGTCAGGCAGGTGGTCGTTGATCTCGGCAAAGGTCAGGTAGCCGCGCTCCTTGCCCAGCAGGATCAGCGCTTTGAGGCGCGTGCGACGCTCTTCGATATCTTGAGAGCTATCGCTCTGCTTGCTTGCGACCTCTGCGGCTTTGGCTTTTACGCTGGTAGTTTTGCTGGCACTTTTTTCCGTAGCATTCGCTGTCTCGCGTTTGGCTTCCGCCGTGGTTTTTTTTGCCGGAGTAGTGGTTTTCTTGTTTTGCTGAGTCGCCATGCTCGGTTCCCAGAATTAAAATTGATCAGCGGGCAGTCGTGTCTCGACCACCAAAAGGGCGCGGATTATAGCAGATTTATTCAACTTTTCCGAAGGTTAGCTTCAAACAGCGTCTACACAGACGGATGCAATTACCGTGCCTGACCCCTGTTTTCAACTCGGTGTGGCCTTCAATTGCGCTAGCGCATCTTTAAGCTCCGCGATCTCCGCACGCCGTATCTTGCGCAGCAAGCCCGAGAAGTCCGAGTCGATGTCGTAATCGTCTCCCAGCTGCATGACTTCGCCCCGCACGGAGGCGAATACCGAAGCGTGCACCGTATCCTGGAAATGCTGGATCAACGCAGCCGTGCTGACTTCGTCTGCCCCTTCATGCAGCCAATCCGCCAGCGCTGTGATGGCTGCCCCCTCGGCTGTCTCACTTGACCAATCGCGCGGCAATTCACGGGCCAGTTCCGGCTTCATCAGCAGGCAGCGCAACATGTGACGCAACTCCGAGGGCGCATTGCGCTTTGCCTTCTGTGGCGCGATGCGTTTGGGCGCTGCGACCGGCTTGATAGACCAGAGGGCTTCCAGTTCCGCTTGCTCCAATCCTGCCAAAGCTGCGACCTGTTTGCGCAACAGCAGGGCAGTGGTCGGTGCTGTGATTGCCGTCAGCAACGGCTGCGCATTCTTCACCAAAGCGCTTTTACCCTCCTGCGTCGTCAGGTCGACTTGCGCCGCCAGTTCGCGCAACAGGTAGCCGGACAGCGTCATTGAATCATCCAATTCGCACTCGAAGGCTTCCGTGCCGAATTCGCGTATGTACGAATCAGGGTCATGCTCTTCCGGCAGGAACAGGAAGCCGATGCGCTTGCCGTCCTGCAATTGCGGCAAGGCATTCTCCAGCGCGCGCCATGCGGCTTTCTGGCCGGCGCGGTCCCCGTCGAAACAAAACACCAGCTGGTCACACAAGCGCATCAGCTTCTGGATATGGAATGGCGTCGTTGCCGTGCCCAGTGTCGCCACTGCATATTCCACGCCGTGCTGCGCGAGCGCCACCACGTCCATGTAGCCTTCCACCACCACCACACGCTGCTGGGCACGGATGGCCTTCTGCGCCTGATACAGACCGTACAGTTCGTGACCTTTCTCGAACAGCGTGGTCTCAGGCGAGTTGAGATATTTCGGCTCGCCCTTGTCCAGCACCCGCCCGCCGAAACCAATCACGTTGCCACGCACATTCACGATGGGGAACATGATGCGATCACGGAAGCGATCGTAGCGTTTGCCACCGTCGCCTTCGATCACCAGACCGGTCTCGACCAGCGAAGCATCCTGATAGTTGGGGACAGCGGCTTTGAGAGGTTGCCAATCGTCGGGGGCATAGCCGATACCGAAGCGGGCTGCGACTTCACCGGAGAGTCCGCGCCCCTTGAGGTAATCGATCGCGCGCGGATTGTTCTTCAGTTGCTCGCGGTAGTAGCGCGTGGCTGTCTGCATCAGCTCGTACAGATCGGGAGCGACTTTTATCTGCGGCGTGCCCGAGGCTTCGCGTGGCACTTCGAGACCGATGCCTTTGGCCAAGTCTTCCACCGCCTCGACGAAGCCGCTGCCGGTGTGCTCCATGACGAAGCCGATCGCAGTGCCATGTGCACCGCATCCGAAGCAGTGATAGAACTGCTTGCTCTGGCTGACGGTGAACGACGGGGATTTTTCGTTATGGAAAGGACAGCAGGCGACATAGTTTGCGCCGGCTTTCTTCAGCGGAACATAGCGCTCGATGACATCGACGATGTCGAGACGATTGAGCAGATCCTGAATGAAACTTTTTGGAATCACTCCTGCCCCCGCTCGATAGAGAACCACTGCATCCCGGTCAGCGCCGGAATGACGGAATCACTTGGACAACGCAGCCTTGACTTGCCCGGACACTTTGCCCAGATCGGCGCGTCCTGCCAGTTGCGGCTTGAGGATGGCCATCACCTTGCCCATGTCCTGCACGCTGACTGCACCGGATGCGGCGACTGCCTGTTCAATGGCGGCTGCGACTTCCGCTTCGCTCATCTGCTGCGGCATGTAGGTTTGCAGCACAGACATCTCGAACTTCTCGACATCCGACAGGTCCTGTCGGCCGGCCGCTTCATATTGAGTGATAGAGTCGCGGCGCTGCTTGAGCATCTTGTCGATGATCGCCAGCACATCCGCATCGCCAAGTTCGACGCGCTCGTCGACCTCTTTCTGCTTCATGGCGGCAAGTAGCAGACGAATCGCTCCGAGGCGGGCCGTTTCTTTGGCGCGCATCGCGGCTTTCATATCTTCAGTGATCTGCTGCTTCAGGCTCAAGCTCTACTCCTCAAAACAAAAGCAAAACGCCGCAACCCCGAAAGATTGCGGCGTCCGGGTGAATCTGGATCAATACATCTTCGGCGGCAGAGTTTGGCTGCGCAGACGCTTGTAGTGACGCTTCACGGCAGCGGCCAGCTTGCGCTTGCGCTCGGCTGTGGGCTTCTCGTAAAACTCGCGGGCGCGCAGTTCGGTCAGCAGACCGGTCTTCTCTACGGAACGCTTGAAGCGGCGCATTGCTACTTCGAACGGCTCATTTTCTTTAACACGTACGGTTGTCATGGACAAACTACCTTTAACCAAAAATTCGAGGGCGCGATTCTACCGAAGACGCACCCGGTGCACAACCGGTATTTATAAGACCGTGACCCGGCCGAATTTGCGCTTGCCGACCTGCGCCACGACCACCGCACCGGCCTTGATCTGCAGGGCTTTGTCGCTGACCTTCTCGCCATCCAGCTTCACACCGCCCTGACCGACCATACGGATCGCCTCGGAGGTGCTGGCGACCAGATCGGCCTGTTTCAGCAGATGGGCGATGCCGATGCTGCCATCGCTGGACTGCACGGAGATCTCGGGCATATCGTCCGGCAGCACACCCTTCTGGAAGCGTGCTTCGAATTCGGCCAGCGCATCTTCGGCGGCTTTCTGTGTATGGAAGCGCGCCACGATCTCCTGCGCCAGCATCACCTTTATGTCGCGCGGGTTGCGTCCCTGCGCGACCTCTTCCTTGAAATGGGCGATCTGCGCCAAGCTGCGGAACGAGAGCAGATCGCAATAGCGCCACATCAGGTCGTCGGAGACCGACATGATCTTGCCGAACATGTCAGTCGGGGTGTCGGTGATGCCGACATAGTTACCCAGCGACTTGGACATCTTGTTCACGCCATCCAGACCTTCCAGCAGCGGCATGGTAAGCACGCACTGCGCCGGCTGACCATAGTGCCGCTGCAATTCGCGGCCCATCAACAGGTTGAATTTCTGGTCGGTCCCGCCGAGTTCCAGATCGGCCTTGAGCGCGACAGAGTCGTAGCCCTGCACCAGCGGGTAGACGAATTCATGGATGGCGATCGGCTGGCCGGCTTTGTAGCGTTTGCCAAAATCGTCACGCTCCAGCATCTGCGCCACGGTATGGGTCGCAGCCAGACGGATCAGATCGACCGCGCTGAACTTGTCCATCCAGGTCGAGTTGAACACGACTTCGGTCCTGGCCGGGTCGAGCACTTTGAATACCTGGTCTTTATAGCTCTCGGCATTGGCGAGCACCTGCTCGCGCGTCAAGGGCGGACGTGTGGCGTTCTTGCCGGTCGGGTCCCCGATCATGCCGGTGAAGTCGCCGATCAGAAACAGGGCGTGGTGTCCCAAGTCCTGCAACTGGCGCATCTTGTTGAGTAGCACGGTATGACCGAGGTGCAGATCCGGAGCGGTCGGATCGAAACCTGCCTTGATGCGCAGCGGGCGATTTTGCTCCAGCTTCTTGATCAGTTCGGCTTCGATCAGCAGCTCATCACTGCCGCGCTTGATTTGATTGAGGATTTCTTGTTGACTCATGTCGAAAGACCGCTTGTCTGTTTCTTGCCCGGGTGCCGGGCGGATTTTGATGGGGTGTCGCTTTCTGTTAAAGTGGCGCCGTATTCTGCTTGTTGGTCGCCATGCCTTTCGCATATGCGCCAACG
>Ga0209231_1000231_pt1 | contig 37999 bp, 33 predicted proteins | sample Deesub45470m_DNA_FD_188086 | JGI IMG/M metagenome (GOLD analysis project Ga0209231, IMG submission 188086) | Deep subsurface microbial communities from North Pacific Ocean - 450_OLKR46/470m Metagenome (SPAdes) (version 2) | ecosystem: Environmental > Terrestrial > Deep subsurface > Unclassified ... | reverse complement strand
GGAAGTGGTAGCCGAGTCCCTTGAGCTTTTCCTCGTTCTGGCGGTAGAGGGGATTCTCCCACATGTTGACGTTCATCGCCGGAGCGAAGAGAACCGGCGCCCTGGTCGCCATGACGGTGGTGGTGAGCAGATCGTCGGCGATGCCGCCGGAAATCTTGCCGATGACGTTGGCCGTCGCCGGGGCGATCACCAGGAGATCGGCGCGGTCGGCGAGGGCGATGTGGCCGATCTCCATCTCCTGCAGCAGGTTGAAGAGCCCTGTGTGCACCGGGTTTCCCGACAAGGTCTGAAAGGTCAGGGGCGTGACGAATTCCTGCGCGGCGGCGGTCATGATGACCTGCACCCGGGCTCCGGCCTTGACGAAGAGCCGCAGCAGCTCCACCGCCTTGTAGGCGGCGATGCCGCCGGTCACGCCGAGAACGATTCTTTTGTCCTTGAGCATCGCAACCCCTCCCCCTGCAATTGACTGACTTCAAAAACCGCCCGCAGATCGCCTCCCTTAAGGGAGCGCCCCTTTCAGAGAAAGGGGTTCATCTTTTTTTCCCGGCCGATGGTGGTGTCGGGCCCGTGACCGGTATGGACCAGGGTGCTCTCCGGCAGAGTAAGGAGTTTCTGCCGGATGCCGCCGATCAGCAGGTCCTGATCCCCCCCGGGGAGGTCGGTGCGGCCGACGGAATCGAAAAAGAGGACGTCGCCGGCGAAGAGATGGCCGTGACCGTAGAGGCAGATCCCGCCGGGGGAATGGCCCGGAACATGGATGACCCGAAACTGCAGGGTCCCGACGGTCAGGATCTCATCCTCCTGGAGGAAGCGGCTCGGCTCCGGTGACGGGACCGTCGTCAGCCCGTACATCGCCGCAGCCTCCCGGGCCCGCCGCAGCAGGGGGAGGTCGCCTTCATGGATGAGCAGCTCGGCGCCGCTTTCCTCCACCAGGAGGCTGTTGCCGCCGATGTGGTCGAAGTGGCCGTGAGTATTGACGATGGTCTTCAGGGTCAGCCCCAGCTTCGCCAGGGTGTCGAGAATCCGCCGCCCTTCGTCCCCGGGGTCGACGACCAGGGCATCCCGGGTTTCGGGGCATCCGACGATGCAGCAGTTGACCTGCAGGGGACCGACGGCCAGGGTTTCAATCAGCATCGCCCGCCTCCTTGTCCTCGTCCTCGGCGGTAAAAAGGTCGAGGTTGAGCCCCTTCATCTGCTCGCCGAGGGAAAAACCGAAGGGGCGACCCCGCCCGTCCGGACGCACCTCTTTCTTTGCCGTCGAGGGAGGGGCAGGAGGCGCGGAGACCGGGAGCGCCGGCTCCGGCGCCGGGACCGGCCCGGACGCCGCGGCGGAAGGGAGGGCGGGCTTGAAAAAGTAGCGGTCATAGAGACGATGGTAGCTGGTCCAGGCGCTGGTGCTGTCGGGCTCCTTCTCGATGTGGGTGCGCACGCCGTTGATCTTGGAATCGAGATCGTCGACGAAGTTGAGGATCACCGCCTCCAGGGTCTTGGGGCGTTTGGGGGAGCCGTACTCATACTGGCCGTGGTGGGAGAGGAGGAGATGCTTGACCAGAATCGCCAGAGGGCGGGGAAAGTCGGGGAGGGTGCGGACCTTCTCCTCCACCATCTCGACCCCCATGACGATGTGGCCGATGAGCTTCCCTTCGTCCGAGTAATCGAAGGAGCGCTGATAGCGCAGCTCCCCCACCTTGCCGATGTCGTGGAGCAGGGCGCCGCAAACGAGGAGGTCGCGGTCGATGCCGGGATAGCGGGCGGCGATGTCATCGGCCAGTTCCGCCACCGCCAGGGAGTGTTCGAGGAGCCCGCCGATGTAGACATGGTGCATCGCCTTGGCCGCCGGGGCGGTGCGGTACTGAGCGACAAAGACGGCGTCGTCGACAAAGGCCTGCAGCAGAGATTTGAGGTGGGGATCGGTCAAACTCGCCACCTTCTGCCGCAATTGAGCCTCCATTTCGGCGGCGCTGCGGCGGCAAACGGGGAGGAAGTCGCCGAGATCGACCTCGCTGTCCTCCTGTCGCGACAGGTCCTGGATCACCAGCTGCATCTTCCCCATGTAGACGCTGGCCTTCCCCTGCACCCGGAGAAAATCGTCCTTTTCAAAGAGACGGCTGTACTCATCGACCCGGTCCCAGACGCGCCCCTCCACCTCGCCGCTGCTGTCGACCAGCTTGAGGGTCATGTAGGGCTTGCCGTTCTTGGCCATGGCCATGATTTTGTCCCGGACAAGAAAGGTGCTGTCGACAAAGTCCCGTTCCCGGATCTGTTCAACGAATAATTTTTTCAACTAAGACTCCCGATGTTTGATTTGGTCCGCAATCTGCTCGGCCTGTTTCAGACCGTCGAGGGCGGCACTCATGATCCCTCCGGCATAACCGGCCCCTTCGCCGGTCGGATAAAGCCCGGGATGGGAAAGGGACTGGCCGTTTTCGCCGCGCAGTATGCGCAGCGGCGCCGAGGTGCGGGTTTCCACTCCCACCAGCGTCGCCTCCCCTGTGATAAAGCCGCGCATCTTCTTTTCGAAGTGGGGAAGGGCGCGGCGCAGACCCTCGCCGACAAAGGGGGGAAGAACCGCCGCCAGGTCGGCCTCCCGCACCCCCGGCCGACAGGTCGAAACGAGGGGTCCCTTGCCGCGGCCGAGAAAGGCGAGGAGATTCTCGGCCGGAGCATGGTAGTCCCCGCCGCCGGCGGCAAAGGCGACCTCTTCCCAGCGGCGCTGGAAGCGGACGCCGGCCAGAGGATCGCTCCCGGGAAAATCGTCCCGGCGCACCGCCACCACCAGGGCGCTGTTGGAGCGGGTCCCGTCGCGGTGCAGAGGACTCATGCCGTTGACCACGACCCCTCCCGGCTCCGAGGAGGAGAGGACCACCTCGCCGCCGGGGCACATGCAGAAGGAATAGACGCCCCGCCCCGATTCCGGATCGTTCCAGGCCAGGGCGTATTCCGCCGCCGGAAGCCGGGGATGACGGGCGTGTCCGTACTGAATGCCGTTGATCAGTTCCAGCGGATGCTCCACCCGCAGGCCGACGGCAAAGGGCTTGGACTCGAGGGCGACGCCGCAGGCATGGAGCATTTTGTAGGTCGGACGGGCGCTGTGCCCCGGGGCCAGGACCAGGCTGTCGCAGGGGAGTTCGTCCCGGTCGTCGAGGATCGCTGCGGCCAGGCGCCCGGCGTGCAGACCGAGCCCGGTGAGCCTCGTCTCGAAACGAATCTCGACGCCGAGGGCCAGGAGGGCCTTGCGAAAGTTGACCAGAACCAGACGCAGACGGTCGGTGCCGACATGGGGCTTGGCCTGCTGGAGGATTTCCGGCGGAGCGCCGCAGTCGACCAGGGTCTGCAGCACCGAACGAGTCCAGGGATGATTGACGCGGGTGGTGAGTTTGCCGTCGGAAAAGGTCCCCGCCCCCCCCTCGCCGAACTGAACGTTGCTCACGGAATCGAGCTGGCCGCTCGACCAGAAACGTCCGACGTCCCTGACCCGGGATTCCAGGGCCCGCCCCTGCTCCACCAGGGTCACCGCCACACCGTAACGGGCCAGGTGCAGGGCGGCAAAGAGGCCGGCCGGCCCCATTCCCACCACCAGCGTCCGGTGGGCGCGCCCCAGGGGGGCGACGACGGGGACAGCCGCCTGTGGGGCCCGCTCCAGACGCCGGTTCTCCCGGTGCCGGGCCAGCAGTCCCTCTTCGTCGGCGACAGAAAACTCGACGGTGTAGACCCGCAACACCCGCGGCTTCTTGCGGGCATCGATTCCCCTGCGGACGATGCTCACCTGACCGAGAGCGTTGGGTTCGATCCCCAGTTCGCAGGCGACCTTGCCGGCGAGGACCCCCTCGTCTTCATCGAGGGACAGGGTGATTTCGCGGAGCCATAAGGCCATCTCAGCGTCCTTCCCGGCACCGGGCTCCGGATCGCCGCCGCCGGGCCGGGAGTCGGATCGATTGCATTCCAGGCCTCATCCTCAGTCCAGCGGCAAGCGGAGGTGGAAGGTGGTCCCTTCCCCCTCGACGCTGTCGACGGTGATCCGGCCGCCGTAGGTCTTGATGATCCGCAGCACGACGGAGAGACCGAACCCTGTCCCCTTGGCCTTGGTGGTAAAGAAGGGATCGAAGATCTTGGACAGATTCCCCTCGGGGATGCCGCCGCCGGTGTCGGAAATCGTCACCCTCAGGCTGGTCTCGTCGTGGGAGAGGGAGACGGAAAGACGCCCGCCGTGCTGCATTTCATAGAGGGAATTGAGGATGAGGTTGGTGAATATCTGCTCGATTTCCGTCGGATCGGCCATGATCGCCGGCGGCTGGGACTCGAAGGCCTTCTCAAGCTGGACCTGCTGGGCGGCCAACTGGGTGCTGAAGCTCTCCAGCACCTGATCGATGAGGGCGGGAACAGAGACGGGCTGCAGGGCGAAACGCGGGCGACTGCTGGTGGCCAGCAGCTTGATGAGAATGCCGTCGATGCGGTCGATCTCCTTGAGGATCTTCTCCACATAGGTGGTTTTTTCCGGGTCGTCGCCGACGCCGGGAAGGAGGATCTGAGCAAAGAGGCCGATGGAATTGAGGGGGTTGCGGATCTCGTGGGCCATGCCGGCGGAAAGATGTCCGAGGCTGGCGAGCTTTTCGGCCTGCACGATCTCGGCGTGGGCCCGTTCCAGTTCGGCGGACTTCTCCTGGACCCGCCGCTCCAGCTCGAGGTTCCACTCCTCGATCTCCCTCAGCAGGCGTTCCCGTTCATGGCGCAGCTCCTTGTTGTGGATTTCGATGCGGCGGATGTGCAGAACATTTTCGATGCGCTCCACCAGATCATGATTGTTGAAGGGCTTGAGAATGTAGTCCGAGGCTCCGGCCTTCATCAACTCGACGGCAATTTCCTCGCTCCCCTTGCCGGTGAACATGATGACGTAGGTTTCGGGGAAACGCGCCCGAATGGCCCGCAGGGCCGTCATCCCGTCCATGACCGGCATCATGTAGTCGAGAAGGACAACCGCCGGTTGCTCCCTCTCGATCACTTTGAGACCGTCGAGGGCATTGTCGGCGGCAAAGACCTCATACCCCTTGCTCTTCAAAATCATCGAGGTGAGTTCGAGAATGATTTTCTCGTCATCCACCACCAGTATCCGTTCAACCATGACTCTTCGGCCCCTTGAATTCGGTTACAAAACGCATCGTAGCATAACCTCCCCCCGAATGTTTGACAAGGAGAAATGACCCGGCAGTCCCGGCCCAAAAAAAAGAAAAGGCAGCGTTTACGCTGCCTTTTCCAAGAGTCGGGACCGGTTCCGTCCCGGAGCTATTCCTTGATGCGAACGGTCATGACAGGGATGGGCGATTTGCGCACCACCTTCTCGGCGGTGCTGCCGAAGAGGACGTGATCGAGTCCGGTCCTGCCGTGAGTCCCGAGGAGAATCAGGTCGACATCGTGTTCCACCCCCTTCTTGATGATCTCGTCATAGGGGATGCCCGGGACGATGAAGGTCTCGTAGTTGTCGTAGTCGCGAATGTTGGACCGGCAGAACTTTTCCATCATTTTCTGGGCCCCTTCCTCGATTTCCTCCTCGAGTTTTTCGAAGGAGATGTGCGGCACGTAAAAACCGCGCAAATCGACGGGCTCGTTGATGACATGGACGATCAGCAGCCGGGCATTGAACTTCTTTGCCAGGGCATGAGCGTAGGTGAAGGCGTAGTCGGAACTTTCCGAAAAATCAGTGGCGAACAGGATGCTGTTGAATGTTTTCATGACTCCCCCCGGCTGTGAATTGGCTTTAGGCCTCAGAGGCGCTCATGGCCTTGCTGCGGCTGAAAATTTTATGCATCACCGATTTCAACTCATCAAGCTTGACCGGTTTGTGGATGTATTCGAAGGCTCCCAGATTCATTGCCTCCAGGTAGGATTCGACCTCGCCATAGGCGGTAATCATGATCACCTCGGTACTCGGATACTGGCGGTGAAGCTCACGCAAAAAGGTCAGACCGTTCATCTCCGGCATGTTGATATCGCTGATGACCAGATTCACCTTCTGGCGGCGGAGAAAATCAAGGGCTTCGTAGCCGTTGGCCACGGTCTCGACCGCATACCCTTCCTGGCCGAGGAGCTTGCTCAGACCGAGGCGGGCATTTTCCTCATCGTCCACCACGAGAATTTTTTTTATTTTTTGCCCCAATGCGATCTCCTCTTCCCCCTTTTGGGCGAAAGTTTATCATGAGGCAAAGTCCTGTCAAGGTGAGAGTCCTTCTGCTATCACGACAATTTTCTTGTATTTTCCGATGGTTATTTTAACTGACCGGCAATGACCCGCCGGGACTTTCCGAAGGCCTGCCGGCCTGACCCCAGAAGCCGATCAGCCGGCCAAGAAGATCAAGAAAGCGATCCGTTCCCAGGCGCCCGGCGGCGAGAACCTCCTGATGGTTCAATGGAGACGTCCCCAGCCCGGCGGCGGCATTGGAGAGAAAAGAGAGTCCGACGACCTCGAGACCGAGATATTTGCCGAGAATGGCCTCGGGAACCGTGGACATGGAAACGGCGTCGGCGCCCAGCAGTGCGAGGGCCCGGATCTCGGCGGGAGTTTCGTAGGAAGGACCGGGAAGTGCGGCCAGGACGCCGCGATGCAGGGAGATCCCCTCCCTTTGGGCATGAGACTGCAGAGGGACGAAGAGGTCCTGACGGTAGAGGTGCGAGAGATCGATGAAGGGATCGGCCGCTTCGCCGCGCAAGGGGTTGTCGCCGAGAAGATTGATGTGATCGGCGATGTACATGAAATCGCCGGCGCGAAAGTTGGAGTTCACTGCCCCACAGGCGTTGGTCAACAGGAGACGTGGCACACCGAGGGCGTGGGCAATGCGGACGTTGACCGTCACCTGGCGGGCGTCGTACCCTTCATAGAGATGGTGACGCCCCTGAAAAGCCAGCACCCGCCAGCCCTCATATTTTCCGGCCACCAGCCGGCCGGCATGACCGGCAACGGTGGAGCGCGGAAAACAGGGGAAATCGAGGTAGGAAAAGAAGACCGGATCGGCGAGTTGTTCGGCAAAAGCCCCGAGCCCCGAGCCGAGCACAACGGCGAGGTCGAAGGGGGCGACTCCGGCTTTGCGGCGAAGGGTTGCGATCAGATCGTCAGGCGAAGAGTCCATGGTCAGATTTTCAGCATTTTGCGGATACGCTCCTGGAGCTGCTCCGGTTTGAACGATTTGTTGATGAAGTCGTCGGCGCCGGCCCGCTCCACCTCCATGATGTCGGCCTCCTTGCGGAAGACCCCGCTCATGGCCAGGAGACGGATGCCGCTGAGCCGGGCATCGCTGCGCACCTGGAGGATCAGCTCATAGCCGTTCATGCGGGGGAGATTGAGGTCGAGAAGAACGAGAACGGGACGCTCGCGGAAGATGAGCGAGAGGGCTTCGACCCCGTCGGCGGCGGTGAGGAACGCAAAAGGCATGGGCGAAAGGATGTCGAGAATCATTTCACGGAAATATTTTGAGTCATCGACAACCAGAATCTTGGCGGCGCCGGGAGGCGCGTCGAGGATCGCTTCGGCAGCCGGGGGGAAATCGATCTGGAAGGGGGCGGAACATTTGGGACAGCGGACCCGGGCCGTCGTCCCGGAGACCTTGGCCGGATCCATCCGGTAACGGGCGCCGCATCCGGGGCACTCGATGGTCATCGCTCTTCCTCCGTTTTGTCTGGAAGCCGCCTGCGAAAAATCGACGGTTCCCTATTTCAGTATTCCAAGATAGTCGGTGGAGAGTTTTCCCCACTCGGATTCGGGAGCCAGGCGGATCACCTCGCGAAAAGAGGAGAGGGCCTTGTCTCTTTGCCGATTCTTCACATAGGCCAGGGCGAGTTTGTAGTGGGCCAGGGGAAAATCGGGAGTGATGGCAAGAATCTTCCGGTATTCGTCGATGGCCAGATCGGGGTTGTCGAGGACGTAATAGGTTTCAGCGAGACGGAAACGGGCCTGAGTGAAATTTGGGTTCTTCACCAGGGCCTTTTTAAAGGCCGTGACCGCCTCCAGGAAGTTCCCCTTCTTGAAATAGGCAAAGCCCTTTCCTGTCAGGGCGACCTCGGAACGGGTGAAGAGCAGATTGGATGAAGCCTGGTCGAAGGTGCGGATCGCCTCGTCCCATCGCTCCATGTCGAGATAGAGGGCCCCCAGGTTGTTGAGAAACTGCGGATCGTTGGCGGTGAGGTGCAGAGCCCGGAGATAATGGCGCTCCGCTTCGGGATAGGCTTTTTTCAGATGATAGGCCTGAGCCAGCGCGGCCTGGATTTCGGCATTGGCCGGGTCGGCCTCCTCAGCGACGAGAAATTCCTTGAGAGCGCGGGTGGGGTTATTTTCCCCGAGGTAGGAAAGTCCCAGTGTGTAATGCACCTCGGAACTGTTGAGATTTTTTTTCGAAACCCCGCAACCGGCCACCAGGGCGGCGACAAGGAACATCATGATCCAGAAAAGATAGCGATCCAGCAAGGAAACCTCCTTAGAGTGAGGATAGAAAACGTCCGATATTTTCCAGAAAAGCCTTCTGCCTCGCTCTCTGCTCAGCGGCAGGGGGGATCTGCTGTATTGGCGGCACGCTCTCCCGGGCAGACGGGGGGGGCGGAGGGCTGATCGGCGCCGGGCTCTGGCCAACTGTTGCCGCCGCCGGTTTTGCCGACGGCGGTGCGGCAACGATCCCGGTCTTCAGCGGCAGGGACTGCCACATGGCCGTCCGTTCCGCGGGGGAGAGACGTTGAAAGTCGAGATCGCTGAGGATGAAGCCCATCGATTCAACGAAGTGGATTCCTTCCTTGAGAATCCGGTTCGCCTCCCGCTGCTGGACCTCCCCCTCGCCGTTGAGGTAGAAGAGGAGGCGGCGACTTGCCAGCAGATGGAGAATGGCGACGATCCGGTATCCCTTGCCGGCGGCAAAGACACAGAGGTAAGCGGTCGTCTCCTGGGACGCCGTCCCGGGGATGGCGATCTGAATGTTGCTCAGGGAGCGCTGGAGGAGCAGAACCCGCTCGGCGGGAACCTCGAGGCGCTGAATTTCTTTGTGCAGGACGAACATCGGTCGCTCCCGGGAGTCTGTCGGATTATATGGGCCAGCTTTCCTTTATCCCAGCCCGTCGAACTCGGTCAGCAGCTTGAAACGGCGGAAGCGTTCCTCGATCTCCGGGTAGGCCAGGACCTTCATGCGGTTGAGGCTGAAATCCTCGACGGTGAAGGAGGCCATGACGCTCCCAAGGACTGTGGCCTGGCGCAGGCTCCCCTCGGAGAGGTTGTTGGTCGAAGCCAGATAGCCCATGAATCCGCCGGCGAAGGTGTCCCCGGCTCCGGTCGGATCGAAGACCGACTCGAGGGGGAAGGCCGGAGCGGAGAAGATGGAGTGCGCACTGAAGAGAATCACCCCGTATTCGCCCCGCTTGACGACCAGGGTTTTGGGCCCCATGGCCAGGATGATCCGCGACGCCTTCACCAGGTTGGCCTCGCCGGCGAGCTGCCGCGCCTCCCCTTCGTTGATCAGCAGAATGTCGACGTGGCGCAGAGTGGCCAGGAGCGCCTCGCGCTTCCCTTCGATCCAGAAATTCATGGTGTCGCAGGCCACCAGCTTCGGCTTCTCGACCTGTTTGAGAACCTCGAGCTGCAGCTCCGGATCGATGTTGCCGAGAAAAACGTACTCGGCCTGGCGGCAGGACGCCGGAAGGTCCGGTTTGAAGGTTTCGAAGACGTTGAGCTGGGTATCGAGGGTCTGCGCCTCATTGAGATCGTAACCGTAGCGTCCCTTCCAGCGGAAGGTCCTCCCCGGGGCCGTCTGCAGGCCGGAGAGTTCGACGTTGCGGGAGCGGAGAAATTCGAGGTGCTCGGCCGGGAAATCCTCGCCGACCACGGCCACCAGACTGACGTCGGTGAAGAAGCTGGCCGAGGTGGAAAAGTAGGTCCCGGAACCGCCGAGAACGTCCTCAACCCGACCGAAGGGGGTTTCCACCGAATCAAAAGCCACCGAACCGACTACCAGTATACTCATCAATCCCTCCTTGGGGGGAAATTCGACATTTCTATGATTACCCGATTGAAATTCCGGGGCCGAGGGGACGGCGGGGGATTCAGCGCAGGTTCTGCCCCATGATGACGCCGAGCCTGTCGGCCGTCGCCTGCGGAATCAGATCCTTGCGGGTCATGATGGCGTATTTCAGGGCCTCGCCGCAGGTGCAGGTGCGGGCGCCGGAGAGCCTGTTCACCGCCTTGCGGATGATGTTGCGGGCGGTGGCCACATTCTGCTGAATAATGGCGATCACGGCCTCGACGGAGACATCATCGTGCTCCTGGTGCCAGCAATCGTAATCGGTGGCCAGAGCCACGGTGCCGTAACAGATTTCCGCCTCCCGGGCCAGGCGCGCCTCGGGGAGATTGGTCATGCCGATGACGTCCACCCCCCAGCTGCGGAAAATGTTGGATTCGGCGCGGGTGGAGAAGTTGGGGCCCTCGATGCAGATGTAGGTCCCTCCCCGGTGAACGGTGGCGCCGACCTCGACGGCCGCCTGGTGGAGGACCGCCGAGAGATCGCCGCAGACCGGATCGGCGAACTGCACGTGCCCGACCACCCCTTCGCCGAAAAAGGTCGAGGCCCGCTTTCCCTGGGTGCGGTCGAAGAACTGGTCGGGGATGACGATGTCACCGGGAACGATCTCCTCCTTCATGCTCCCGACCGCCGAAACGGAGATGATCCGCTCGACACCGAGCTTCTTCATGCCGTAGATGTTGGCCCGATAGGGGACCTCGGAGGGGAGAAGGCGGTGACCGCGACCGTGACGGGGGAGAAAGACCAGCTTCACGCCCTCGAGGGTGCCGGTGATATAGGCGTCGGAAGGATCGCCAAAAGGGGTTTCAAGACGGATTTCCTCAACGTTGGAAAAGCCCTCGATCTCGTAGAGACCACTGCCGCCGATGACGCCGATCACAGGTTGTGCCATGAAAAACCTCCGGAAACGAATGAATTGGTGAAAAATTCAAAAAAGTTATCTTCAACGCTGAGTCGCAGAGAAGAAAGAGACGCAGAGGAGACCGGTCCCGACCACCCGTGCCGGCCTTTTTCAATTCTCTCCGGCTCGGCGAATCGGCAGGGACGCTACCTTCCCGGGGCGAAGGATCCTCTTTGAGCCGGATCCATCCCTCAAGCCCGATCTCTGAAATCGAACCTGGCCCGAATCGAGCTGAGGTCAACCGTTCCCGGTCCCCTCCTCCGGCAACGGGAGCTTCTTCTGGGCCGCCTCCAGCTTCCCCTTGAGCTGGCCGCAGGCCGCCGAGATATCCTGCCCCTTGCTGGCCCGGCGAATGGCGACGACGTTGCTGTCGAGAAGGGTCTTCTGAAAGAGGTCGATGGCCGAGGGGATCGGGGCTCGGAAGGCCGACCCCTCATGCTCGTTGTAGGGGATGAGGTTGATCTTGGCCTTGACCCCGTGCAGCAGTTTGACCAGCCGCCGGGCGTCCTCGAGGGTGTCGTTGACGCCGCGGATCAGGATGTACTCGAAGGTGATGCGCTGGTGCGGCTTCAAGGGATAATGGCGGCAGGCGGTCATCAGCTCCTTGAGGGGATAGCGGCGGTTGACCGGCATCAGCTGATCACGGACCGCATCGGTGGTGGCATTGAGGGAGACCGCCAGATTGACGGGGATGCGTCGCGCCAGCTCGAGCATTTCCGGGATCAGGCCGCAGGTCGAAAGGGTCACCTTGCGGGTTCCGAAACCGAACCCCTCGTCGAGATAGAGGATCTGCAGGGCGCGCACGACGTTGTCGAGGTTGTGCAGCGGCTCCCCCATCCCCATGAGGACGATGTTGTTGATCGGCCCGTCCTTGGCCACGGCGCAGACCTGATTGACGATCTCCGCCGTCTCGAGGTTGCGCACCAGGCCGAAGGTTCCCGTCAGGCAGAAGGCGCACTGCATGGCGCAGCCGACCTGGGTGGAGATGCAGAGCGTCGCCCGTGTTCCCTCCATGGGGATGCGCACCGACTCCACGGTCTGGCCGTCGGAAAGGCGAAAGAGGTATTTTTTCGTGCCGTCGACGCTCTGCTCGGTGACTTCCGGCTCCCAGTCGGAGATGAAGGCCCGTCCCTCCAGCGACTCCCGGAGATCCTTGGAGAGATCGGTCATGGCGGCAAAGGAGGTCACCCCCCGCTGATAGATCCAGCGGACGATCTGCTTGGCGCGGAACTTCTCCTTGCCGAAGGCCTGGATGAAAGCGGCCAGTTCGTCGAGGTTGAGGCTCTTGATGTCTGTCTTGTTCATGAAGAAACGATCCGCAGCTGGCAAAAAAAAGAAAATCCCTGAGCACCCCCGATTCTAGCCGACCCGCCCCGATGGCACAAGGTCAAACCGGCCGCAAGGAGTCAATCGAAGGCCACCGCTTCGGCGATGAGACGGGCGTGGGTGGAGACAGCTCCCGGTTTCAATCGCATGGGGCAAGTGATGACAAAAAAACAGGCCCTCGGGATTGAATCCGGAGGGCCTGGGGGGCAGACGTCGTGAGCGAAGACCCTCCGGCCTAGAGAAGCTCGAGTCCGGAGAAGAAATAGGGGATCTCGAAGGCGGCGGTTTCCGGGGCGTCGGAGCCGTGGGTGGCGTTGTTGCCGATGGAGGTGCCGAATTCCTTGCGCATGGTGCCGGCAGCCGCCTCGGCGGGATTGGTGGCTCCCATCAGATCACGCCATTTCTTGATGGCGCCTTTGGCTTCGAGAACCATGACAACGCAGGGTCCGCTGCTCATGAAATCGGTCAGTTCGCCGAAAAAGGGGCGAGCCTTATGCACATAGTAGAAGCCTTCGGCCTCGACCTTGCTCATGTAGAGTTTTTTGAGACCGACGACCGTGAAGCCTTCGGCGTAAATGCGGGCGAGAATTTTACCGGCGTGACCGGCGGCGAAGGCGTCGGGCTTGATGATGGCGAATGTTTTTTCCATGGTGCAAATTCCTCCGAAGACATTTTCGATAAAGGGTACAGAAACCGTGGATATTTAGCACCGTTGACCAGGCATGTCAAGGATTTCGACTCGCCGCCGCAGACCACCGGCTATTTTCAGCGAAATTCGATCTTGTAAAAGAGATCGACGCCGCTCTCCTCGCCCACGGACGATTCCGCCTGCCAATGATCGCTGATGCTGTAGCGCAGGCCGACGACGTTGCTGTTGGTAAACAGGGAATGTCCAAAACTGATATAGAGCTTGGGGTTGAGGTACTTGCCGACCGTAATGATCGATTCCGTAACGTCGCCGTTGCCGGCCTGGATGTCGAGGACATCGAGCCCCACGCGCCGCCGCAGACGGTCCTGCAGCACCGTCGATTCGCCCTTGGAAAGGAGCGCTCCCGCCGCCACCAGAAGGAGACTGGCCTGTCCGGCATCGCTCCCCATGGGGCGGCCGAGAACGATATAGGAGAGGACGTCGGTATCCGGCATCACCGGTTCGGAGTAGAGTTTCACCAGCGGGGCCCGCAGGGTGCCGCTGACCCGAACTCCGGCCTTGACCTCCCCGGCGGTGCGCAGAGCAAGGATGTCGAGGGTCGGCTGGTCGACGGGGCCGCCGGCAAAGAGCAGCGTACCCCGGCTGATGTTGAGCTTCATCCCGTAGGCCGAATAGGTCCCTTTGGCGACATTGATCTTCCCCCGGCCGCTGACGGCATCGAGACTGCGGGTGTCGATAAGAACATCCCCTTCCAGGCGAGCGTCGATCCCTCCGAACTGAACCAGCACCCGGTCGCCGAGAACGACCCTCACCTCGAGATCGATCTCCACCGGTGCCTTCCGGCGGCTTTCGACGGGACCATTGACCAGAACGACATCGGCGTGCTGCTGCAGGGGGGCCTGGCTCTGCCGTCCCCGGACCAGGAGCTCGGGAACCCGGATCTCCCCGCGGACCTTCACCTTCTGCGCCGTTCCCTCGACGGTCAGGTCGGGGCTGACCGCCAGTTGCAACTCCGGGAGGTTGACGACCAGAAAGCGCTCCCCCCCCAGAGTGCCGCGGAATTCGGCGATCTGCCAGCGCTGCAGGCGCAGCTCCCCCTCCCCCTTGAGACTCCCCTCCCCGGAAAAGACTTCCAGAGAGAGGATGCGCAGCCGGTCGCCGGCGAATTCGGCCTGCAGCCTCAGGTCGCGCAGTTCGATGCCGGCCCGGGGGAGATAGGCCCCGGCCCCGGTCAGACTCAGACCGCCGGAAAACTTAGGGTTTTGCCATGTGCCGCCGAGGGCAAGATCGAGAGTCAGATCGCCGTGGCTCTCCCGCAACAACCCCGGCAGGAGGGTGCCCAGCAGCCCCCGCTCCCGGAAGGTTCCCTCCATCTCCCCCCACAGGGTTCCGGCCGGAGGGATACGGAGCGGCCAGGCGGCGGCCAGGGGGATGGAGAAACTCCCGGCGAGCTGTCCGTCCTCGGCCAGAACCAGGGCGAGATCGAGGACCAGGGTTTTCTTCCGCCAGCGCCAATTGAGTTCGCCGCTGCGCAGCGCCACCGTCACCGTCCCCTGCTCTTCCCAGGTGAGAACTCCGCCGTCAACGACTGCGTCTCCGGAGACGTCGAAGGTTCCGCCGGGCAACAGCTCTGCCGTCAGTGCGCCGGAAAGACGCCCGTCGACGGTAAGAGCTGGGGGCACCCAGTTCTTGAAAAGGGCCAGATCCAGGGCCTGCCAGTCGAGGTGCAGCACGAGACTCTGTGGCAACCCGAGATGCCCCTTTTCGGCGGAGTCCATTCGGCCCGAAAGATTTCCCCCGGAGGGGAGATCAATATCCCATAAGGCCAGAAGCCCTCTTTGGTCCCAGGAAAACTCCGCCTCCATGCGCCGGATCTCCAGCGCCAGGGAGTCGCGCTCGAGACGGCCGGAGGCGACCAGGGTCCCCTCCAGATAGAGTGCGCCGTCCCCATTCCACCGTCCTTCCAGGGATCCGGAACTCGCTCCGGCGAGGTGCAGCTGCGGAAGCCAGGGGTCGAGGCGGTCCAGGGTCAAATCCTCCCATAGGGCCATCACTTCCCCCCCTCCGGCACCCCGATCGTAATCGCCGGCGACCTCGAGGTACTCTCCCCGATCGCTGGCCAGCTCCAGGGCGGTAAAACGCAGCGTATCCTTTCCGGCCACAAGGGTCACCGGGGAGGCCAGACGCCAGTCCCCCTGTTCCTCATCCTTCCCTTCCAGGCGCAGAAGTTTGCCCGTCCAGCGTCCGTCACGGTACCCTCCGGCCGCCACCATCTCTCCCTGCCCCTGCGGCCAGTTCAAGGCCAGATGCACCCGGTGATCCGGCAGCAGGCCGTCTCCCTGAAGCTCGAGACGGTCAAAAAGGAGGTCGCGGTAGCGGATCTTGTCGAGATTGGCCCGGAGGGCGATGGCCCCCCCGGGAATCGGGCGATGCAGCTGGAAAGATCCTCTCCCGATCGCCAGGCCGGCATAGGCGAAATCCTTCCCCTCGCCCTGGAAAACGCCGGAGAGTTCTCCGTCCCGGTAGCTCAGCCACCCTTCTCCCCTCCCCCCGCCGGCGGCGCCCTCCAACAGCCCGTCGAAGCGAGAAAAGGAGAGGGCGAAGTCCATCCGCTCCCGGAGGCGCCCTGCGGCCGTCAGATCGATTCCCTCCCCCTGAAGTCGCAGCCGACGCAGGTGCAGGTCTCCCCCCGTCAAGCGGGCATCAAAAACCCCGAAGAGGGGATGACCCCGAAGGAGGCTGTCCTCGAGGGAACCGGCGACTTCCAGTTGCGGGGGGAGGCCAGGCGGAACAAGGAGGGTACTGGTGAGGTTAAAATTGACCCTGCCAGTGAGGGGGGGAGAAAGGATTCCCGGGTCGAGATTCTCCCCTTGAAGGGTCCCGGCGACGAGGAAGGGGCCGCTCCAGTCGAGAGAGAGCTCGCCGCCGACCCGGCCGGCGAGAAGAAGACCGTCGAGGTCGGACAGGGAGATCCCCTGCAGTCCGCCGGAGAGGCGTCCGGCGAGCTGGAGATTGCGCCAGCCCTCACCGGAATTGGTCAGGTCGAACTCTCCCTCGTAGCGTCCCGGCTCCCCGGCGATGTCGAGAAGCCCGGACAGGGCGGTCGATATCCCGGTTTCCGGTGCAAGATCGACCTGCAGAAGGCGCAATTGAGCCGCCAGGGGGCGAGCCGAGCCGTCGAAACGCGCCTGCAGTCGCCCGCGGACCTCCCCCGCGGCGGCGCTCCGGGTGAGGAGAAGCTCCCGGAGTTCGGCCCCCGTTTGGCCGAGACCGAACTCGCCTGCGAGATGAAACCTTTCATCGCCTGCCAGGCGCAACTCCAGTTCGAGAGGACCGGCCAGGAGTTCCTCGCCCCCTCCGGCGCCAAGGTCGAGCTTCAGTCGGACCGACTGGACACCCCCCGGTTTATCGGCCGGTTCCCCCAGCAAATCGGCCTGGAAACCCGGATTCAACAACCCCGCTGCCACCGCCCCCGAAACGGTTCCGTAGGGGGTTTGCGCCTCGAGGCGCGAGAGGGCAAGAACACCATCCCGCAGGTCGAGCCGCAGAGTCGCCGCTTCCAGCACCAGCGGTTCTCCGGTTAAACCGTGGATCGCCACCCGGGACAGTTGCAGGGACTCGAGCGTCCCTTCCAGACCGAGCGGTGACCCGGAGACCAGGGGCCAGAGCGGCTGCGCCGCCCTGCCGCCGGAGATGGCGGCGCCACCCTTGCCGAGACGGATTTCCAGATCCGCCACCTCCAGTTCCTGGATCGAGAGGTCCCCCTTGAAAAGCTGTCGCGGCTGCCAGCGCAGGCGAAGGACGCCGGTGGCGGCCTCCCCCCGGGGCCAGTTCACCTGCACTTTTTCGAGGAGGAGTTCGTCGGCCAGGCGCCCGGAGACGGACCCGGCGTCTATCTTCAGGGGAGTCCACAAGGAGATGGCATGAAGGAGGACACGGGTGCCGTTCGTGGTGCCGAAGATCCAGGCGCCGCCGGTTAAAAGGGCGAGGCACACCAGGAAGAGAGCCAGCACCAGATATTTAAGGACAGACCTCACCATCCGAATCCCACACTGACATGCAGCCGGTAGGCAGGGTCGGCGACGCCGATCTGCCGGGCGATATCGACCTTGACCGGCCCGACCATGGTATAACGACGCACCCCGAGGCCGGCGCCCCGGGCCCAGTCGATTTCATTCACGGAATTGAAGGCGCTTCCGAGGTCGAAAAAAGCCGCCACCCCCCAGTTTTCACCGACGGGAACCTCGAGTTCGGCGCTCCCCACCGCCAGATGCTCGCCGCCGATCACCTGCCCGGTTGCGTCCCGGGGGCCGATGGTCTGATAGCCGTAACCGCGCACGCTCTGGTCGCCGCCGGCAAAAAAACGCAGCGACGCCGGAACTTCGGAGAGCGGCTCGTTTTTCAGGGTCGTCCCCCCCTGGGTGCGCAGCAGGAGTTTAAGCTGCCAGGGGAGAGGGACGACGGCATTTCCGCCGCCGAGAAACTGCAGCAATCCGGTGTCCGAGCCGAGGTTCTGGTGGGTTCCCCGTCCTTCCAGGGAATAGCGGAAACCTTTCCGCGGCCGAATCGGATCGGCGTAACTGCGATGACTGTAGCGCAGACCGGGGAGGATCAATCGCGACCGGGAGTCCTGCAGCCCGACGATGTAATCTTCCTGCAGCAGCCGCAGATAGACGGAACCGATGCGCCCGCGACCGAACCCGTGCAGCCGTTCGATCTCGGCAAACAATGAGCGGGTCTCGAAGGTGCTGATACTCTCGCGCTCGAAGCCTGTGCGCAGCGCGGTCTGAGAATCCATATTCTTCAGGCCGGGGAGAACGTAGCTGGAGGTAATGGACTGGCGGTGCTCGGCAATCCCCAGGTCGGCGGAAAACTCATGCCCGCGGCGAAAAACATTGAGATCCCGGTAATTGATGGACATGCGGGCGCCGGTGTCGGTGCCGTAACCGATTCCTGGCCGCAGACGTCGCCGCGGCGAAGATACCAGCTTCAGATTGATCGGCACCCGCAGATCCCGGGTCAGATCGAGGCGGGGGGTGATGATCACTTCGCGAAAGCGGTCGGAGTCGAGAAAATTAAGCTGCGTCTGGCCGAGACGGGGATAACTGAAGACATCTCCTTCGGCAAAGGCGATATAGCGGCGCAAAAAACGTTCGGGGTAATCGGGAGCGCCATGCATCAGGACCTCCCCGAAGAGATAGCGCTCTCCCGTCGCCAGTTCGAGGTCGATATCGGCGCGCCGCTCCCGCCGCTGCAGAAGGATCTGATGCACGGCAAAGTCGGCGTCGAGATATCCGAGGTCGAGAGCCCGGGCCTTGAGCGTCCCCCTGGCCCTTTCATAGAGGTCCTGACGCAGCACCTCGCCGGGATGCAGGGGGAAATCGCTGACCAGCGACTGCAATCGAGGTTCGTTCTCCCCCGGACCGCTGAGTTGCACCCGAACCGTCGCCAGCCGCACCGGCTCCCCCGGAACGACTGCAACCTTGAGAAGATAATCGTTCTCACCCCTGACCTGCAGGTCGCTGCTGACTTCGGCCTCGTAAAAACCGTAGGGCTCGAGGGCCCGGCGGACCCGCTCGGGAATCTGTCGTTCGAAGCGCTCCAGCCACAACGGCTCGACCCGGCCGTCCCTCACCAGGTCGGGGGGGAGGACAAGAGCCGCCCGAACGTTGGCCAGGGCCTCCCCTTCGACACCGGTCACGACGACCTCCAGCGGGTCGGCGGCGATGGAGGCTGCGGCCGGCAGCAGAAGGAGCAGAACCGCCAGCAGCCAGGCGCGGCTCCGGAAAACCCCGATCGACGAGCGAAGAAACGGTTTCATTTGGTGGAAAAGGTCATTCATCCGTGATCCGCAGAGGAGAGGCCAACCTAAATCATACAACAAAAAATAACGCTGCCGGCAAATCCTTCCGGCTCAAGATTTAAATGCGGCGGCAAAGAAAAGTGCCGGGGTCATTATTGACAACGGCCAATCCTGTGTTTGATTTCTGCAACAGGCAGGATGCTCCCCCCGGTTGAAACCGGCAGAAGGAGAGACTCCACACCCAACCCGGGAGGTTCCCATGAAAATAGTCGATGTCCGCGAACGCGCCAAAGACCTCGGTTTATCCCAGGTAAGCCGCCTGAAAAAGGGGGCACTGATCCGCACCATCCAACTGGCCGAAGGGAATTTCGACTGTTACGGTTCCCCCGGCCGCTACGACTGCCTGCAGCTCAACTGCTGCTGGCGCGAAGACTGCCTGACACCCAACCCCGGTTAGTGTCCCCCCCTTCCCTGCGAAGAAAAAAGGGCCAGCCGCACGGCTGACCCCTTAAAAATTCCCTGCCGGACGCCGGCATCATATCCTGGTGCGCAGGACCTCGAGAGCCTGGCGCAGAGCCTGCCCGCGGTGACTGATGCGGTTTTTGATCTCCATGGGGAGCTCCGCCATGGTGCGCCCGTATTCCCGGACCAAAAAGAGCGGGTCATAGCCGAACCCCCCCTCTCCCCGGGGAGACTCGAGAACGATCCCCTCGACCTTGCCGAAAAAAACCCTGCACTCTCCATCGCTGTCGCAAAGCGCCATGGCGCAGCAAAAAGCCCCCTGGCGCTTCTCCAAAGGGATTGCCGCCAGAGTCTGCAGGAGCTTGGCATTATTGTCGGCGTCACGGGCGGAGTCGCCGGCAAAGCGGGCCGAATGAACCCCGGGACGGCCGCCGAGGGCGGCGACCTCGAGCCCCGAATCGTCGGCCAGGGTCAACCGTCCGGTCAGGCGGGCGACGGTTGCGGCTTTTTTCCGGGCGTTGGCCTCGAAGGTGGCGCCGTCCTCTTCGACCTCGGGGAGGTCGGGGAAGGCGTCGAGGCCGAGAACGACGATCTGGCTCCCATCGAGGAGGGCCCGGATTTCCCGGAGCTTTCCCTGATTGCCGGTGGCGACGACCAGTTCCATCATCACCCCTCCAGGGCCCGGCTCTGCAGGACGGCGAGCTCCCGGCAACCGGCCAGGGCCAGATCGCGAAGGGCATCGAGTTCGGCCAGGGAAAACGGCTCCTCTTCGGCGGTTCCCTGAACCTCGACGAAGCGCCCGGACCCGGTGATGACGAAGTTCATGTCGACGGCGGCATGGGAGTCCTCGCCGTAGTTGAGATCGAGGAGGGGGGAGCCGTCGACGATGCCGACGCTGACCGCAGCGACGCTCTCCTTCAACGGCGAAGAGGGGAGCAATCCCTTGGCGACCAGGCCGTTGAATGCGTCGGCGAGGGCGACGTAGGCGCCGGTGATGGAGGCGGTGCGTGTGCCGCCGTCGGCCTGCAGAACGTCGCAGTCGATCTGGATGCTGCGCTCGCCGAGCGCCTCGAGGTCGACCACCGCCCGCAGCGAGCGGCCGATCAGGCGCTGGATCTCATGGGTACGCCCGCCGACCTTGCCGCGGCTCGACTCCCGGGAAGAGCGACTGTGGGTGGCGCGGGGGAGCATGGAGTATTCGGCGGTCACCCACCCCCTCCCCTGGCCGCGCATGAAGGAGGGGACGCTCTCCTCGACGGTGGCATTGCACAGGACACGGGTCTCCCCGAAGGAGACGAGGACCGAGCCCTCGGCATAACGGGTGAAGCCCCGTTGAAAAGTCACCGGCCGCAGCGCCGCCGCAGACCTTCCGTCGTTGCGATTCTTTTCATCGTTCATTATCAGCGAAACTCCTTCAAGTCATCGACAAAAGATTTCAGACCGTTGAGCAGAGCCATGGCCAGCTCATCCTGGCCGGCCGGATCGGCCAGCCGGAGGTTGTCCCGGGGGTTGGACAGGTAGCCGACCTCGACCAGGACCGTCGGCAGATTGCCGCGCCCCAGAGGAAGAAGGGGGGCGCGGACGATGCCGGTGACGGCAATCCCGGAGCGTTCCAGGGCGCTGCGGAGCTTTTGAGCGAGCTTCATGCTCCCCCCCTCTCCTTCGACGACCTCTTCTCCGGCGGCCTCATCCCGGGGACGGATCACCAGTGTGACCCCCTCCGGCCGGTCGCTGAGGGACGCCTGGGCGTGGAGGAGGATCAGGGCATCGACATCGGGACGGGCTACGGCCTCGAGGCGCTGCTGCAGATTCAGGGCATAGTCGTCGTTGCGGGTGAGGTAGGTGGGAATCCCCATCTGCATCTTGATCAGCTTTTCCAGGCGCCGGGCGACGCCGAGAGCCACGGTCTTTTCCTTGATCCCCTTGAGACCGATGGCCCCCGGATCCTGGCCGCCGTGGCCGGGATCGAGAACGATGCCGCGCAGAGCCGGTTCGTCGGCCGACTTCTTCTTTCGCAGCACAAAGGCGAAGAGCCGGTCGAGGGGGGTCTCCCCCTCGTCGACCCGGCCCACGGAAGGATTGAGATTGCGGTAGTAGACCGGCTCGTCGAGGAAAGCCGGGAGCTGACTGTTGACAAAGTCCTCGGAGACACGCAGACGGCCGTCGATGAAGCGGGGTTGGTGCGCCAGGGGAATGAAGCTCTCCCCCTGGCGCAGGTAACGGCTGCCGGGAGAGATCACCGCCGGGCCCCGAGGCGTTTTGAGGGTATAGACATGCCGTACCGAGTCCCAGTCCCCCTGCAGCTCGAGAACGGCCAGGACGTCGTCGATGGCAATATAGGAGACACCGTCGCGCAGATAGACCTCGGTAAGAGTCACCGGCGGACGTCCCTGCAGGGCCAGTTCCACGGCGGCACCGGCGGAGAAGAGGGGGAGGAGGAGAAAAATCAGGAACAAGAGAGAGCGCAGCATGGTCACCTCGGGAAAAAGCCGACATGTTTATACCCCAGGTCAATCGGGGCTGTCAATCGACCCCCTCTCAGGAGGGGACCAGTCGTTTGGGGCGGCAGGGCGTCTTCCCCAGGGTCTCCAGGAGGCGCCGCGCCAGGGTATTCTCCAACTCCTTCTGCAGGGCCCGATCCCCCTGCAGAGGGTGGATCTGGCCGCCGGCGGTCATCCCGTGCCCCCCGGCCGTCCCGAGGCCGGCAACGACCGCCTGGATCACCTCGCCGGCATTGACCGAGAGATCGGTGGTGCGCAGGGAGAGGATCTCCTTGTCCTGGTAGTTCCCCATCCCCAGCACCAGGGTTACCCCCTCCATGCGCAAGAGGAAATCGGCCATCTCGGCGACCATGTCCGGATTGTCGATGGCGTAGAGATTGAACACCAGCAGATCGCCGTAGATGCGGGCACTCTCCAGAGCCTGGTTGAAACTGAGAAAATACTCCCGCGGCGACTCGGGGTGGGTGATATTGAAGAGGATGCGGTTGTTGGAGAGGGGGAAAAGATGCAGGTAGGCTTCCCTGTCGGCCCGGGTCCACTCCCGTCCCAGGTCCTGGGTTTCGGACTTGATGGCATAATAGAGCATGGTTGCCAGCTTGGTTCCGAGGTAGATCTCCTGGGCCTGCAGGTACTCGAAGAGGATGGTGGCGCAGGCGCCGTATTCGGGGCGGACATCGACCCAGCGGCAGCTGTCGCAGATCTCCCGGGAGGGATGGTGATCGATGACGACGTGCACCGGGCGATCGACGGGATAGGAATTATTGCCGGTCCCCGGCTGGGTGTCGACCATGCAGACGACGGGAAAGAGGGAGAGATCGAGCTCCTCCATCGGGATGGCCTTGATCTCCAGTTCGCTGACCAGGGCGCGATTTTCGCCGCGGCCGATAACGCCGCCGAAGGCGATGGTCGACTCCTGGCCGGTCTTGAGGAGAAGAAGGTGGCCCAGGGCAAAGGCCGAGGCCAGCGAATCGGGATCGGGATTGTCGTGGGCGACGATGAGGATTCGCCCCTTGCCCCGCACCCACTCGATCACCTTATCGGAGAATTCCCTGGCCTTCTGCAGATCGATGGTCATGATTGATTTCCCCCCGGGAGTTTGGCCGCATAGCGCTTGAGCAGCAGACTGTTGGTCACCACCGAAACGCTGGAGAAGGCCATGGCCAGCCCGGCGAATTCCGGCTTGAGAACGATCCCGAAGGCCGGGTAGAGAACCCCGGCGGCGATGGGAATGCCGACGATGTTGTAGAAAAACGCCCAGAAGAGATTTTGCCTGATCTTGGCGAGAGTCCTGCGCCCGAGGCGGATCCCCCGCTCCACATCGAGGATCTCCCCCTTGACGAGGACGATGTCCCCGGTTTCCTTGGCGACGTCGGTGCCGCTGCCGATGGCGATGCCGATATCGGCCTGGGCCAGCGCCGGGGCGTCGTTAATCCCGTCGCCGACCATCCCGACCACCAGTCCCTGCACCTGGTATCTGCGGACCACGTCCTGCTTGCTCCCGGGGAGGACTTCGGCCTCCACAGCGTCGATTCCGAGGAGATCGGCGACGGCGTGAGCGGCTTCCCTGCGGTCGCCGGTAATCATGACCGTCTTCAGACCCAGGGCGCGCAAACGGCGGACCGTCTCGCCGGCGTTGTCCTTGAGGGTGTCGAAAAGTCCGAGAACCCCGAGGAGGACTCCGTTGCGGGCGAGATAAATCAACGACTTCCCCACGGCTCCCAGGGCGGAGGCCTCGGCGGAAAGGGGAGCGACATCGACCCCTTCGCGCTCCATCAGCCGTTGGTTGCCGGCCAGAAAGGTCCCCCCCTCGATCTCGGCGAAAAGGCCGTGTCCGGCGACTTCCCGCGCGCCGCCGACAGCGGGGAGCGCGATCCCTTCCCTCCGGGCCCGGGCGACGACACCCCTGGCCAGGGGGTGGTTGCTGGTCGACTCGAGAGCTGCCGCCAGCCGCAAAAGCTCCCGGGGATCGCCGCCGGGAACGGGGATCAGGTCGCTGACGGAAAATTCCCCCGTCGTCAGGGTCCCGGTCTTGTCGAGGAGAAGAATCTGGAGACGGGCGATATTTTCGAGGACCGAGGCCCGTTTGAAAAGGATGCCGGCGGAGAGCCCCACCGCGCTGCCGACCATGATCGCCGTCGGCGTCGCCAGACCCAGGGCGCAGGGGCAGGCAATGACCAGCACGGCGATGGCCATCTTGAAGGCGAAAACAAAGGGGGCTTCGAGCAGAAGGAACCAGACGAGAAACGTCAGGAGCGAGATCGAAACCACCGCCGGGACGAACCGGTTGGAGACCGCGTCGGCCAGACGCTGAATCGGCGCTTTGTCCCCCTGGGCGTCCTCGACCATGCGGACGATCTGCGCCAGCACCGTCTCTTCGCCGATCCGCGTCGCCTTCACCACCAGGCGTCCGGTCTGATTGATGGTGGCGCCGGTCACGGCATCGCCGGGGGATTTGTCGAGGGGGACCGCTTCTCCGGTGACCATCGCCTCGTCGACCGCCGATTCCCCTTCGAGCACCACACCGTCCACGGGAATCTTCTCGCCGGCGAGAATCACCACCCGATCCCCGACCCTGACCCGGCCGACGGGGACCTCCTGCTCCCGGCCGTCAAGGAGCAACCGCGCCCGATCGGGGCGCAGCTGCAGCAGCGCCTTGAGCGCCTGGCTTGCCCTCCCCTTGGCCCGGGCCTCGAGCCACTTGCCGAAACGGATGAAGGTGATCAGCATCGCCGAGGTTTCGAAAAAGACCGCCCCGGAGAGCCCGAAGAGCCCGAGGAGAGCCGCCAGCGAGTAGCCGTAGGCGGCGCTGATCCCCAGGGCGACCAGTACATCCATGTTGGCGCTGCCGTTTTTCAGGGATGTCCAGGCGCCCCGATAGAAGGTGAGGCCGGCACTGAACTGAACGATGGTAGCCAGGAGGGCGATGGGGTAGACGGTGGCCTCGCCCCAGGGGACGAGGACCATCAGGGGGAGGATCGGCAGGGTCAGAAGTGCCGAAAGGATCAGCCAGCGCCGCTGATTGCGGGCTTCTCTCTCCTCCTCGGCGCTCCCCCGCCGCGCCAGGGGCACGTAGCCGGCATCCTCGACGGCGGAGAAGATCTCCTGCCGGTCGAGACGCTGCGGGTCGAAGACGACGCTTGCCGTCTCCTCGGCGAAATTGACCGTCGCCGTGCCCATCCCCGGCAGGCTCCGGAGTTTTTTCTCGATCGTTGCGGCGCAGGACGCACAATGCATCCCCTGAATGGCGAATTTCAGCCTGCCGTCCTCCCCCTGTCCCGCGGGAAGACGGGCCGGGTAACCGAGATCGGCAATCCTGGCGATCAGGGCCTCGGCACCGAGACGGGCGGGATCGCAGGCGGCAACCAGTTTTTCCGTGGCGAAATTGACGGAGACCGACTGCACCCCCGCCAACAGGGACACCCCCCGCTCGATGGTTCGGGCGCAGTTGGCGCAGCTCATGCCGCCAAGCTGCAGGGTGATGCGAACGGCCTCTCCTCCGGGAACGAACGGCGGCGCCGGGAGGGGCGAGCCCTCTTCCGGCGGCTCGGCGACCCGGAACCCCGCCCCCTCAATGGCGGCGACCAGAGCCGGGCCGGCAACGTCCTGCGGGTCGTGGAGGATCCGGGCGCAACAGGCGCCGAGGTCGACCTCGACCGTCCCGACCCCGGCGAGGGGGGCAAGAGCCGCATGAACCTTGGCTACGCATTTCTGACACTTCATCCCCCGTACGGGGAGGACGGTTTCGATCATGGTCCGATCCTTCGATCCGGCTATCCGGCCTTCCTGCGATTGAGCAGCCGCATAAAAGAAGCCTTGTCGCGAATTCCTTCAAAATCGGGGTCCTGCAGGGCATCGGCGAGAAATTGCGCTTCCTGAGCCGAAGCCTTGGCCAGTTCCCGCACCGCCTCCTGCACCTTGCCGCGCCGGGCGAATACGCAGGCGCGGTTGTAGTAGGCCAGAGGGTAAGCGGCGGTCCGCTCGATGATGGCGTCGAAGCAGGAGAGCGCCTCGTCCAGCCGGTCGAGGTCCATGAGGACGTTCCCCTTGTTGTTCAGGGTGTAGATCGACTCGGGATCGCGGCGCAGACTTTCGTCCAGGGCCACCAGAGCCCCCGTCGGATCGCCGAGTTTTTCGAGAATCACCCCGCGGTAAAAGGGGGGCTCGGGACTCTCGGGTTCGAGCTTCTCGGCGGCGTCGAGCGACTCCAGGGCCTCGGCAAAACGACCGAGATCGGTGAGGAGGTTCGCACGTTCGATATAGGCCTCGTAAAAATCGGGATCGATGGCCAGGGTGGCGGAAAATTCCTGCAGCGCCTCCTCAGGGCGATGGAGACGAGCCAGAGAGAGGGCGCAATTGTAGTGATAGGTCGGGGCCTTGTCGTCCTTGACCATCGCCTTGCGGTAGGTGTCCACCGCCTCCTTGTCACGGCCAAGACCGGCGAGGGCGAAGCCGAGGCCGTTGAGGGAAGCAGGATCGGAGGGGTTGATTTCGAGGGCCTTCTGAAAACTGCCGATCGCCTCTTCGAAACGGCCGAGACGGTTGAGGGCATACCCCTTGTTGTAGTAGACGTCCGGGGCATCGGGCATACGCCGCAGGGCCTGGTCGTACATCTGCAAAGCCTCTTCGATCCGTCCCAGTTCGTCGAGGGCGTTCCCCATGTTGATGTAGGCCTCGGGGAAATCCGGCTGCAGTTCGAGACTGCGGCTGAAATGAACCAGGGCCTCCTCATAGGCCTCGAGGCGATCGAGGAGGACGCCGTAGTTGTGGTGGATGGCGCCGTTTCTCGGATCGAGTCGCAGGGCTTTCTGATAGAGAGCCAGGGCCTTGGGGTTGTCGTCGAGATTGGAGGCGGCGACGGCACAGATATTGAGAGCCTCCACGTCGAGGGGATGACTCTCGAGATACTCCTCGGCCAGATCGAGGGCGGTCAGGTCGTCCCCCCGGTCGAGGGCAAATTGCGCCATCTCCAGAGTTTCATCGTCTTCTTCTTCCAGATATTCTTCGAATTCCTCGTCCATTGCGGCTCCGGATCAATTGATGGTGGATCGCCCCGGGGGGCATAACGGGATACTATAGCAGACCCGATCCGGGGATGCACTCGTTTCTTGCCTCCCGCCGCCGGAGGGGGGGCGCCGAACCGCCCCGGGACAAATGAAATTTCGCGGTTACAATTTAACGGCAACCATCCGGGAACCGGGAATGCGGGACAAGGCAAAAGCGGCTTGTTATCAGAATAACACGCGCGGCAGAAAAGGAGACATCCATGAAAAAACAGGCCCAGGAGATCCTCAAACAGTGTCTGCTCCACGAAAAGGAGGGACTCGATTTTTACCGCGAAGCGGCCTCCAGAGTGACCAGGGAGCGGTCGCGGAGAGCACTCGAAACCCTGATCGCCGAAGAGCAGGGACATATCGAAAGCCTCTTTTTTCGTTACAGCGGAGAAGAGATCGGCGATGTCCGCTCCTTTCTCGCCCTCCCCCCCAGCATCGAGTCCCCCCTGATCAAGGCCCTCGAAACGGGGCTCGACCCGGAGATTGCCAGCCGAAGGGTCATGGAACTGGCGATGCGCCTCGAGGAGGAGAACCGCAACAACTACCGAAGCCTCGCCTCAGCATGCAGCGATCCCGAAATCAGGACGGTTTATGAGAAGCTGGCTCGGGACGAAGACCGCCACTACCAGATCGTCGAGTCGGAGTACGCCCACTTGATGGGGATGGTGCACGAGACCGATATCGACACCTACGTGCGGGAATAGGGCGGGAATAGGGAGAAGGGAGAAGAAAGAAAGGAAGAAGGGACCGCCACGGATGGGCGGTCCCTTTGACATTAGCCTGTGATCTGCAGGGACCGCCTCCCCGGCTGCGCCCGGGGCGCTTCGGGTGCCTCCGCGAGCGCTCCGGTGGAGAAGAAGGTCATCGTTTCGAGGAGCTGCATTGACTGGCTGGAGAGTTCTTCCGAGGTGGCCGCCAGTTCCTCGGCGACGGTGGCATTCTGCTGGATGACCAGATCGAGCTGCTCGATGGCCTTGCCGATCTGCCCGGCCCCCATCGTCTGCTCCCTGCTGCCGGCGGCGATCTCCTGCACCAGTTCCGCGGTCTTCCGGATGTCGGGAACCATCGCTTCGAGCATCAGGCCTGCCCTGGCCGCCACGTCGACGCTCGAGATCGACAGCCCGTTGATTTCCGCCGCCGCCAGCTGGCTGCGCTCGGCCAGCTTGCGCACCTCGGCGGCGACAACCGAAAATCCCCGCCCGTGCTCCCCGGCCCGCGCCGCCTCGATGGCGGCATTGAGGGCCAGAAGGTTGGTCTGCCGGGAGATCTCCTCGACGATCATGATCTTTTCGGCAATCTGCTTCATCGCCGTCATGGTATCGCCCACCGCCTCCAGGCTCGCCCCGGCGTCCCCGGCGGCCTTGACGGCGAGCTGCTCGGTCTTCCGGGCATTTTCGGCATTCTGGCGGATGTTTGCCTCCATCTGCTCGATGGAGGCCGCCGCTTCCTCGGCCGCCGCCGCCTGCTCGGTAGCCCCCTGGGACATGTCCTGCGAAGCATCGTTGAGGGCCCGACTTCCGGAGGTGACGTTTTCCATCGCCCCCTTCACCTCGCCGATGACGTTGTTGAGCGTCCTCACCATGTTGCCCAGGGCAAGCCCGAGCTGATCCTCCTCCGACGCCCTCACCACCGTCACCGCCAGATTCCCCCTGGCGATCTCCTCGGCCAGTTCGGCGGTGCGGTGCAAATGCTCCGACATGCCGTCGAGCGCCGAGGCGAGCTGGCCGATTTCATCCCGACGCTGCAGGTTGAGCCGGCAGGTAAAATCGCCCTTGGCCACCCTCTTGACCACTGCCGCCACCTGCTGCACCGGGCGGCTCAGAGTCCTGGCGAAGAGGGAGGCGGCAAGACAGGCCAGAAGAGCCAGCACCGCCGAGCCGGTCAGGATCGACTTCTCCATGGCGCTGAAGGAGGCGCCGACCCGGGTCGCGGCGCCAAGAATTTCCTCCTCGGCAGCGGCGGCGCCGATGACCCAATTCAGGGTGGGATAATAGGTGAAGCGATACATCATGCGATGTTTTTGGCCGTCCAGGGGATTGACCAGATCGAGCCACACTTCGTCGAATTTCCCTTCGGGAAGAGCCAGGGCACGATCGACGAGGGGCTGAAGATAGGGAGTGCCGCCGCTGTCCACCTCGGAGAGGAGAAGGGCCTTCCCGCCGGCTCCGGTCGGACGGGCGGCAAAACCCGCGGCCCGGCCGTCGGCGACGGAAACAGCCCAGATATATCCGAGCTCGCCGATGCGCAGCTGCTGCAGGCCGTTGAGAAACCGTGAAAAGGCCGCTGCCTCCCCCTGGAGATCGTAGAGGCTCTCCAGTTCGTCGACGAAAACCCCCGGGGCAATGATCAGGTCGAGGGGTTGGAAATAGCGGTAGTAGACGGCCTTGTCCCGCCCGGCGGTGACACTGTGATAGGTGATGAACCCTTCCTTTTTGTCCCGCATTTCATCGATGTGCCCCTCACCGGCCAGGGACGTTCCTTCACTCTTCGGATGAACCGTCAACACCCCCTGGCTGTTCAGGCCGAAAGCATAGCCGCTGCCGCCGATGCGGGGAGAGAGGATTTCGCGCCGGATCGCCTCCTGCGCCGCGGCCCCCGATTCGCGGCGGTGAATCGCCTCGACTCTCTGGTAGAGGCTATCGGCCAGAGAACGGAGGTAGTTCTTTACCACCCCTTGCCGCTGCTCTTTCAGGGCCGCCTGATTGGCGTCGGCCAGACGCAGAACTCCGGCAATCGTATGCTCGAGGTCGGCGTCAACCATCCGCTCGGCGGCGGCGATGGTTTCGTCCTGGGCCTTCATGGAATAGTGGGTGGTCAGGGCCAGAACCACCAGAAGCGGGACGAGGGCCGCGGAGACGACGATGCCGATCATTTTCCACTGAAATGACATGAAACAACTCCTAATGAGATAATCCGTTGCGGACCGGGATGCATCCCGGCCGGAGTGCCGCAAACGCTGCAAAAAATACTCCTAAAAATCGGTCGTTCGCATTATTTTAATCAAACCATAAAAACCCGCAATTACGGACTCTTGGGTCTTTCGGGCAGCGGATTAAGGACCAGGGTCTCCCCCTCTTTGCCCGGTGACGGTCAAAATTGGTCACTTTTCTCTCTAACTCGCCAGATCCGCCGGACGATCCTCCTCTGCGGAGAGAAACCGGGCTCGGCGCTCATCGAGAACGGCGAGGATGGCCGCCGTGGCCGGCAACAGCTCCCCCTCGACGAAAAAGAACCCGCCGAGAAGTCCCCGCAGATCCTCGGTGAGGATCCGGGTGACGGTGGAGCTCCCGGCAATGGGCGGCATATGGCCGAGATGAACGGGAACCCCGGAAGCGGCAAAATAGGTGCCGATCGTCAGGGCCTTCTCCGTGGTCCACTCCGGCGCCGAACCGACCACCGGCAGCTCCGAAACGTCGAGATCGAGACGTTCGGCCAGGTCGCTGAAGAGGACCAGCAGCCGCGAACAGTCGACGCAGGATCCCATGTGCAGCACCGGCGGCAGGTTGTGGCGCCGGCAGAAGTCGCGCAGCCCATCGGCCGCCTGGTCGGCCACCTCCAGTCCCATCAGGCCTGCCTTGGCCACGGCGATGGCCGAGCAGCCGGTGCCGACCACCAGCACGCCCTCCCTGATCAGTTCCCGGGCCAGACCGACGTGGAGGTAGTCCTGGGTGATTTTGGGATTGTTGCAGCCGACGATGCCGACGATCCCCCGGATGGTGCCGTCGGCCAGGGCCTCGGCCAGGGGCTGCAGATCCCCTCCGAGGTGACCGGAGAGCTCTTCGACGCCGTAGCCGACCCGCGCCTCCATCACCTCCTGGGGAATGGAGACCTTGGCGGGGTTGCGGTCGGAAAAGGCGGCGATGGCGGTGCGCACCACCTCTTCGGAAACCCGGCGGGCGTTCTGCTCGTCGTACTGGATATGGATCGCCCCGGGAAACATCGCCTGGTCGCTGGTGGTGATGAAGCGGGTGTGAAAACAGCGGGTGAGGTTGACCATCGACGGCAGGATGCACTGGACGTCGACCACCACCGCCTCGATGGCTCCGGTCATCACCGCCAGTTCCTGGTGCAGGTGATTCCCCGCCACCGCCACCCCCTTGCGCATCAGCACCTCGTTGACGGTACAGCACATGCCGATGACCTTGACCCCCTTGGCGCCGTGCTCCCGGGCGACCGCCTGCATCTCTTCCCCCAGGGAGCAGTCGATGAGTTTTTCGGAAAAGATCGGCTCGTGGCCGTGGACGAGGATATTGACATAGTCGGCGTCGATCACCCCCAGGTTGGCCTGGGCCGCCTTGGCCCGGGGCGTGCCGAAAAGGACATCCTGGAGTTCGGTGGCGATCATCGAACCGCCCCAGCCGTCGGCCAGGGCGCAGCGCACCCCCTGAATCAGCAGCGAGAGGGGATCGTGGTCGGTGCCGAAGGTGGTGCGGTGCAGGACATCCACCGGCTCCCGGTCGATACTCCGCGGCAGGAACCCCGGACGCCCCCCGGTCGCGGCGGCAATCGCCGTCTCGAGCTTTTGGAAGCGTTCCTGGCGGCGGGCCGGCATGTAGCGCTGCAGAAAGCGGATCGGCTCGCCGTCCTGTTTGCCGAAGCACTCAAGGGCGACTTCGGCCACCTCCCCGGCCACCTCCAGGAGGCTGAGCCCCTCGACGGCGATGCCGAGGCGGGCGGCGACGGCCAGGAGTTTCTCCGGATCCTTGATCCCGTAGTCGGCGTTGTGCCCGGCGGCGATCTCCCTGAGGAGGATGGCCGGCTTGCGGCCGTGATCCGAATGGGACGAGGCGCCGGCTGCGATCATCCGGATGAGGTTGCGGGCGACGATGGTGTCGGCATCGGCCCCGCACACCCCCCGGTCGGGCTTCTTCCCCGAGGAATTGATCCGGCAGGGCCCCATGGAACAGATCCGGCAACAGACCCCCGTCTGCCCCATGCGGCACTGGGGCTGCTGCTGCTTCAGCCGGTCCCAGACGGTTTCATACCCCTCCCGGTCCGCCACGGCCAGCATGGCCAGGGCGGCGGGGTCGACACTTCGAACGTCCTCGTGTTTGCTCATGATAAGACTCCTTTGCTGCGTCTTCGGGAAAGAGGTCGGCCGCAAAGGCCGGCCGGCTCTCCACCCGTCATCATTTTCCCTGTCAGAAGAACACAGGCCATGATCGCCGACAATGGATACTTACCGCCCCTGTAAGATATGACAGGTCCCACAAAAGAAAGGATGAGTTACTCTCTTCCCGACTGATTTTAAAAAGATTTTTTCATTTTCCAGCCGTCAAAATCCTGCCGAAGGACAAACCGCCGCCGAATTCCGACATTTCTTCAACCGCAGCCAAAGGAGGTATTACAGTGAAAGCAGTCATCATCAACTGTCTCGAGAGCATGATCAGCGAAGGATACGGCAAGCCCAAGTGGGAGGCCACCCTCGTGAACGCCGGGTTGCCCGGCAACACCCGTTTTCTCGCCAGCCAGGATATCGACGACCGGGTCGCCATGAAAATTTTCGACGCCACCTGCACGACGCTCAACATCACCAAACGCCAGGCCTCCGAAGCCTTCGGCGACTACTGGGTCAACGAGTTCTGCCAGAGGATCTACAAGGCCTACTTCCGCGGCTCCAAAACCGCCCGGGAGCTGCTGCTGAAGATGGACCAGATCCACGAGAACGTGACCATGAACATCGAATCGGCGCGCCCCCCCCGCTTCGGCTACAGGTGGAAGGACGACAAAACCCTGCTGATGGAATACCGTTCCGGCCGCGGCATGATCGACTACCTGGTCGGCCTCGTCCAGGGGGTGGGGAAACACTTCCGGGAAAATCTTCGCGTCCGCAAGCTCAGCGAAAGCGAGCTGGAAATCACCTTCCCGGCCTGAGGATTCCTTCAGACCCAAGCAAAAAGGGCAACGGCCGAAACTCGCGTTCCGGCCGTTGCCCTTTTTTTGTCCCTCTCTCCCGGAATTGCCGCCGGTTGAGCGCTGTTTATTTTTCCAGAGGAAGTCCGCCGCGACGCCAGCCGGCCATGTGCCCGTCGAGGAGCTCCCTGTTGCCGTAGCCGGCCAGACCCAGGAGGGAGACGGCGAGCTGGGCCCGCGGCCCGTGTTCGCAGGTCACCACGAGCGGCGTCTTTTTGTCCCCGGGAAGGGGGGAGAGGCGCAGCAGAATCCTCCAGGCAGGGGCATGGAGCGCCCCGGGGATATGCCCCGAGCGGAATTCGAAACCGCTGCGCACGTCAAGGACGCAGGGCGCCGTGTTGCTCTTGATTTTTTTTGCCAGTTCCTTGGCCTGCATCCCTGTCTCCTTCAAAATTTCCGCGTCGAACGGCAAAGGGTTTGATTCCTCCTTGAATAACCTGAATTTGACATGGTCGCAAAAAGGGAAATTTGCCACCAAGACACCAAGTAACCTTTTGATTTTCAAAGTTTTCTTGGAGCCTCCGTGTCCTGGTGGCTAAAATTTATAATGTCAGGTTATATCTCGAGCAAAGGGGGAAATGCAGCTCCCGGGCAGCCGGTCTGCCGGGCGTGGCTTTCATCCTCGGGGTAGGCGCGGCAGTGGTCGGGCTTGATCGCTTCGATGGTGCAGCCGAAGCCGCCGCCATCGGGAAGTTCGGCGAGCCAGGGACAGCGTTCGACGTCGTCGCGGGTCAGGGGATCGACCCAGGCGAGGTGCAGGACGTTCCCCCGGCCGAGGTCGAGACTTTCGATCCGGGAGAGGATGTCGAGCCGCCCGGCTCCCCTCCAGCGCTCGAGGTCGGCCTCCGAGACGCAGCCGGCAAAAGCATCGACCAGGGTGAGACAACAGTGGCCGCATCGCCGGCAGTTAAAGAGGGGCGCAGCCATCGCCCTCCTCCGGAGCGTCCTCGGCGGCCGGGTCCTCCCCCGGCTCTTCGAGGGAGACCCGGCCGAGCCTCCCGCCGCGCAGGTCGCGGAGAAATGCTTCGCCGGCTCGCTGCATATTGATCTCCCCGCCGCCGACCAGGCAGCCGCGGCGGCGGCCGATCTCCTCGAGAGCGGCCGTCGGGCTCTCCGGGAGCGCCTGCAGGTCGTAGCGGGCGCAGAGGAGCTCGGGATAGCGGCGCATCATGAAGGCGGCAGCAAAGAGGGCGACATCGGCGTAGTCGATGGCGCTGTCGCCGATGGCGCCGCTGGTCGCCAGCCGGTAGGCCCCCCGCTGGTCGCTCATGACCGGCCAGAGGAGTCCCGGGGTGTCGGAGAGGAAGATGCCGTTGCGCAGGTCGATCTGCTGCGGGCAGGTGGTGATGGCAGGTTTGTCGCCGATCCTTGCCATGCGCTTGCCGGCCAGGGTGTTGATCAGGGTCGACTTGCCGACGTTGGGGATCCCCATGACCATGACCCGCAGCGACTTCCACGGCTTGCCGGGACGGGACACCATCCCCCGGCAGAGGGTGGGGATGTGGGCGACCTCGGACCGCTGCTTCGCTTCGAGGGGGAGGGCCCGCACATTGGACTCCTGCTCGAAATGGCGCACCCAGGCCCGGGTGACTTCCGGGTCGGCGAGATCATTCTTGTTGAGAATCTTGATGCAGGGTTTGACCCCTCGCAACTTGGCGAGGAGAGGGTTGGAACTGGAAGCGGGGAGACGGGCGTCGATGACCTCGATGACCACGTCGATGGTGGCCATCACCTCGATGATCTGACGGCGGGCCTTGGCCATGTGCCCCGGGTACCATTCTATTTTCATCGGAACTCTCGCATGTTGCGTTAACAAAAGGGAAGATCCAGGAGCCTGTCGGACTATCCATGAACCGGCTGCAAAATCGTCTATTTGGGCCATATCCGAGCTCCTTTTCGACCAATAGAGACGGCTATTGGTTCTCAAACGAGCTCGAATCTGTCCTCAAATATCCAATTTTTCGCTTCGGCCCGGATAGCCCGACAGGCTCCTAGCGAACAGACATTCTAGCACAGTCGGCGATTAAAATGGCGTATTTTCCGGGGAGAGGGGGCGAGACGGCGCCGGGACCGCCCGGGAAGGCGGCTGAGAGCCTGCAAAAAGAGCGATTCAGCGGCCGCCGAAAAAGAGGGGAACGGCAATGGCGGCAAGAATGCCGAGCCCGCCGAGCACCAGGCCGATCAGGGCGGAGATGCCGACGAATTTCCAGAAGGACTTCTGGCGCTCGAGAGCGACCTCCAGTCCGGCCACCTCCCCGCCGCTCAGAAAGACGGCGATGGCGCTGCCGTACTGATAGAGAAACCAGGCCGGAAAGAAATAAAAAACACACATCAGAAACTGGCCGAGGAGGATCGCCCCTCCCCGCCCCGGAGCCCCGACCGCCGGGGTCGCCATCAGAGTCAGCAGCGAACCGAGGAGCCCCAGGGCGCCGCCGAGAAACATCAGCACCGACACCAGCCGGACCCAGGGACGGGTCTGTTTCAGGGCCGCCGTGACGCGCAGGGACACCCCGCCGGGCGGCGAGGCCGCCGCGGGGAGCGCGCCGCTCTCCTCCTGGCGCGACAGGAACTTGGCCACCACCACCCCGCAGCCGACGCAGATTGCAGCTTCCGGCTGTTTCTGCCGACAGTTGGGGCAGACCATTTGCGCCGCGGCCGGCGCCGGAGCGGCCGCCGTCCGCCCCAGCTCGATAAGGGGAGCCGGGACCATCGATTCGATGGCGCAGCGCGCCCCGGCCTGCCACAGGGCCTTGGAAAAGCGTTCGGCCGACTCCCGGTCGAGATCGCCCTTCATCACCACCGGCCGCCCGGAAAAGAGCCTTTCCAGGGCGTCGTCGCTGAACTTGAACCGTTCCTTGAGATTGGCCCTGACCCCGGCCTCATCCATTCGCGCCACGAGTTCGCCGCGAAAAACGATCTTGAAGCGTTCTTTCTCAGCCTCGGACATGGAAACCTCCCGTCGGAATGCGTCGCCCCTGCGGCTCGACCCAGGAGCCGGGGACCGCGTCAGTTTGTGCCGATACGCCCCTGCTCCGGAGTCAGAAACCGTCCCTCCAGCTCCTCGAGCCCCAGGGTCCCGAGCAGCTCCCGGAGGCGCTCCTGGGGATGGCGGCGGGGGAGATCCTTGAAGCGGGCAATGATGAGCTCGTTTTTCATCGAGTGTTCCCAGCCGACCAGTTCGGTCACGCTCACCTGATAGCCGTGGGCCTGCAGTTGCAGGCAGCGCAGGACGTTGGTGAGGTGGCTGCCGAATTCGCGGGTGTGCAGGGAGTGGCGCCAGATCTCCGCCAGGGGTCCCCGGGCCAGGGCGGCGGCCTTGGTCCGGCGCAGGGCCGCGGCCACTTCGGCCTGGCAGCAGGGCACGAGGACGAGGAAATGGGCCTTTTTTTTCAGGGCAAAGGCGATGGCATCGTCGGTGGCGATATCGCAGGCGTGGAGGGCGGTGACGACGTCGACGGTCTCCGGCAGGGCCGCCGATTCCGTCGCCTCGGCCACCGAGAGGTTGTAGAAGGACATCCCGGGGAAGTTCAGGCGCGCCGCCAGCTCCCGGGATTTCTTCACCAGCTCGTCGCGGGTCTCGATGCCGTAGATCCGGCTCTCGTCCGACCGCGTCTTGAAGAAGAGGTCGTAGAGGATGAAGCCGAGATAGGACTTTCCCGCGCCGTGGTCGACGAGGCGGATGTCGGAGCGCTCCTGCAGCACCTCCTGCAGGAGCGGCTCGATGAACTGATAGAGATGATTGACCTGCTTGAGCTTGCGGCGGCTGTCCTGGTTGAGCTGGCCGTCGCGGGTGAGGATGTGCAGCTCCTTGAGGAGCTCGATCGACTGCCCCGGACGGATGTCGTGCTTTTCGCTCATGGCTGGAAAAATCCCTGCGGTTGCGACGCGGTCATTCGGAAAAGAGCCGGTCGATGTAGTCGAAGTCGAAACGTTTCTCCGCCAGTTTGTGGATCAGGACGATCTTCTCGGCATCCTCCGGGGTGAGCTTGGAGACGTCCTCGTGAATGGCGAGAAAGACGCTGTCGGTGCGCATGGTGGTGCGCAGATAGGGGAGACCGCTGCTGTCGAGAATCTGCTGGGTTATTTTCGAAATCGGCACCACCCCCGGAATCACCAGGCCGGCAATCTGCGCCCGGTATTCGGGGTGGGCGTAGAGGTTGGAGAGGGTCACCAGCAGCTCGTCCCGGGAGCTGGTGACGATGAGGAGCGTGTCCTCTTCGAGCATGTCCACCACCCGCTGGGTGGATGCGGCGCCGATCTGGACATGGTGGACGATGCGCATCAGATCGGCGGCGTTGCCGTTGACCGGGATCCCGAGGACGTGAGCGACCCGCTTGAGGGTCGGATTGGCCAGCACCGGCTGGTAGTTGAAGCCGCCGATCACGCCGAGGCCGGCATCCTTGAAGGCAAGACGCAAATGGTGCATGGTCTTGTCGCGCTTCTCGGGAATCAGCTTGTTGGCCACCAGCAGCCGCACCTCGGCGCCGCACTCCCGGTAAAGGGCCAGGTTCATGCACACCGAGTCGATCACGCTCCCGAGACCGCCGCCGGTGACCATCAGCACCGGCGCTCCAAGGAGGGCCGCCACCCGGGCGTTGCTGAGGCCGAAAACCGAGCCGACGCCGCTGTGCCCCGCCCCTTCGATGACGAGAAAGTCGCACTCCTGCTCGAGGCGCTCCACCGCCTGCAGGATGCGCCCTTCAAGCTCGGCGACGGAGATCTTCCCCTCGATCATCTGATGGGTCATCCCCGGCTCCACCACCACCGGACACATGAAGTCGATGAGATGTTCGAGACCGAAGACCTTGGCGATCATCGCCGGGTCGGTGTCGATGCGGCGGCCGAGGAAGTCGATCGGTTTGGGGCCGATCGGCTTGATGAAGCCGATGCGGCTGTATTTCTTCCGCGCCTGGTAGAGAAGAGAGAGGCTGGTGGTCGTTTTGCCGCAGTCCTGACCGGTGGCGGAGATGAAAATTTTTCGGGCCATGAAGAGATTCTCCAGCGACATCCACCCCGGGCCTCCTGCTGCCCGGGGAGAGGGATGTCCCGAAAAGATTTCCGAAAAAAAGCGTATACGACTGGAGAGGATAGCCTGTGCGGCGCGGGAGGGCAAGGGGGTTTTTCGCCGTCGCTGAGGGGACTTGCACCTCCAGTGCCTGTCCCTCACCACCAACGGCCAACACTTCATTAAAAGGGTCGCGGTAGGGACACCGGTTGCCCGGCGCCCCCCGCACAGATCCCGGCGTGCGGGACTACCGCACCGGGCTCCTGCCTCGGGTCAGACGCAGAGACGTTGCTGCGGCCTCTCGAACCCTGCTCAGTCCATTCAACGCTGCTTCCGACCTCTGTGTGT